>Ga0209829_10001989_pt1 | contig 15927 bp, 30 predicted proteins | sample C_140205_EF_Meta_FD_187311 | JGI IMG/M metagenome (GOLD analysis project Ga0209829, IMG submission 187311) | Freshwater microbial communities from Lake Croche, Canada to study carbon cycling - C_140205_EF_MetaG (SPAdes) (version 2) | ecosystem: Environmental > Aquatic > Freshwater > Lake...
TGGGACATCACTGTTATCAGATGTGGGAGTTTCAAATCCCATTAGACCTGTTAAGAAAGTATCGTTGTTATCAGGTATCTTCTCACCCTTACCACCTTCAATGATATGAAAATCAGGTGTCTTCTTGTCCATTGATGTCTCCAACCGTTGGTATGACCAGACGGCAACTCTAGTCGCTTCGAGGGTACTATCTTGCACAAAGTCCAAATAGTTTAACCCAGCCTTCTCTACCATCGCCTTGTAACGAGGTCGTGCTTGGTCTTTCATCTTTTTTGGATAGCGGTTCAACTTAGTGCCATCCCAGACGATAGTCTCGCCTCGTCTCATGGGTGATAGCCATGACAATGTGCTGGCTGTGCTAAATGGTATCTGTCTTAAGTTGTCTGGCTTGGCACATCCAAGAGCATGGAACTGAGTTCCGTACTGTCTAGAGTAACTTCGAGTGACGGCCGCCAGGTTAGTTACTGACTCAATCTCGTCGTTGGGGATAGCCACATTCTTGTGGTCTTCACACATCTCCCTGAGTATTTGTTGCCCGTATTCCTCATGCCAGATAACCCATAGTTTGGGGTCGTTGCTGAAGAAAGAGCGCTGTTGTTCTACCCATTCATAGCCCAAAATTATTGAATCGAATTCTAAAAAGGCTGTGGCACGGTCTGCGTTATTGACGAGGAACTCTTGATAGTCTGCGGCTAAATCAATGAGTTCCTGTTTGGATAGATTAGCCTTCTCAGCCTGTGGTGCTCCTGATTCAATGAATACTTTAGTCTCTGGGTCAAAGTGCTCGCTGATAAGCCAGTTCTTGGTCTTGGGTAACCCACGCTTGCGAAGCCCCCAATAGTTGAGTCCCATCGACTCAACTTTCATTCCTTCAAGTAGGGTTCTATTGGAGCCAACTTCGACCCCAGAGAATATAAGTTTCATTAATCTTGCCAGAACTCTAAAGACTTAGGGTTTGCTGCATCTTTTGATTTGGCAACGTTAACTCTGTCAATAGCGTTTTCAATATCCGTCCACTTGCGTACCTTGCTTGGTGCATCGGGACGACGTTCTACGGCTAAATACCCTGGGTTCATAAACATAATGGCAGGAATGCCTTGTTCTTCAAATACCCAAGCACACATAGATGGGTCGGAGTCAACGTAGAGTTCGATTGGAGCCTTACTACGGCTTAAAATAAACTGACGCTTCTTTAAGTCTTCACCTTCAAGACGGTAAGAAGTATCAATTAGTTCATCATAGTTAATGATTCCGTGAGATTGAAGCCAATGCTCTGCATCCTCTGTCTTACGGGATGTCATGATTGCTACACGGTTATTGATATTGAGGGCATAGTAAAGCATTACTCCTGCACGGATTGGTTCTCCAGAATCCGAACTTAGTACGCCATCTAGTGATACGAGTATGTTCATTTATATTCCTTAATCGTGCTCCGAAAAATCGCAGTTAGAACGACCACATTCTCCTGTTAAATGAGGGTTATTTACTTCTTTTATTACCCTAATGTGACCGCCAGTTACAATGTTGTTCTCATCTTGTTTGTAATCAATCTTTTTGGGAACAGGACCTTTACCTACCAAGTAAACCCTATCTCCGTAAAGACCAGCAGTTAATCCTCGTGTGGTAGCCCAACTTCCTTTACTTAGTTTATCCCCTGGTTTTAAAGATGCATCTGTACCATGAAATAAAACTTTAGATAAATTTTTGTTCATCCTTTAGCCCTATACGTTGCTGCTCTGCGAATTAGGGTCTGAGTATCGGGCAGGTCGACGCCGTATGTGCTATCTGCTTGTTGTGCTTTGTACGCTGCCCAGTACTCAGACATCTTTTTTAGTGCAGGAACTGTGCCGTAACGCTTTCCTGCTTGCCATCTGTAGTTATAAAAATCAGAGTAACCCTGACCACTTGTGCTAAATGCATAGCGACGTGCGTGATGGATATCGTCGTACAACATAGAGCCCTGCATCATTGCTGATTGCAAACGTGCTTCCGCATTACGACGTGCCGCATCGTTGCGTGCTGCATGCACTTCTGTAATTGCACCAGAGTAACGAGAGACAATATCTCCAGCCATTTGACGGTCATGCTTCGCCATCTCTTCCCACACAGCATTATGTGGTGCACCAGTTCTTACAGGAACTACAGTCCACTCGTTATGTGTAAGGTCGTAGGCTGCGTATGGATTGATGGTACGAATATCTGTAGCACCAGGGTTAACGTAGAAAGTTACTTCAAACCCATTCCAGTTTTTTGTTTCTGGTTGTAAGTGCTCACGAAAGTCTTCATTTAGCATCTTGCTGACTTCAAGGTCAGTTAGACCCTGATACTCTGGGTGTGCTTTGCGAAACTGAATGTACTCAACACCGATGAGGACATCGAGGTCTGCTGGTTCACGCTGTGCCTGCCATTGGTAGGAAACGCCAGAACCAGCAAGCCATACAGTTGTCCACAAATCTGAGTGACGATAGGTTTCACCTAAGAAGTCATAAAGCAGATTGAGCAATCCATTACGGACCCACCCCTTGATACGATGGTCATCGAACAAGGTAGGGTCTAGCGTTTCCGATGGAGCAGAGAAGTAAGACGTAGAAGACTCATGCAGGTCTACACGACCCACATAGTTTCCTAGACCATCGTTACGATTCATACCTCATAGTCTATTCGACTACAGGGGTTTCTATGCCTCTATCGCTAAGTGCTTCTCTAATCTTTTCCTTCATTTCTGAAGAAGGATTTACAGGTTGTAGAGCCTGCACAACTGCCTGTGCTACACGGTCAGCCAATAGGAAAGTCTCTACGTTTGTAGCAAGTTCTTTGCTTGTAGCGTAGATATCCATAGTTGTTGCTTGGCGCTCAATTTGCTCATCTGCTGGTAAGGCATGGGTTGTGATAGTTCCATCCAACTCAATCAATACTGTGTAACCTGCGGCTATCTTGCGGATTTCTTCACTCATTAAATCATTCCCATCAATTGTTGTTTACGTTGTGCTACGCCTACTGCTACTGGGCAGAAATCGCATAGGTAGGTCTTTTGACCTGGTGAGTCCTTGTATTTTTCCATTCCTTCTGCTCTACGTTCTTTTTCAGTTTTAGGAATAAGCATCTTCTTTTCAATATGCCAATCGCTACAACCCTGTTTTGGTTTGTTATGTGCTTTGTAGCATGACATTGCGTCTTCTAAGAAAATAGAACGTGACTCATAGAAAGTATCATCAATTTCGGCAAGACCTTTTGAGCCTCCGCCTTTAATTTGAATAATAATTTCTTTTTTTGAGGCTGTGTGTGCCCACGCACGAACAGGCAATACAAATAATTTGCCCTTGTGTGGTTCCCCTGAAGGAAATATATGATTTTCGCACGCAATTTGTAACAGCGTGTCTAACTCAGGGTCACCGTCATACGGTGGAAGTTCTTCTAATGTTTGGCAGACAAGACAAAACAACAACCGAAACATTAGTTCTTGTTCTTTGGGCTTTTCTCCCAGAATTGGTACGTTACTCATAGTGCTCCTTATGATGTTCCTTGGAGACTAACCTATGACTTTTTACCCTTGTCTGGGTCTTAAACTACGGCTTATGTTGCCAGTTTATTTCTGGACCATTTTCATGAGGATTTTTAGCCTTGGCTACAGACTTATGAAATTGAGCATAACGAGTTTGCTTGTAGCCTGATTCAACGGGTTTACGAGGTTGAATATGGGGATTTGGAAAAGTTCCAGATTCTGGAAGTTTTTTATAGTCACTTCCAAGTTTTTCCTTTTCAAATTTATTTTGAGGTTTTTTATGTTCAAAATCCTCTGGACCACCAATTAACGTCTTCATCAGTACTCTTCGTCTTTTATCCAAGCGTGAAGGCGATGACCTTCCACAATTGCGTGTGCTGGTGCAGATTTTTGTCCACGCCAAGTGATGCCGTCAGGCAACTTAATCTTTGAGTCGTGCTTGCCACGGTTAACGGCAGAGATTGCCCTCTTTGATGGTCCAAGCATTGATGTTGGAACTGATGGGTACAAGTTACTTTGTAAATGTGCAAGAAGACCCATGTCCTTGTTCTTGCCCTTCATACCTGCGTATTCTTCTGCGTGCATGCTTCCCATGATTAACTCCTTGCTCCGTCGTGACCTGCTTCAAAATGTTCTTTAGCCTTGCGTGAATAAGAACCTGAAAGAGAGAATGCTTGATGTGGACCTTCAATATTATTTAACTTGTCTTCAAACTCAGGGATAAGATGTTCTGCCTTGTACTTCTTCATATCTTCGTAGGCGCCAGCAATAGCCATGCGTGGGTCTGATGCCCTCATCATACTTGATGACATTTTTCTGTTTTTAGCCATGATTACTTACCTGGATTTACTTTGTTTGGATATTCAGATGTTGCAAAACCATACCCATAGAATGGGTGAAGTGTCTGACGGTTGTCAAGAGTATCGGCAGAGTCAGCAGTTACTTCTGTATCTGGGCGTACCTTGCGGTACTTGCCATCTGTAGCGCCTTCATTAAGGCTTCCGTTCATTGAACGCGATGAGTTAACTGCCATGGTTACTTATACCTTCTCTTCTTTGGAGGATTTGCGTTTTGAACGTCAGAACCAGATGCCACGACCCTACTGTGCTTTGGGTCGTTAATAAAGTTTTTCATAGCCTCATTAGTATCTGGTGCTGTATGAATCATAGAGCCACGATATCCGCCTCTTTTACCATATGCATCAAAAATTACACGGCGGTCATTAAATTCCATTATGCCATTCTGCCTTTCACTCTTGCTGCCTTTGTCTGAGTTAGACAAGATAGGCAGTGTCCCCTATTGCTGATAAATTCTACTGGATTCATAATGACTCCACAGGTTGGACATGGGGCAGATGCGTTATATCTAGTGGCGTTTTGAGCAATTTGCTTTGCCTGCAACTCCATCATGAAAGAACCGTCTCCGTCATCCATTAGAACCCCAAATCTGAGGCACAAGACTTACATACACGGCCTTGACCTGCGTAATCCATTGCTCCAACACCGCCACAGTTGTCGCATTTCCAGTGAGGGTTATCACCTGGCTGTGCTTTAAGACCTTTACGACGTGGGTCATTGGCACGGTCAGGTACACCTTTTGCCCAACGGTTTGCCCAATTTGCTGCGTTACTTTTTCCCATTAGAGATATGACCTGCTCTTTCTAAACTTCTTTTGATACTTTGGTTCTACGTCGTGAGTAAGGCGACCTTTATCTGCCATGCGCTTGTGTGCATCTGCAATAGCGTCTTCACGGCTTGAACCCCAGTAAGTATGTTGACCAAGGTGCTGTTCGTTGCTTGCGTGCCACGCATCAACTTGCCATGCCTTATCGCCAGTTCCTGGACGATTAACTGCAAGGTTATAGAAACCGCCACGACGTGGGTCTCCGCCCCTATCTGGAACTTGATTAGCCATCATGTACTCCCTAGTGCGTTGCGCTCTGCTGCTTGGTAACCTGAAACCCCGCCAGAGAACCATGATACTCGTGGCTCTGTGTAATTTCTGTCGATAGTCACAATGTCATCAATGCCAGGCTGTGAACGGTCTCCGTAACCATAACGGGCTGGAAACAGTTGAATTTGTGGCAATGGTGGTCTAACCATTGCTTGAATATCGGCGCCAGGTACATTCATAACCATCAGAGCCTGTGATGTGAGGCGTTCTTGGTTAGTTGCCCATGGGCCGTAATAAGAGTACTTCTTCGCAACGGCATCAGGGTTGATGGGCGCACGAAATTGTGCCCACGGCTTTGTGTGGTCGTAACGACCGTCTACGTATTGCGTCATCCGATTGCGCCCCTGTGTGTTACCCAAGTCGTTGCTTGAACTTGGTGAGGCAAACCAACTCCCAATTCACCAGAAGCATGTTGATACGCACGAACAAAGTGTTTGTAACGACCTAATGAACTTAAGCCTAAATCTTCAGACATGTTTCCTAATTTAGTTGGTTCTTTTGGAACTCCTGTAGATTTTCCACCTTGCCCAATAAATGGACGCCCTAAAGCAATGTCGTATGCGTGTCGGTCAATTGTCACGTGTCCAGGATTACTTGGGTCGTGAATATTATGGAAGAAGTTAATTACTTTGTTTCCGCCAAGAACAGATTCTGGGTCTTCGCCTGCGTGAATGCGTTGAGCCTTTGCAACGTTTGCTGGAAGAAGAGCGCTCTTAACTGTACCTGTCTTAGTCAATTCGTGTGCTTCTCGAACGTTTCTATCCCAATCGCTAAGAGGGGATAAAGCCGCAATAATTCCTGCACCACGTCGTACATCTCCACCGCCAAGTTTTGCAGCAGTCTCATGAGCCTTTTCGTACCATTCGTGCCCACCTTTAGCAAACTCTGGAGATGCTTCACGGTACTTGTTAACAATATTTTTTACATGTTCACCAAATTGAGCCTCAGCAATATTTTTATCCCAGCGACCATGTGGGTCAATACCAAATTTAGCCATTATCGCCACGCTGGTTTCAAGTAAGCCATCATTGCTTTACGGCGTTCGTCAATAGTTCCAGGTTGGTTAGCCTGTGTGTTTGCCTTACCATCATTAACAAGGTGAGGTGCTGGTGTAAGAGAAGTTTGTGGGGCGCTACGTTCAGATTGGTAAACAACACCACCATTAATATTTACTTGGCGTGCCTTCATCTGGCGCTCAATTCCCATCATTGGGTGAACTTGTTCAGGCCAGTAGTACATAGATGGCTCAATACGCTCACCTTTATGTACACCACGCTGATAAGCCTTCTGGTTAACACGATTCTTGATGCTATCCAACAAACGGTCATCACGACGTGAGCGGATAGTACCAAGGTAGCCATCTGGGTATTCCGCAGATGGAACTCTGCCAACACCAATACGAGATGCATCCATGTCATCTCGTGCTACAGGAGTACCTGCACCACCTTGATTGTTGTATCCGTTTAATCCACCGCCACCTAGCGATTGCCAGTTCTGAGATGGAGAAAAGTTATTTACGCTACCAGCCATTATTTGGCCTGCTTTAGTGCTTCTAGCGCCTTTGCTTTATCTTCTGGCGTTACTTTTCTACGCTGTTTGCTCTCTTCACGTTGTTGTTGAAGGTATTTAATAGTCATCTCTGCTGCTGGGTTAACAGTTTTTTTACCTGTCTTCTCATCTTCAAAATGTGTTGTAAGAGTTTTACCAGCACCTGCTGCATACACACCGAGTTGACGTTGACTAATCCCACGGCTTAACGCTGTCTCTAATGAAGAACGAGACGCACGTTCACCAATGCGGTCAGTTACATCTAAATAAGTCTTGCCTTTGTCTTGCCAAATTCCTTGATGAACATTTGCACTCTCTGTTGACGTAGCGCCACGAGCCTTCATCCAACCAGTTGGCACAACTTTTTCAGCCACACCTTTAACTTCATCAATATGCGCTTTAACTGCAGCAGGGTCAGTAAGACCACTAATTGCTTCTGGACTACCACCCATATTTACAGGTACACGAGGGTCACGTGATACATAATACCCCGAACCCTTACCTGCTTTACCTGTAGCAACTTCACGTGAGCCACCTGGAAGGTGTGCAAACTGTACGTCGCTAATTACTGGGCGGTTGTCACTCATTGCGACCCATCCCTTTATCGGAACTTGGAAGAGTGGTCTTTGTATCATCATCAAATTTATAAGTAGTTCCCGCAGTACGTCGTGAGTACGACATAGGGCGTCCACCACCAAGATTTTGATTTTTCCATGCTGTAGCGTTGGCAGCAGAACCTGTGGTGTTAGTACTTAATGATAATGGAGCGTCAACTCGTGGCTTGTTAGCCATCTGTTCATAAGCACCATCAAACTGCGATGATGATAGTGCCATCTTAGTACTGAGTATTCATCCCGTAGTCAAAATTTGGTGCGTTCTTTCCTGAAACAGAAGGAACAATCTTTGCGTTCATCATTGTCGCTGTTGCTTCGATTGAATGAACTGCTGGTAACTTAGCGCCAACTGAGTAACGAGCACCCATACGCTCAGACTGTGCTGCATCTCCTGCAGAAACATTCTGACGGTTTGCCTTAGTAGCGCCTACTGGGTCTCCTGCTTGTGTGTTCTTCTTTGGCATGAGTGTGCCCTTTAAAGGTGCTCCACTCATGTTAGCCACACCTGTTACTTGACCAACGTACTTGCGTGCGCTGTTAGCGTGTTCTGCAGATGCGAGAACTTCTTCTGGTGTCATGTTATTTCTGCTCATGCTTTTTCCTGCCGCTTCGTGGTGGTTGGAGGGTGCGCCAATGCGACGACGCATAGCGTGTCCTAGTGATGTCCAAGTTGCCATAGGGACTCCTTAATCTTGATACAAGGATACGGCTGAATTAGAACGTGTGAATGCTAAATACGATGGCGCTAATTTCTCCATCACGAGACTCAATCGTTGTAAATCCAGGGATGTTATAGATACGCATTCCTCGTGGAGCAACGTATCCGCTGGCGATTGCCATGGCTTTTACCGCCTGATTTACTGCTCCAGCACCTACGGCACGAAGTTTTACTTCATTTTTATCGTAGATTGCGTGGGCAATAGCGGATGCTACGCTTTGTGGGTTAGACGAGGCACTGACTCGTAGAAACGGTTCGTCAGCAGATACTACTTCTGGTGTGTTATTCAATTGTTAGTCCTTTGGTTCCGTTTGGTGTGCCGCTCCTGGACTAAAGGGTAAGGCTAAATCTTTGGTTGGTCTCGGTATTTAGCATCTTTCATTTGTTCTACTACAGCAAGTTCTACAGCATCAATATGGGATTCTGCAGACAATCGCCCTAAAGCGTAAGCATCCGCAGCATTATCGTCATTAAACTCTACATTCCATCTCTTATAGATTTGTAAGAGCATCTCTTGTTTTTTGGCATTGCCTTTACCTGACGCATACTTCTTTAAGGTCATTGGCGGAACTTTTAAGGGGTAACGACGGTCATCTCCATCTTCAAAGAAATCATGAATTGTCATACGAACAACAGCAGATAGTTCACCAAGTACCAGAGCAGCATGACTGGCTAAGACCGTGCCTTCCATTGCAATGTCTTGAATAATGCAACCCTGTTCTTCTACATACTCCAGATGTTCTGTTAGCCATTGACGAATATCAACAAGACGTTCAATACCAAAGTACGGAGATTTGTACACCCAAGTAAGGTGATGACTTGGGTCAATAGTGCTTACAGCAGAGAATGCAAACCCAGTAAGTGACTGGTCAATGCCAATCGCTACTGGATTTCCTATTGGAAGTTTTCCATCAATCAGTTTTGTTGGCACGGAGTTTTCTTTCTTCAATGACCATCTCAACAGTACCAAGATATCCAGCCCCGTCCGTCAGGTTATCTCGTTTGTGCATGTAAGACTCTCGTGCAATTTTTACCCACACCATTGCAAGCCCAACTTGTTCTTCTGTAAGTTCACAGTCAAAGATAACTTCCCAACCCTTTTTAATGCGGTTGAAGTTGTCTAATGGGTGGTCGTAGGTATAGTTACGGTCTCCGTTAATCAAGTCTTCTGCTTCTTGCAGAATAGATTTATCTTCTTTCATACGATAAACGAATCCCTTCTACCCATTGTTTGTGAACGACGACTTATCTCTCTAGATACCAAGGTAATGTCTCGCTCTTGATTGTTTAACATCATCTCTAGTATCTTACGGTAAGCGTACTTCTCTTCATACTTATCTCGCAAATCTAAGATGTCTGGGTCAATATCAATTTGAGCCTTAATCAAAGATACTGTAGTTCCTTTTGGTGCTCCTGCAGTTAGTTTTACCAATGCTCTGCTCTCTGCCAACTCTGACTTACGTAGCGCATTGCGTTCAGCCAACTGAGCCTGTACCAGTTGAGATGACATGTAGTCAGCCCATCCAGTTAGGATAGTAAACATCTCAGCCAACTGTTCACTACTAAGTTCAGTAATGTCTGGTGGCAAAGTTGCCTGAGCATAAGAAGGTTTAGGAAGTTCTATCCCACTCTGCATCATTGGTGAGAGTTCCATAGTTAATCTCCAATCAAGTCACACTGCTTGCAGCCACTAGAGTCAATATTACACTTCGGCATAACTCCAGCGTCAACTGCATCATTAATCTGTTGTGCCTTGTAGAAGATGCGTTCAACCATGTCATAGTCAGCCTTAACAGTAAACTCTTTATAGTCTTGGTCCATTTTTAATTCGTATAAGAATACGATTTCTTTTGGCGCATCTTCTCCGTACATACGGCGTGCAAGTTCCAAGTACATCTGACCCTGCAACAAGTGGCCACGTAATGGGCGACGAATGTTGCGCCATGCTTTCTTTAGGTCATGGTCAGCATCACGAAGTAAGTCTGGCGCTTCAAAACGGAGTGTGCCCTCACCAATAGACTTAATCTCAATCAAGAAGTCATCACCCAACCCCTTTACCCAACCATCAGTATGACCAGCAATCCGTAAATCGTTATCTATAAGAGCCACTTCATCATAGATAAGTGTGGCGCATTTGCAATGCTCACATATCTGCGGTGATAGACCAGCAGTAATTCCACCGCAGTTCTGACACTTAAAGTCTCCCCACATATTTCCCATCTCATAGATTCGATTCTGCCACTTTGCATGGATGAAGTGACCCTCATCAAATATATTCTGCAAGCGAAGGTTAGGATTTGCTTGCTTCTTTACTCCACCAGTAAGTAGGTAATAAGAATATCTATGGCAGAAGTCAGCCTTAATCATCTCTGATGGGTGCAGGACTGTAGTACTGCGGTCTCCTGGAGACTTCTTGAGTAGATGTCGTTCAATAGGGCCTATAAGACGTGTATCTGCCTTCTTAGTATCTAAATACTTCTGTAGGTCATTCTTTACTACCATGCTTTATCCCTCTCGTTACTGAGAATAAACTCTTTGAGTGTCATCTTTTTTTTGTATTTCTTTTGCCACTTCCGTATGAGGGCGTTTCTTTCTCTATGAGAAAACCCTCCCCAAATACCATGTGGCTCATCTCTTTCTACTGCATCCCAAAGACATTCTTTACGAACAGGGCAGGGGTTTTGCCTTGCTTCACCAAAACAAATTGACTTTGCTTGTGTTGCAAGAATCTTGTATTGCTCCTTGTCACGGGGAGGAAAAAAAATAAGGGTTGTTTCGTCTTTGCCTCGGCAACGTGCTTCGTATACCCAAGCGTGGCGGGACTCATCCATTATTGGAGTTTCTCTCTCATTTCTAAAAAGTCATCTTCGGTTAATAATACGTAATTTTTGTTGTTTAGACTAATCCCGAACACTGGCATTCTGCTGTCAATGATTGCTTCTGTAACAATCTTCTCAACTTCCAATGCCTTGATTGAAAATGATTTCTTGCCAGTCCACTTATGCTCTATGAGTAAATCGTGTGAACGAACATCGCCTTTCCTAGACCAGAACGCCCCAGAAGCAGCGGTCTTAGAACCGCCAACTTTTTTAGCAAGTCGTTTTTCATGCTTCTGGGATTGTTTCTGACCCTCACTCTTCAAGAAGTTCTACCTTGCCCTCTTCGTAGCCCTCCAGCAAACGGGGAACAAGGTAGAAAAGTGTTTCACGCCAAAAACATTGTGCACAACCACAGAAAGGTTCTCCAGAAACTGTCTCTGTTATCTCATCCTCGGTGCCTTCATACACAGCATCCATAAGCATGTCTGTGTAATCCTCAACACCCTTCTCTAAGTCGTGAGCCCATGCTTGGTCTGTCAGATTAAATTTCTTAGGCATTTGTTTCCTCCGCCATTGGTAGGTCATTAGTTTCAAATACTAATTTCTGTAATTCTTCTTTTAACTCAATCTCTTCACGGATACTTTGGATAACAGGTTCAATGCCCTGCCACTTACGGTCACCAAAGTAATACCACCCACCTTTACGTTGGATGATGTTCTTTACAACTGCAAGTGCTGCAACTTCTTTAGCAAAATCAAATTCGCCAGGAGCACAGTCACCGCCTTCTGCAAAGTAAAAATCAAAATATGCAAGGCGTTGTGGTGGTGCAGTCTTGTTCTTTAATGTGCGAACCTTGATGCGCTGTCCTACACGAACCTTGTTTGTTCCAGAACCAATCTCAATCCATTCATCACGCTTTACTTCACAACGAGTAAAGAAAGCGTAGTTCTTTCCTTCTCCACCAGGGGTAGTGCGTGGGTCTCCATGCATGACACCAATCTTCATACGGTATTGGTTGATGATAAGGCCAAGCACTGGACGTTCATCTTCTACAAGTGAACGCTTCATTGCTGTTCCTACAACACGGAAGAACTTATTAGTGAGCAATGCTCCACGTCCCACAGTTGCTTCACTCATGTCCTTTTCCATTTCTGGTGCAGGAGATAGTGCTGGCAGAGAGTCGATAACGATTGCATCTACTGATTTTGATTCCGCAAATTGAATGACGGCTTGGTATGCCTCTTCCATAATGCTGGTTTCAATAACGATAATGCGGCTGGTGTCTACCCCGCACATATCTGCATACTCAGGAACCCACTGCTCTGCAGCAACCCACACAGTTGTGTGCTCTGGGTTCTTTGCTTGGTTTGCAGCGATGGTCTTAAGTGCTAAAGCAGTTTTACCATGTGAAGGTTCCCCAATTAATTCATTCCACTGGTTTCCTGGAAATCCTCCTCCAAGGACGTAATCCAATGTAGTAGAACCACTGGTAATGCGAGGAATAAGGTCACCCCTAATATCAGAAGCGACCACCACCACATTGTCCCCAAACTTTTTGTTGAGGAGCGCCATAATTTTTTTGGCTTCGTCATTCACTAGTTAATCCTTCCGATGATTCCTTGTGGGTTCCAATTACTTGCTACATCGTTACCAATTGAAGATTTTGTTGTTCCTTCTACCTTTGCACCAGTAAGTGCGCCAAAACGACTACCTGATTGTTCTACTGGGTAACCGCAGTCATAACAACGAGGCTTTGCATTTTGTACAGACATGTAGTTATTGCCACCGCAGTCTGGGCAAGTCGCTGTTTGTTCTGCACTACCAATACGCAGTGACGGAGCCTGCGGTTGAGGCGGTGCATACTGCGTCATCGGCTGTTGCGATGGTGGCATCGGAACATCTGCTGGTCGTGTTTGTTGTGGTGCTGCGGGTTGTGCACCTAGTTGTTTTGCCCACCAATCTGCGTTACTCAATCTTTTGCCTCTCCCCACTTGTTAACTATCTTTACCTCTGCAATAAGAGGCACTGTAATCTCTGGAAGTTTAATCTCTTCCATAGATGCACGAATTGCTTCGGCAGTCTCTTCTGCAAGGTCTTCACGAGCAACTGTAACGAGTTCGTCGTGTACAGTCAAAACGACGTTTACATCTGGCTCATCAATAAAACAAGAATGTGCCCTAATAATTGCTAATTTCATCAAATCTGCAGCAGAACCTTGGATAACCGTATTAAATGCTTGACGGTCAGCCCTAGCCTTTAAACCACGGTCTTTACTCTTTAACTCTGGTATGTAACGACGGCGGCCAAAAATAGTCTCAACATAAGGAATAGGCGCCCTTCCACTAGATTGTCGAATAACTTTTGCTTTATATTTAGAAATATCATGGAACTGCTCCTCAAAGCGGTTCAACAAATCTTTAGCATCTGCAACAGAACAACCTACTTGTTGAGCAATTTTTTCTGGCCCAACTCCATACGCAATAGAAAGAACCAAAACTTTTCCAGCCTTTCTATCTACACCCATTGTCTTACCGATGGTGGTGTAAATATCACCGCCTTCTAAGTAGTTGTTCATCATAATGGGGTCGTTAGAAAACGATGCAATGATTCTTGGTTCAATCTGTGAATAGTCTGCAACCACTAACTTGTACCCTGGTGGAGCAACAAAAAGATTACGGATTAATTTGCCATACTTTCCACTGCCAGGAATGTTTTGTAGGTTTGGGTCACTACTGGAGAACCGACCTGTTTCTGCTCCATGCGCTTTAAAATTTGTATGAACTCTGCCATCAATCATGAGGCTCTTCTTATCCACAATCTTTTCTTTACCCATTGTTGTGCGAGTAATTTCTCCACCAAGATATGGCATCACATAAGTAGTCATCAATTTGTTTAAGTCTTGGTACTCCAAGATGGCATCTACCAACTCATCTTTCTTGCGGTAAAACTCTAGAGCATCAGATGAAACGGAGTAGTGCTGGATACCTAACGCTGATGGGTTAGTTGCGGCTACATCTTGCCCCTTAAGAGTCAAAGCAACACGGATACGAAGGTTTGGCTTAATCCCACGACCCTCTGGCTTTGGGGAGAACAACAACTCTTGCTTTTCTTTTACTGAGTTCATTGAGAATGGACGACCAGTTAACTTCCAAGCCTTTGCCTTTGCATCATCAATATCCTTCTCAAGGCGTCCCTTTAATGCCGTTAATTCTTCTACGTCAATGTTTGCGCCAGTTAATTCCATATCACACAAAGCAGCAACCACATCCATCTCTAGTTGCCATACCTTCTTAAGACTGCCTTGTAATTTTGCATCTAATGCCTTGTACAACTTCCAAGTCACTTCTGAGTCAAAGCCAGAGTAGTGGGCAACATCGCTAAAAGAATGCACCTCAACCATTGCACCAATACCTTTTTCAACCTTGATACCGAGTTCTCGCTCAGCACAAGCAGCAAGATTCAAACCATTACGGTTACGGTTATCAATAATAAAAGACGCCATCAAGGTGTCAAAGTATGGCTTGCTAGGAACTACGCCACGGTAGTACTTAGCAATAGACTTTAAATCAAACTTAACGTTATGACCAATCTTTAACTGGTCACTGAAGAACAATGGCTTTAGCGCCTTAAATACATCGCCAGGAAATAATTGTGCTGGTGGGGCATCAAAGACTGGCTTCCACTTTGCTTGGTTCTTTGAGTAGTCAGCATCTGTCAGTGCCTTACCTGCAGCGTGCTTGCGTTGACCGCTAAGTAACATCTCCTTATCCCAGTACAAAAATTCTCCGTTTGGATGTCCCATAGGAATAACATCTGTGCGACCCTCTGTTGCTAATGAAATCCACATAACGTCATTGACTTTTGGTTGGATTCTGTTTTCACCAACGGTTTCAACGTCAAATGCGAATGCATCTACCTGGGAGTAAAACTCAACAAGTTCTTTTAATTGTTCTTTTGTTGTAATAATATTCATTTAAATCCCCTCAAGAAGTTTTGGTGTGAGAGAGCCTGAACCGTTATATGAACAGGCTCCCTCACTTGGAAGCGTACTTACGCTACAGAACGAGCAACCTCAAGCATTTCGGAGCGAGGGGTCTCCCTAATAACTTCTGCTGTGAACGGTACAGCGGCTGCTACTAACTCTTGTACATCGTCAGCACTTAACTTCCATTCCTCAGTTAGGTCACGTCCACGAACAAAGTTGAGGGTGTACTGTGTTGTTGGGCCTGAACCTAAACGAGAAACTTCCCAGAACTCCTTTGAAAGAGGTCCCTTACGCTCATCATCATGCGCCTTCTTAATCTGGCGAGCAAGTGATGGTGGTGCTGTTATAATTTGAACTCCCTGTACTTCACCTGAAAGTACAAGTACGTTAAATGCGAACTTGCCACGTGGCTTATCGCCAAGCACATCGCAGAGTGGGCATGCTTCACCGATGCAAACAAAAGACTTCTTACCCTTTGGGCGTTCAATCCAGTGCTGTTCGTATGATGCAAATGGTTGGTCTTCAAGGAACTTCACCAACTGTGGTGATTCGGAGAACTTGAAGTCGGTAGGAAAATCAGAACTGTTTTCCTGTACTAGTGAGTCGAATGCATCCCAACCCTGTTGGACTGTTGTTCCAACCTTTGGCATTGCATCTTCGTTGTCTTCTGAGAGGTATGAATCTGCCTCTACTGTTGGTTTTGTTATTGGCATTTGTTTCTTTCTGGTAATGAGGCCTATTGGCTCTCTGTGGATGTGATGTCCTTCCAGCGCTTTACTAAAGCCTC
>Ga0209829_10001991_pt1 | contig 15919 bp, 11 predicted proteins | sample C_140205_EF_Meta_FD_187311 | JGI IMG/M metagenome (GOLD analysis project Ga0209829, IMG submission 187311) | Freshwater microbial communities from Lake Croche, Canada to study carbon cycling - C_140205_EF_MetaG (SPAdes) (version 2) | ecosystem: Environmental > Aquatic > Freshwater > Lake...
CCCTCCTCCCTCCCTGTGGCGACAAGATTTCATCTTGTCGAAGGCATGTGCAAGTTGAAAACTTGCACCCACATGGGAAAACTTGCACCCACAATTCAAACCCCCCCCCCTGGCTCGTTCCCATCCTCCCCTCCTCCCTCCCTGTGGCGACAAGATTCCCTCTTGGCGTACTCAGCACGTTGAAAACGTACTGCCGCAAGCGGCCCCTCGAGATTCCATGTGGGAAATCCCGGGGAGAGGATGATGCAGGGTAGAATGCCGGGGTGAGCAAGCCGGAATCCGGATCGATCGATGCCGTAAAAGCCCTCGTCCGCGGGGCTGGGCTGCGCTCCACGGCCGCTAGGCTGGCGGTCTTGCAGCACATGCTCACCGCCGCCGGTCCAAAGACGCACGCCGAGGTCTCGGCGTCGCTGGATCACCGAGGCTTCGACCGGGCAACGATTTACCGCAACCTCACCGAACTCACTGAGGCAAAGCTCGTCACGCGGGTCGACCTAGGCGACCACGTGTGGCGGTTCGAGGTGAAGCGGCATGAGGATGGCAGCGGGCACGGCGGGGATCACCCGCACTTCGTCTGCATCAGTTGTGGCGAGGTGTCGTGCTTGGATGATGTGACTGTCGCGATCACCCAGCGGCCGGGTGCAGAAGGGCCTCCGTCAGCGGCTGGCGGCGCAGCGGGCAAAAAAGCCTTGAAAAATTCAGCAGCCCCAAAACGCAATCGCATTGCGGCTGTGACGGAGGTGCTTCTCAAGGGCACCTGCGAAAACTGCGAATGAGGGCGTGGGTCGTCCTCGATTTCTCGCGAGCGCAGGATCGCGCACACGGCCAATGCGGCGGCCGGGTCAGTATCTCGCCACGGTGTGGTCGACCTCGGCGCTCCAGGCGTCGATGCCGCCGCGCATGCTCGTGACGGCGGAGAAGCCACGCTCGCGCAGCCAGTGAGTGACTCGCAGGCTACGGACGCCGTGGTGGCAGTGAACGATGATCTGCCGACCCCGCCAGGCCTCCAGTTCGCCGATGCGTTCGGGCAGTTCCTGCATCGGCAGGAGCAGGGCGCCGGCAATCCGGGCCGTGGCATGCTCCTCGGGCGTGCGGCAGTCGAGGAGCAGCATGTCCCCAGGCGGCGATTCCCAGAGCAGTTGCTTGGCTTCGGTGGCGGAGAGTTCCAGGGGCGTGGTGGACATACAGTGTTTCCATTTTAGGGGGGAGCGGTGACCAGCGTACGGCCTTGGCGACCGCGCCATCGACACCGGCTTCAAGCCAGCCATCGATCGGCGGAGCCAACTGCTGCCAGAGGGACTCAGAAACGGGGAGCATCACTGCCGCTGGGAAACAGTGGGCTTGGATTTCATCTGATTATGGAGCGGTCTTCAACAGCGCAGCGATTGCTTTCGACGTTTCTTCCTGCACCAGATTGCCGACCGATGTGCCTCGTTGGGCGGCGAGTTGGCGGAGTTGTTCGTACTGCCGCAGCGTGAGCTTCGCTTTTCCGGCCACTTCGCATGTGTGTGGGGCGTTGAGCCAGGCGTCGTTGGCCGTTTTCAGCTCGGCATCGGAGAGTCCAAAAGATTTCAGAATGGAGCGGGCCATCATCCGATCGCCGAGCGGATTCATGTGGACCCCGTCGGATGTGAGCTGGTGTTCGTGATGCGGGCCGGGCTCGAGCGCGGCTTGCATGTCGGCATTTAAGTCGGCGAGCAGGCATTTCTTTTCCGCAGCCAGCTTTCGCATAAAGTCATTGTAGGGCGCGAGTTTTTTGTTTTCGTTGTTGGTCGCATCTTCCTGAATCATCGTGGCGGTCAGAATCATCACCTTGATGCCCGCAGCCTGGGCCTGGTCGACAATCGCGCCGATGTTCTTTTCATAAGCATCGAGGGGGACGCCGTTCGCCCCATGCCAGACATCGTTCACGCCGCAACTGAGGGTCATCCAGTCAGGCTTCTTGTTGATCACGTCCCGAGTGAGTCGTTCCAGCATCTGGTTCGACTTGTGGCCGCTGATCCCGGCGGGAATCATGGTCGCCTTGATCCCATTCGCTTCCAGCCCACTGATCACCAGCCGCACATACCCGGAAGCGTTGTTCGCCCCCCCTTGCGTGATGGAATCGCCGAGAAACGCAATCGTCTCGCCTGTTTGCACGGCAGACTCGGCATGGCACACCGCCGGGACGAGGGCAGCCCCCAAGAGAGAGAACATCCAGAGAGAGAACATCAACAGTGTCGTTGTGGCGAATGGTTTCATGGTGGGGTCTTTCAGCGCTCAAAAGGGAGAATAGGGAAATGCAACCAAAATCGGTCATGGACGACGATCTTCAGCACGTCAGGATGCCTTGTCTCTTGCATCGGCGCTCCGTCGGAGGATGGGCTGCCCCCGCCTCTTTCGCGGCCGGGGTGACGGAGTTGTGGCTCGTCGACTCCTGCGGCACAAAAACCTGCTAATACCAGATGCCCGCGCGGGCGAGGAACGTGTCGTTGGGATAAAACCATGGCTGATCCGACTGGTAGTATTCGACCGAGCGGCCGGTCACCCAGCCGGCCTCCAACTTCCACGAGAGGCCGAGATTGGCCGGCCGTCGCTCCCAGCCGGCCAGGAGCCGGTAGTCGCGGATCACCATGATCTGGTTCTGCCCTGCCGTGGGGCCCGTGGTCGATTGCGTGGCCCACTGGTTGCCGCCAAACTCCGCCGCCAGGTAGAGCCAGTGGCTGGCCTGCGGCCGTTCCGCGATCCGCCATGCCAGCCGCGGCCGGGGAAAGATCAGCTCAAACCGCTTGTCGTCGGAGGGCGTCCAGAGCAGGCCGCCAGCGGGGAGCAGGTTGATGTCGTAGCGATCGAGGTAGATCACGCCCGCCACCACCCGCAGATCCTCGTTGGCCTCCCAGGCGCCGAAGCCGTGGCCCGTGACGCGGAGCGCCTGGGCGGAGTCATTCTTCAGATCGCTGTACCAGCCCGGCGAGACGGCCAGATCGACACCGAACCGATCCCCCAGCTTCTTGAGCCACCGTGCCTGGATGTAGCCCTCGAACAGTTCGTTGGGGATGTCGGTGCCGGCCGGTGCGTCGGTGAACGTGCCGACGACCCCGGACGTGACCAGGAGCGGCGATTCGATCGTCGGACAGGGCATCCCCAGCGTGATCGTCTTTTCCAATGTCGTCAGTCCCAGGCCGCCGGGATCGAGCTTGGGCAGTTCCGTGACCTGGTAGAGCGCCTGCTGCAGCATCCCAGGCTTGGCACCGGGTGGAAGTTTGCGGCCGGCCGGCGGCGAGAACTCCTGCCGGGGCTGCCCCGGCGGCGCGAGGTCGTCGGGCATGAGGGGCTCGGTGAGGTCCTGCGGGTCGCCGAAGGCCGCGAGCCGGATCTGATCGAAGAGGGTCTTCTCCGCCTCCTCCACTGCGGGCAGCGGCTTGATGAGGTTATCGGTGCCATCGTCGGCGCGGACGGCCGCGGCGACAGCCAGCAGAAGCCAGCAGCAGCATGTCCGCGTCAGTGTTGCTTTGAGTTTACAGGGGTGCATGGTCTGGCATGGTCGTGATGCCGGCAGGGCGTCAGTAGGCAAGGCCCGCGCGGAGCATCATCGTGCTGGGCAGTTCCTGGTACTGGCCCTGCGGCGGTCCATCGACGTAAAAGAGCTGCCGCGCGAAGACGTAGCCCACCTCCAGGTTGCCGGAGATGCCGCCTGCGGTCACCGGTACGAACTCGGTGCCCAGCGTGACGCGGACGTCGTTGTAGTCGTACGCCGAGATGCCGTTGAAGCCGTAGGTGTTGCGTTGGAAGGTCCACGCGCCGCCGCCGTACTCGCCCGCCACATAGCCCCAGACGTTGTGCTTCCCCAGCGTCGTGAACCGGCGCGCGGCCCGCGGGGCCGGGAAGAAGATGTCGTAGCGAGAGTCGGCGTTGGGTGTCCAGGTCACGCCGAATGCCGGCAACAGCTTCACGAGGTTGCGGTCGAGGTAAACGATACCCGCCTTGCCCTGCATGGTGGGCGTGAGCTGGAGCGTGCCGATGGCCCGGCCCATGAGCCGCCAGCTCTGCCAGACGAACACGTCCCAGTTGGTGAAGATGCCGACACGAATGCCCAGCTCGGCGCCGAAGAGAGGCGTGAACTGAGGGTTCCACGCCGCATCGACGAAGACGTCGTATGTGCTCGGGGGCAGGTCGGCGACCATCGAGGGGGTTGTCTGGGGACCGTTCCACAACTGCAGGCCGAAGCCGGGCGTGATCAGCAGCGGCGCGTGATTCAGATTGGCCGCCGAGTTGTGGAAGAAGGGCACGGCGAACGTGGCCGTGGTGTCGAGTTCGTTGATGCCAACATTCGTGCCACTCCCGTCCCCGAAGATGTAGGCCCAGCTGCCGCGGGCCCCCTGGTAGAGCTTCATCGTCTGCTGAAACGTCGAGTTCTGTGACGGATAGCCCGGCGGAAAGATCGAGCCGGAGGTGGGCGGCGGTCCCTGCGTTGGCGAAAGCGACGGTGCAGCAGTCGAGAAGCCGGGATACCCAGGCTGGCCGTTGATGGCCGAGGGCGCCCACGTCGATGCCGGCGGCATCCCAGTGGCTGGCGGCGGAAATACCTGCGCCGCCTGCGGTGCGTAGGCATCCCACGCCGGTGGCGGCGGCGATAGCGGCGTGCCGTAGGGAGAGGTCTGCGCGATCCGATCGAGCGAGGAAGCGGCTGGAGGCGGCAGCGCCGACGTCTGCGCACACGCCTGCGGCCTGCCGCACGCCACGACGGCGCAGCTGAAGAGGAGCGTCAGAAAAAAACGGCTGTGGCGCACGCGGTGAAACTCTCCGTGCGGGGGTTGCCGCCGGATCGGGACTGGAAATCCATGCATTCGCGGTCTGGACCGGAGCACGGATTCAGGGGGGTACCGCGCGTGGTGCGGGAGGGTCAAGCCCGTGGGAGAGAGTTGTCTGGGTCACCGCCGTCGCCAGAGTGCCGGGCTTGCCCGAATCGCCGAGACTGCTTCTTTTCGGATGAAAAAAGGAAGATGCTACCGCGTCGTCACTCTCAAAGATGATCCCGGCCGTGAAGTCGCTGGGGGAGCACCGGCGTCGCATTCGAAAGAACAGCATGCACCCTGTCTGTCAGCCCGACCCGATCGACCCGGCCGTTCTCTTGAGCCGCGCCGGCCTCGCCACGTTTGAACATCACGCCGCGGTCGACTCCACGATGGAGCGAGCACGCGAACTGGCCGTGGCCCCGGGTTGCCCGCTGCCGGCGGCCGTGGTCGCTGATCTCCAGTCGCTGGGGCGGGGCCAGCGCGGGGCTCGCTGGTGGCAGGCTCCGGGCAGCCTGGCGGTGAGCGTGGTGGTCGATGCTGTGGCGCATGCGCAAACCGCGCCGCCATCGGTCTGGTCGCTCGCCTGCGGCGTTGCACTGGCGGAAGCTGTGGCTGCGGCGGAGCCCGCCGTTGAGCCGCGGCTCCGGTGGCCGAACGACGTCGAAGCCAGGGGGCGGAAGCTGGCCGGCATCCTCGTCGAGACGACCTCTGGGGGCCGGGTCATTTTCGGCGTCGGCGTGAACACCACCGGCACGAGCCATGACGCGCCGCCTCCGCTCAGCGACCGGATCGTCACGATGCCAGATCTGACGGGCAGGATGCTGCCGCGCGAGCGGCTGCTCGTGGAGTTTTTGCCGCGGCTGTTCCGGTTGCTCGCGGCGACGGCCACCGACCCGCAGGCGCTCGTCGCCCGCTATCGAGCGCAGTGCGCCCTCGACGGCCATCCGGTCACGGTCTTTCGGGGAGTGGAACGGATCGAGGGCATCTGTCGAGGCATCGCGGCCGACGGCGCCCTTGTGCTCGACACCCCCCGGGGCCGCGTGCACGTGACCTCGGGCAGCCTCACCGATCCGGCTGAGGCCTGGCGGGGAGCATGACGGCCGATCACGTTCGACGCGCCCGCAGCGCCATCTTTTCCTCGTGCTGAATTCGACACGATGGAATCTTGTCACCACAAGAGACACGAGAAAATCGTGTCGCCACAAAGAGGAAGAGAGCTGGCCCTGACTTTTTGTGGCAGCAAGCCCATGATTTCCAGTGGGCAATCGCACATCAAGTGCCACACGGAGCGGAATCGGCTGGGAAATCCCGGGTGAAGCGATGACCAACAGCGATCACTTCCGGCGAGTCCGCAGGGCCACCACGCAGACCTCGCGGCCGCCGGTGGAAAGCTGGCGTGCGCGGGGCACGAATCCCCACGATCGAAAGTGATCGAGCCAGCCAGGCAGTTCGCCAGCGCGAGACCAGTCGGGCAGCTTGAGCGTGGCAATGATGCCGGCGGGCTGCACACCGGCGGCCGTCACGATCCTGCCGATGGATTCCAACGTGCTGCGAGGATCGATGTTCATGTCGGCGACGATCCAATCAAAGCCCCGAAAGCTCCGCAGCTTCACGTCGCGGGCCCGCATCCGCCACTGTTCGAAGGCGGGATTCGCCGCCACCTGCGGGTCGACGAGTGCGGGATCGATGCCGACGACCTCGAGTCCCGCCTCCAGCAGCCGCTGACAGGCGCCCCCAGGCGCTGCGCCGAGTTCGACGGCCCGCTGGCCCCGCTTCAGCCCGAGATTGAATGTCGTGATGGCTTCGTCGAGCTTGAGCCACGCGCGCGACACCTTGTCGGGCGGCAGCATGACCGGATGCATCCCGCCGGGCTGGCAGCTCACGGGCGTGCCGGCGCGGTGCCAGCCCATCCACCAGCGGCCCGGCTCATCGATCAGGCAGTCGAGCACGAGGTCGCCGGGACGGGCAGCGGCGGCGAGGTCGGCCGGTTTGCCATACTCTGCCAGCAGCAGCGTGCGAATGGCTTCGGAGTCTAGCTCGAGCCGCGGGTCGCGGCGCCACACGTGAATGTTGTCCCAGGTCGTATGCGTCACCAGCCTGCGCACCGCCGCGATGCGCTGGGCATCGTCAGCACCCGCCACCTGTCCGAGCGAGCGGAGCACCGTCCGCGCGTAGACCAAGTCGGGGAAAAAATCGTCGGGTGGATCCGGCAACGCCAGTGCGGTTGTCCCTGGCGCGATGATCGCTGGCGGCGTTGGGCTCCCCAGCCGGAACGTCACCACACCCCGCCGCCAGGCCGTTTTGGCCGCATCCGGGAGAACGGCCTCCTGCCGCTGGCACAGGGCGGCCTCCGCCCCGCCCTGGCAGGTCACCAGCAGAAACCCGCCTCGCTCGGAGGGGGCTGGCGTGTGCCGGGCCGTGGTATGGCTGGGGATCGGGCTGGAAATGGGGCTGGGGCTGGCGGATGTCTGGTTGTTCATACAGACATCGTACATCCAAAAAATCAGGCCGGCCCGGGCGCCCAAGGGCCCGGGCCGGCCTTTCTCGTCTGAACGCGGAACGGCCAAACTCTTTAATCGCCGAAGCGACAGCAAGTCAGGCGGCAGGGCGGGCAGCCCGCGTAAAGCGGACTACAGGCCCTCAAGAAGCAAGTCCATCGAGCAGAGCAACTGTGGCGAAACGGAGTTTCGCCCGGCCGAAAAGATCCCCGCAGGAACCCTCTCGACCAATTGCTCAGCCGTGGCCCTTGCTCTTCTTCTTGGCGACCTTCTTGGCAGCCTTCTTCTTCTTCTTCGCCATTGCGATGGCTCCTTGCAATGAGCACCCGCACGCTTCACACAACCGTTCCCCCGGGTGCTCTTGGAGAGGGAACGATCGACGGTTCGCTTCGCCGGTTCACGTCGCGTGCAGTGATTTTCATCGCCGCACGCGAGCGCTGCATGGCGTCGCGATCATTGTTTTGAATGATTGCGATAAAAACTGTCAAGAGATATTTGGAAAAAAATTCAGAATATTTTGGATGGTGAGGCTGGCGCACCATCCACTTCCGAGTCACCAGCAGTCACTGCGCGTTGCGTCAAGCCGCGCCGTCTTGCTCGCGCTCTGCTGTGTCGGCCCCTGCGCCGCCAGTGCGCAGCGCCCAGGCGTTGAGCAGCGAAAACTGCTTTGAGAAATCTTGCTCAGCGACCCCCAGCGGGCTCTTGAAGAAGCAGGCAAGCCAGGGCAGCGCGCCGAATTCGCCCGCGCGGTGGGCGCGTTCTACGAGTCGCACAAGATCGAGCACAAGCGGTGCGGCCAGAATGGAGTCGCAGCCCTGCCAGGTGAATTGAAACGTCATCGGGGTGCCGAGGAAGCCGCGGAAGTGGACGTGGTCCCAGGCGGTCTTCCAGTCGCCGAGACTCTTGATGTATTCGATCGAAACGTGTGTCTGCGGTGGGTAGCCGAGGATGTCGGCGAGCAGGTGGTCCTTGCTCTTGACCTTCGTCTGCTTGTTGCGTGGATCTTCAAGCACCTTGCCATCCATGTTGCCGAAGATGTTGTGGCCGACCCAGCTCATCACCTCCAGGTGCCGCGCGGCGAACATTGGCGCCAGCACGCTCTTGAGCAGTGTTTCCCCGGTTTTGCCGTCGCAGCCGGCGTGGGCGATGTGCCGCGTGCGGGCCGCTTGCTGGAGCGCCTCCGGCGTGGCGCCGGTCGAGGGGGTGAAATTGATGTATGACGCGCCGGCCTCAAACGCGGCCAGGGCGTAGAGGCTGCTGGCCGGCAGGGGACAGGCCACGGGGTCGTCCAGCAGGGGGACGAGCTCCGCAAAGTCGCGAGGAATCGGCAGGGATGCCGGCGGCTCGGTGGAGGCGACGTTCACGACGACCACGTGCCGGAGTTGTTCCGCCGCCGCAAACGCCTCGATGTCGGCCCGCACCCGGTCGATCGCCTGCCGGGGCGTTTCCACGAGGGCGATGATCGAGCTATCGGCCAGTTCGCGAATCTTGTCGCCAGCAGCCACCACGGTGCCCGGCCGCAGGCGGGCCTCAGTTTCCGCAAAGAAGTCGGCCGCGGCGTCGAGCTGCTCCGGCAGGATGGCCCGGCTTTCAGTCCACATGCGGCGTGCCTCGTCGGCCAGTCGCCCGGGCCGGATATCGTGGCCGCCCACGACGATCTCATCGAAGCCGACAAGATCCAACTGCGTGAAGGGATCCAGCGCGGTCACCATGCCGACGGGCTCGATCGCGTTGCGTGCGAGGGCCGCCAGGCCCGTCATGGCCGTGGTGGCCACGCCCCCCTTGGCTCCGATGAGCCACAGTCCGATGCGGCTGCGTGGCATGTGGATGGCATTCTTTCTGAGTGTGGAATGAGGGCGGAATGGGTGTGTGGGCGAGCAGGGGCCGGCCAGAGAAGGCGATGCATGACAGGCTGAAGCCGGCAATCGACTGGGAATCGGGTGAACCGGTGGTATCATTCTGGGCATACACAGGCCCGTCAAGCATAAAGAGGAGCCACGAAAGCCCGCATGGATTCTCTGGAGTCTGCGAAGAGTTTGCACCTGGCCCGGCGCATGATGGCGTTGGAGCCCTCCGCCACCCTGGCGATGGCCGCCAAAGCCTCGGCGCTTGCCGCCGCAGGCGTCGATGTCGTCGATCTCTCGGTCGGCGAGCCCGACTTTCCCACGCCCCCGCACATCTGCCAGGCCGCCGACGCGGCGATCCGTGCCGGGAAAACCAAATACACGCCCGCCGCCGGCATCCCGGAACTCCGCAAGGCCGTGGCCGCCGACTACTCCCGTCGCACGGGTTTGACGGTCACGCCCGCGCAGGTGGTCGTCTCCAACGGCGCCAAACACTCCCTCCACAACGCCTTCACGAGCCTGCTCGACGAGGGGGACGAGGTGATCGTGCCCACTCCCTACTGGGTGAGCTACGCCGAACTGATCAAGCTCGCGGGGGCGAAGCCCGTGCTGCTCTCAACGCGGCTCGAGGACGACTTCAAGCTGCGGCCGGAGGCCCTGCGGGCGGCCATCACCCCCGCCACGCGGATGCTCCTGCTCTGCACACCAAGCAATCCCACGGGCGTGGTCTACTCGGCCGACGAGCTGCGGGCACTGGCCGACATCGCCATCGAGGCCGATCTTGCCGTCGTCTCCGACGAGATTTACGACCAGCTCGTGTTCGACGGGCAGTCGGCAGTGTCGTTTCCCACGCTGCGGCCGGGGCTCGAGGCTCGCACGGTGGTTGTTGCCGGCGTGAGCAAGACCTATTCCATGACCGGCTGGCGGATCGGCTGGACGATCTGCCCGGAACCGCTCGCCAAGGCGATCGGCAATCTGCAGAGCCAGGAAACAAGCAATCCCTGCAGCATCAGCCAGCATGCGGCCGTGGCGGCCCTCACCGGTCCGCAGGAATGCGTGGCCCAGATGTGCCGGGCCTTCGAACGCCGCCGCGACCTGGTGGCGAGCCGCTTGGCGGCGTTGCCGGGCGTGAGGCTGCCGCGGATCGGCGGTGCGTTTTATGCGTTCTTTGATATTCAGCCGGCGCTGCGGAGTTCACGGCAGGGCATCACCACCAGCATGCAGTGGTGCGAGGCACTCCTGGAGCAGGAGCATGTCGCGCTGGTGGCGGGCAGCGCCTTCGGAGCCGAGGGGCACGTGCGGATGTCGTTCGCCGCTTCGGAGGAGAAACTCAACGAGGGGCTCGACCGGATCGCGCGGTTCCTCGGTCCTAGGTGAGTGCTCTGAACGACTCACGGCGACTCACGATCCGTGGGAAAAGTCATCTGTGGACTCTTCCCACCGGCAAAACATCCCGTTTGTGCGGGGGGTGCGCACCCAAAACCGCATCGTGCGGTCCAACACGCAGTGTCTCCACAGCGTGCTCGTGCGTGCGCTGTTGCGTGGCGTAGAACGGCCTTGTTTGGTGTGCCGGACAACCGCACCGCTGGGAGGCAGTCGTGGAAGAGCGCTCTTCACATCGCATCGACAAAGAGACAGGACAACTCTTGATTCACACAGCGAGTGAGTTTCCGGAGGAGTCGCGGGTGGAACCACCAGCCCTTGGAACCGTGGGCATCGTGCTGGCGGGCGGCGGCTCAAAGCGGCTGCTGTCGGAGGCGGAACCTGCTGCGGGCGGAAAGGCGTTGCGAACGTTTCGGGGACAAACGTTTCTGGAGCGTGTCGTTGCGGCGGTGGCGGCCGGGCTGGGCCCGAAAGGAGACCTCATTGTGGTGGCTGCACCCGGGCAGACGCTGCCGCAGGTCGGCCAGGCGATGGTGGTCCACGATGCCGTGCCCGGCGCCGGGCCGCTGGCAGGCATCCGCGACGGGTTGCGTGCGGCGCTCGACACGGCGCAGCGGCGCGACGGGCCGGCTCCGGGCATGGCTGTCATCGTGTCGTGCGACGTCCCGCTCCTGCGGCCCGAGGTGATCCGTCTCCTCCTGAACCAGGCGAGTGAGTCCGGTGCCGTCTGGACGGTGCCTGTGGTGCACGGGCATCGCCAGGTGCTGCTGTCGGCCATGCATCCAGGAATGCTGCCGCGAATCGAAGCCTGGTTGGCGACTGGCCGCCGCGATTTGCGGGGCCTGTTCGACGCGATCGTGCAGGAAGATCCGAAGAGGATTCTTGAGGTGTCCCAGGCACAACTCGCGGCCGTCGACCCGGCGCTTGAATCCTTTTTCGACATCGACACGCCTGCCGACCTCCAGCGGCTGCGCGCGATGTGATACTCGTCTTCGCGGAATGGGCCTGCGACTTCTATACTTCGCCGCTATGGCGACGCGACATTCCCGATCTGCAGGTGAAGGGCGACCGCGGCCACGGCGGCGGTGGGCCTTCTTCTCGCTGGCGGCGCTGGCCGTGCTGGGAGCGCTCCTGTGGATGGCGCCCTCGGTGATCGTGCTCACGGACCTGCGGGACAGGCCGCTGGAGGCTGTCTTCGCCGGCATCGACGGCCGGGTGACCAGCCGCGCAGCCGCCTGGCGGTGGTGGGGCGGCATCGAATACCGCGATGTCGTGCTCCGTGACCGCGGGGGACGGCCGCTGGTGGCGGTGCCTCGCGTCGTGGTCGATCGCGGTTTGGCGCAATTGCTGCTGGATCCGAAGGATCTGGGTGCCGTGCGGCTCATTGGCGGCGAGGCCCTCGTGGAGGTCCGCCGAGGCGGCAGCACGCTCGAGGATGTGCTTGCCCCTTGGCTGGCGGCCGTGGCGCGTTCTACCGCCGAGCCGGTGTCGTTCGAACTTGAAGTGGTCGACGCCGCCGTCGAACTGGTCGATGTCGAACGCCACGACGCTTGGCGGATCACCGACGTGCTGGCGGCCGGTACGGTGCGGCCCGACGCCACGCTCGCCGGCTGGACCATTTCGGGGAGAGCCCGCCATGCCGGTCAGCCGTTGGCAGATCTGGCCGCCGCGGCCAATCGAGTGGCCTCCGACCGGGCGCAGGATTCCGCCGGACCGGGAGGCGGCGGGTCGATTTCCGACCGGCCCGACCGGCTCGACCGCACCACGGTTGCGGCGGGCGCCACGGCCATCCTGGCGAGGGACGGGGGCTGGTCGGTGTCGTCGCCCGACGCCCAGACCACATCCGCCGTCCGCACGCTCGCCGTGGCCGCCACGCGACTCCCGCTTGGTGTTTCGAGCGTGGTGGCCACGCGGTTCACTATGGCCCACGTGCTCGACGGCCTCGCCGACGTTCGGCTCGACATCACGCTGCCGTCGCAGGCCGACAGCCGCGCGGCTGGTCGACCGCGGCCACCTGGCCAGCGTCCTGCGGCTGGAGGCGTGCGAGTGGCGGGCGTCGTCTCCGGGTCAGATCTGGCGGTCTGCCGTTCCGACACGCTTGCAGAACTCGTCGCGGTCGATCGGGGCGAGATGCCGTTCGACCTCTCGTTCGATGGCGACCGGCTCACGGTGCGATCGTTGAAGGTGGCATCGCGGCTGTTCAAGGCGGAGGCATCCGGCAGGATCAGGATGCCGACGGGGGGATCATGGGACTGGGCCGAGGCCCTGGTGGCAGAGGATTTTGCGATCGCCGCCGACGTCGATCTGGCCGCCGCTGCCGGGGCGCTGCCGGGCGGGCTGGCCGTGCGGCCAGATGTGCACGTGACCGACGGCCAGTTGCAACTCTCTGTCTCGTCGCGCGCCGATGGCAATGACCGCGTGCTGGAGATCCGGGCCACCTCGCGGGATCTGGCCGCCGCGCAGAGCACCGTGGTGCCTGGGAACGGCTCCATTCCCGAGCGAGGCGGGCAGCCCGGCGGAGTGACAGCCACCAGACTGCTGCGATGGAACGAACCCTTCACGGCCTGGCTGCGGGGGCGGCGCGGTCCTGCACGCGGCGACCGGCTGCGGATCGAGGAGGCGCGGATCGCATCGTCTGCGATCGAAGTGTCGGCATCAGGAACGGCTGAGTCGTCGACCATGCAGTGGACACTCGATCTCGACAAGCTCGTCGCCGACGCCGGCGAAGTGCTCGATCTCGGCGCTGTGAAGCTGGCCGGAGAAGTTCGCGGCCGGCTCGACCTCGACCGCGTGGCCGCCACCGGCGGCTCGAATGCGAAGGTGTCGGCCAGCCTGTCAAACTTCGAACTCAGCCGGCCGGGCAGGCCAGCGTGGCGCGACGCACAGCTCACGCTCGAGGCCGAGGGCTCCGGCGGCATGGCCGGCGGCGCCGTGCTCATCGACCGCGGGCACGCGATCGTGGCCACCGCGGGCGACGCGCTCGAGATCACGCTCACCGGTGGGGCCCTGGTCAATCCAGCCGCGATGCTGGGCAGCGAGGCAGGCCGCGACACGGCATGGCTGCGGGCGGCGGCTGGCTCACAGGCGATTGCGGCCGATCTTTCGCTCCAGGGAGATCTGGCTCGCTGGCAGCCCAGATGGGAGGGCATGCTGGGTGCGGACGCTTTCGGCGGAGCCGAGTTGGGAGGGCTGGTGAAGGCTTCTGCTGCACTGGCTGCGCATGGCGACAGCTGGCAGATCACGCGGGCCGGCGGCGAGGTTGAAAAGCTCACCGTGAAGATCGCAGGGCGGCAGTTCAACGAACTGCGCGTCGTTGCCAGCGCTGCAGGCCGATGGAATCCCGCCCTCGGGCATATCGACATCTCCTCGGCCGAGTTCCTGACGGCAACCCTTTCGCTGCGAACCGGCGGGCTTGTGGTGCTGCCTGTGCGGGGTGCTTCGGCAGTCCGCGGTGGCTCGGCTGTGGAGAGACTGCGCGGCAAGGTGCAGTGGCAGGCCGACGTGGGGCGGCTGGAACGGTGGCTCGTCTCGGCTCCGGCTGCGGCCCGCTGGCCGGTCGGGGGCAGGGCCTGGGGAACGGCTGAGATTCTCGACACGCCGATCGGGCTCAATGTGCTGGTCGAGGCTACGGGCAGCCAGTTGACGCTCGCGGGCGAGACGGCGGCTGGTGATGGCGAGGGCGCTGTGGTGTCGGCTGCGGCCGAGCCGCAACGGCTCTGGAGCGAGCCACGGGCCGGCCTCGTGGTGGAATTCACCTGCCCGCGTTCGCCACAGCCCGGCGCGGAGCCTGCCGCGATCGAGCGGATGATCGTGAATCAGTTCAAGCTTGATTCATCCACGGTCGCCTTCGCGGCCGCGGGGAGCATCGGGGAATGGTCGTCGCGACGCTTGGTCGAACTGTCGGGCAGCGTGGCCTATGACTGGGAGCAGGTGTCGCGGCTGCTGATACCGTGGACCGGCGGCCGGCTGCGGCTGGCTGGCGGCGGTGCCAGGCCTTTCACACTGCGGGGGCCGCTGGGTCAACTTCTGCCAGCCGTCATGGCCGCCCCCAGCGATGCCGACGAACGGCTACCGCTCCCGGCAGACTGGCTTGCTGCCGCCCGCGGCACGGAAGCATCCGCGGGTGTTGAAAGACTCACGCGGGTCGCGCTGCCAGCGATTCCCTCGCGGCGGCCCGCCGAAGACCTTGCCGACAGGCTCCGTGCGATCTCCCTCGACACCTCGGCGGCCTGGACGGCCGCGGATGTGGCCGGCTTCCAGTTCTCGCCGGGCGAGATGGCCGTCAGACTCTTCGAGGGGCAGTTGGCGCTGGGACCCTTCGACATAGCCACCTCCGGCGGCCGGTTGCGTGGAGCCCCTTGGCTGCGGCTTCTGCCGCTGCCCGGAGAATTGATCGTGCCTCCTGGCCGGTGCCTCGATCGAGTCATGCTCACGCAGCAGATGTGTGATCGTTGGGTGGCATGGATCGTGCCGCTGATCGGCCAGTCGACCACCACGCAGGGTCTCTTGAGCGTCGATCTCGCCGGTGCCCGGCTGCCCTTGGGTGACCCGTTCGGCGGCGAAGCATCGGGACAGCTCATCTTCGAGAATCTCGAGGCCACGCCCGGGGAACACGTGCGGCCGTTGGTCAACCTGATCGTGAAGCTGCAATCGGCTATCGATCCTCGATTCGCTTTTGGCGACAAGACGGTGTTGATGCGGGTGCGGTCAGAGCCCGTCCGCGTCCGGCTGGCGAACCGCCGCCTTTGGCACGAAGGCCTCGTGATGGATGCCGGTCAGCTCGTGCTCCGCTCGTCCGGCAGCGTGGGCGCCGACGGCACGCTGGCGATGGTCGTGGAGGTGTCGTTTCGCGGTGACATTGCCGGGGCCACGCCGGTGGTGGGCCAGCTGTTGCGGACGCCGCTGGCGATCCCCCTGCGTGGCACCGTGAACCGGCCGCAGTTCGATGCGCGGTCGATCGACATGCTCCTCGGCCGGATCGTGGAAAACACTGCCGAGGCCGTCATCGGTCCCAGCCTCAGCCGGGGACTGGAGACGCTCTTCGGAAATCCGCCGCCGGCGGGCATGGCACAGCCGCCGGCTGCGGCGATTGAGTTTCCACAGCCGCCCCGCTAGCCTCGGCTGTTGCAGTTTCCACAGCCATTGCGACAGCGTTTTCCAGCAGTCTGATCAGCTTTCTGGAGCCGTGTCCGCTTTGGCGCCATCGCTCAAACGTGCTGCCGTACACTGGTCTTCCGCAGTGTGACGAGCATGTCCAGGAAGGATGGGTCCGAAAAGAGCTGCGTTCCAAGCCTTTTGTGGGTGCACGTTTTCCCATGTGGCTGCAAGTTTTCCCATGTGGGTGCAAGTTTTCCCATGTGGGTGCAAGTTTTCAACTTGCACATGCCTTCGACAAGATGAAATCTTGTCGCCACAAGAG
>Ga0209829_10001994_pt1 | contig 15904 bp, 22 predicted proteins | sample C_140205_EF_Meta_FD_187311 | JGI IMG/M metagenome (GOLD analysis project Ga0209829, IMG submission 187311) | Freshwater microbial communities from Lake Croche, Canada to study carbon cycling - C_140205_EF_MetaG (SPAdes) (version 2) | ecosystem: Environmental > Aquatic > Freshwater > Lake...
ATTTTATCAGTGCCGTCATCAATAATAATCCATTCCATTGAATCCATAGGATACGTTTGGTTTTGAAAGCACATTATTATGTACTTAATAAAAGGTCGCCTATTGAAGGTCGGCGTACATATGCTAACAAATGGTTGTTTTTTTAATTTACTGATTTTCATTTTATTATATTAGGTTTATAGCCCAATGTTTATTTTCTTTTTTTGTTAATCTGTTGTAATTTGTTTCCTACTCGTATAATTTCTTTTGTTAAATTTTTACCACCAAGTTGTTTACTTTTCATTTCTATGCCTCCTTCATTATCGCCTTTTGTTATCGTACATCCTTTCTTAACAACAAACGTTTTTTGTTTTGATATAGGTGTCAATTCTGGACTTTCTTCTATGGAGGGTGCTTTGCGAAACTCCCACATACCTTTTAATGTTAGCAATCCAACAATTGCCAAAGGTATTACAAAATACCCTTTTCCAAATACACTATACACCGCAAAGGTAATAATTATACAAATAATTGCTATAAATAACTCCTTATAAAAAATCATTGCTTTAATACCTGTTTGTATAGGCCCAACATCGACAGAATTTATTGTTGCGTTCATATACAATATGCTAACAATGGTGGAACAAACTGACACAAACGACAAAAAGACAAATCCTCCCATAAAAAACATTAAAAAAAATAATGTTATTAACGCTATTACTATTGCAAATTTCTTAAAGTTATACATGTCAAACGGAAAGTTAAATTCCGGCCATCCATTTTTATAAATCATCGCATATGCTGAGTAAACGGCTCCAGCCGGAATAAAAACCAAAAACAAAAATAACACAGTAATTAAAGGACCCAATGTAAAAATTAAACATTCCGGAAATTGGTTCAACATTCCAAAAAACATTCCTAAATAAGTATAATTAAAAACTAAAATATCACGAATTACTAATGCTACGTATGAGTCTGATTTAATTGTTTGCTCTATAACAAAAAAATCAATGTTATTCTTTGCTTTAAAAATAATCTTTTCCGAGTGAGTCGGATTTAAAATACCCCCTGCTTTAAAAATATCTAACTCTATGTTGCCTTCTTCTGACGGCCTTGATTTTACTTTATACGTTACATCGTTGCTCGTAAAAGGTGCACAGTTTATATCAGTTGGTAATAAATTGGACTGTCCTACTTTACAAGCAAACAAAACCGCACCAGATATAAAGTAATAACCGGTTAACTTTAAAATAAGTGTTAGTTTTTGAAGAAAACGAGTTAATTTAGAGGTCGAAGTTTCGCCATCTGTTCCGGCAATTTTGTCGTCAATAGCAGAAGTAGCGGAAGTATTCATATATATATTTGCTTTTTAATATATACACAAAATAATGTATTAAATAAAAGCACTAAAGCTTTTTTTTGTAATACTTTATTAATATATGCTTATATTAATAAACTTTTAAGAAGCAAATGAACCCAACAATAACGTTTCTAACGTTTCTAACGTTTTTATTACTAATACTGATTTTTCAATGGATTGACTACTTAGTTAAAAACAACTATGTCGCGGTATATCAAGAAGGCCTTAAAACAAAAACCTTTGAAGATGATACAAGTGCAAACCATAACACAGTTGATATGCCGTTAAATACAACAACGAGCTGTACAAACATGTGCGGTCCACAAAATAGATGTTCCATATCAGGCCAGCAGTGCTTCGCCGACATTGATTGCCCGGGGTGTGAACCACAAACATCAACACCAACCGACCACAATCAAACAAGAATGACTGTTGGTGAAAATGACTCCGGTAAGCTAACCACAGGAACAGCTGTTAACTACTCTGAGTTAACATCCGATATTGGTTCACGAGCCAGGTTAATTGTTTCAAACAAATACGAAAAACCAGTTACTCTTCAAGGTAAAATTAATACGTGGGACGAAACATTTAACTTAAGCAAAAGTTTATTTGACGACCGATATAAACCAACTGGACTAAGTGGAATGCCTTCCTACCGCAAAACATATACGTTATCAGGAGAGTTTATCGACGAAGGTCCTTTAGCTTCTAATTCTTATTTGTCCTAAGTAACATTTTTTACAAAAAAGTGTTTTATTGCCGTCCGAGTTGAAATCTTGTTTTTGTACAGATTCGTCAACCAACTTGATTGTTTGGTAAATAATAAAAAATAGAAATCATAGTTGTGTAAAATTATATGTAATAATGATTATTTGTCTTAATATTTTTATTTAAATTGTTCGGAACACACAATTTGTTTAAGAAACCGTTTCATTAATTTTTACTAATCAATACTTCTTTCGCTATTTTTTTAATTATTTTATCTGCCTTTTCGTCGTCGTTGTCTCCAGAACCACCCATTGCCTCTAATATAATGTGATTGTATTGATCACTCAAATGCGACGCACTAAAACGACAGTCTGGATGTTTTTCCTTCCAAGCAGGAATCATTTTTGTGTTTTTTCGTGCAATATATCTCAAAGCCTTTTTCATTTTCGTGTTTTCGGAATCTTCTTTTTCCCACTTGTTTTCGTCTTTAATGTACATCGTTTCTCTCTTTAAGTCACTGCAGTGAACAGGTCTTTCGTTTTCTTCCAGTTCATTCAATCCTTTGATTATTAGTTTCGACAATCCATTGACAAACCCAAGTTCGCCTATACTTTCCAAGTCTGACAATTGTATTTGGAGAGAATCTACAAAATCCATAATGTTCATCGCATCTTTACATGTCTCGTTTAAGAAGAAATTTAAATTAAACGTTTTATTAACGGTATTATTATTGTTATTGTTATTGTTATTTATAATCGTCTGATTCGTAGTAATACTTTGACTTTGGATGTTTGCCTTCACTATGTCCAGTACGAGAGTCTTTAATTCCGCAATATCAGTATTGCTACTCGTCTTAAGCGGAGTGTTAAACGTACATTGCTTCTTGTGTTTATGGAGACCTTGGCGATGCGTGTACTTATTTCCACACAAACATTGATAAATGAGAACACTATTTAAATTATTACTACAAAGTTGTTGATGCCTTAACGAAACCAAATGACGGTCAAAATTATCCTTGCGATTGCACTTGTACTTGCACAAATCGCAATAATTTAACTCTTGACTTTCTGTTTTACAGACATTTTTTGTGCCTCGTTGTGCCTCAATTGTAATCATTTTATGTTTTGAGGTGAGTAAGTGCCGAGCAAATGTTCCATTGTGTGAGCATGTATAGTCACATTTTTTACAGTAATTTTTTGTGCCTCGTTGTGCCTCAATTTGTGGATCATTTGTAATCATTTGTCTAAGAAATGTCTAATATATAAGATGGACATTTCTTATTCCTAAATTGTTTTTATATAAATATAAAAAATATGCTCTTCTTTTTAAAAGTTTTATTTTTGGTCGCAGACCATAAGAATTTTTATGCAGTCAACTGAAAATCTAAAATGTGTTTTTTTACTTTTCTAATTTGTTAGTAGCTTTTTGAAAATGGACATTTATAAATGTCCATTTTGCAAAAGCTGGAGGACTTTTGGGAAAATAAAAATATTTTTTTTCCAAAAAAAGATAAAAATTTTAAAGTTATTATAAACTATTTTTTATAAAATCTGCCGCGACTTCGGCAATCAGATATATATACACCTCTTGATTATATTGTAAGCGTGTAAGTTAAAACAACAGATGTTTTAACTCATGTTATAAATAATCAGAAAAAGATTGTAGTTTACATATAAAATACTGCATCAACATGTGAATATTTGTATCAGACGAATGAATAAGGTTTTCTACAAAATTTAAAAACTCATTAGTAATTACTTGTGATTTGTATCGAATAATAAAATTCAGATAATCTTTAATAATATTTTTTTTGTCAATGTTGTATGTTAGACTAATATCGTAAATAAAATTAGAAATACTTTCATCAGAATCCTTGCTTTTAAATCTGCTGTTTAGCTCCTCCCAAACTTTTTTTCCAATGATTTTTATTTTTATTGTTTTATCAGTTCTGGCGACGTCTTGGTTTGACTGCATAAAGTTAATCATGCTGCGAATGTCGGACTTATACAAAACCTGTATGCTTTCTAAAGATTTATTATCTAAATTTAGGTTTTCCGCATCTGACACGCCTTTTAAAAAACTTATAATATCAATTGGAGGCAGTTGATTAAACCTTAGTCGAATAAATTCATTCTGAAGGCCGTCTTCAATTTTACTAATATAATTGCATATTAAGCAAAATCTTACCATGTTGGTATGTTTTTGTAATAAATACCTTAATGCTTGTTGAGCGTTTTTGGTCATGTAATCAACCTCATCTAAAATAACAAATTTGACGCCATTATAAAATAATGCACTAGAATTAACAAATACTCCAATCTGATTTCGAATAATATCAATTCCCCGCTCATCTGATGCGTTTAGATGTATTACAAGGTCTTTTTGTTTTTCGCCCTTTTTTAATTGGTAAGAATTAATTAAATTCATTATGGTCGTAGTTTTACCTGTCCCTGGAGGACCATAAAACAATAGATTAGGAATGTCTGTTCCATTAATAATGTTTTCTAAAATTTGACGATTTAAAGGATCCAGAACAATGTGTTCAAACTGACTAGGTCTGTGTTTTTCAACCCAAGGTGCAGAATCTAAGTTAATGTTAGTCATATAAGTTTTTATTTTAAAATGAAATTTTATCTTTAATATGTAAATATTAAAGATAAGCACCGTGTAAAATATATATATACATAATATGAACAATCATATTTTTAGCAATGATTTTGGTTACTTGGAATTAATAATTGGTCCAATGTTTTCAGGAAAGACAAGTAAATTACTACAAATCTATAAGCAGTGCGAATTCTGTGGTATTTCAGTAGCGGTTATTAACCATAAATCGGATACGCGATATGATAATTTAATGTTAACAAGTCATGACCAGCTTAAAATTCCTTGTATTCAAGCAAATGTTTTAAGAGAAATACTTGAGCATCTTACATCAGATGTTATTTTAATAAATGAAGGGCAATTTTTCAGCGACCTGTACGAAGTAACCGTTGATTTATTAACCCGAAATAAAAAAGTATATATTGCTGGTTTAGACGGCGATTTTGAAAAAAACAAATTTGGGCAAATTATAGATTTAATTCCTATGTGTGACACTGTTACAAAACTTACCTCGTTGTGTTCTCAATGTAAAAATGGGACAAAAGCTATTTTTTCCAAACGAATTACTTGTGAAAAACAACAAACATTGGTCGGCTCAGATAATTATATACCAGTTTGTCGAAATTGTTTTTAATAACTATTTCTCTCTCTTTCTCTACAAACACTGATAAACATATATTAAAAACAATTTAAAATTCGAATTACAGTATTAAATATAATAATGAGTACATCAATCGGCGAAACAACACTTATAAAACAAAAGCGGGGTAGAAAAAGTAATTTTTTTTTACAACAGCAAAAACAAGCCCAAATTTTATTATTAGGTGAAACCAATCCAGAAAACATTATTTTACCTCAAGAGTTAAATAATGATTTAATTAAATTGAATGAAGTACCACAAATTGCTAAAAAACGTGGTAGAAAACCTAAAGGTGGTAAAATTATTGAACAGGCGTACCCAATGGCTGATGTTAAAGAGCCAAAACAAAATGTCATATTACATTTAAAGTGTTCGTTGAAAGATTTACAAACTGACACTTTGAATTCTTCAATTTTGGAAAGTTTTAATTTTGATGCTGGCGATTTATCATTTGAAGTTATTAATAACACAAGTTCGGTTTCAAGTATTAATAATACTGTACAAGGATATGATAAAAATAACATAATCCGTGATAACGTAAACGGCATCAGTATTATTACAACGACCGCAAGCGTCATAAAAAAAGTAGCAGCAGAAGAAGATACTTCGCCGACTTTAAACAACGACACAAAAGAAATTTGGAAAAAACTAAAACAACTGGAGCACAAATTACACAGTAATAGAATTAATGATAAAAAATGTGCTTGTTTTTGGTGTACATGTGATTTTGACAATCCTCAGATTTATATACCGAAATATTATTTAAGAGAAACATACCATGTGTATGGATGTTTTTGCAGTCCAGAGTGTGCGACCGCTTATTTAATGAAAGAACAATTAGATACTTCTACTAAATTTGAGAGATATCATTTAATAAACAATATTTACGGAAATATATATGGTTACGAAAAAAACATAAAACCCTCTCCAAACCCGTATTATGTTTTAGATAAGTATTACGGAAATTTAACGATTCAGGAGTATAGAAGTCTGTTTAAACAAGACCGTTTATTTTTAGTTGTTGATAAGCCTTTAACCCGTATTCTACCGGAATTACACGACGATAACGATGAATTTATAATAAATCATAAAATCATACCCTCAAACACTTATCAAGTGAAACGTAAAATTTCAAAAAAAAGTAACAATGTCAATATATTTGATCAAAGTAGCTCAAATTAATAAAAAAAAAGTTAATCCTAATTTAGCAGCATATTCTAATTTATCGAATGTTTTTTCTTCAGCATCTTCTTCTTGTTCGTATTCGTTTAATATTTTTTTTAAACTGTAAAACTGGCTAATGTTTAAATTTAATTTATTTAATTGAGAGTTGAAACTTAACCGTTTTGCTCGATTATCTAACGTTGTTTTATAGCACGATGTTACACATCTTAAACAAGACATTTGTATATATACACGCAAAATATTTTATTTTTATATGTGTTTAATTCATATAACAGCAAAGAATGCTTGACTTTTTTGAGTTAGTTTCATTCAAACATATTTTCTTATTTTTACTGGTAATTATAATAATTAAGGCGGTGGGATTAATAAACCATCATAATATTTCAATATTACTGCCACCACAGTCTTCAAACAAGAAGAAGAAGACGCAACCAAAACAACGCAAAAAATAATGTATGTTAATAATCGATTACAAATAATCCAGTTTCTGAAAACCGGGTTCTTTCAGCTTCGAACGCGTGTCCTAATTGATTCGATAATAAACGCGTGTTATTGTAGACGATGTCGTGCGACCAGTGCGTATGTCCGCTTACCCACACGATGACGTTACTCAGTTGTACTCTATCTAATAGATTGCCAAAGTCTTGATGTGCTCTTTTTATAGGGTTTCTAGTCCCAGTTTGGGTTGGAGGAAAATGTGTCATTATTATTATTTTTTTTTCTGTGTTATTACTAATAGATTCGAACAGATATTTGGTATCTTCGTTAGACAAATCCACAATAAATTTGTAATCAATTAGTGTGTTTTGTTGTTTTTTTGGACAAAACATTTGTATTGAACGAAAGTCGGTAAAATGCGTTACTTCATATGGATTAAATAGCGGCTTAGCCCACAAAGTACTTCCGTAAACATCAATATTTTCGTCCAATGAGGCCTTGGAGTTGTTTAAATAAAATATATTTTTGTACCGTTGGCTTATTTTTAAGTTGTATTCAAAATTTAATGAAGTGTGATTATGTTTAGGTGAATAAAAATCCTGGTTACCAGGAATAATAAATATTTTTTCCCATTTCTTAGAACAGTAATCTAAAAACGTAAAAAACATTTTATGGTATAATGTACAAATATTACCTGGCAAAAATAAGTATTTTGCTAGTGGCAAAATAGGAGGGATGGTGTCCTTTGAAGTTAGTACGTTAAAATGTATATCTGAAAAAACTTGTATAGAAATTTGTGGCATTTTTAAATATATATATAAATCGTTTTTATATGTGTATATTTTAGAAGATTTTTTTAATGATTTACTTGGTTTCCTTTAATGTTCTCTCTTTAAATTCGCGAACACCAGAGTCTAATTGAGTGCGAATTAACCTATAGGTTTCTTGATTTAAAGACTTAGTTGAAGCAGCTTTTTTTGTGTCATCAATTCCTAAAAACCTTTTTATAACTATTATATGATCGTAACCACATTGTTCTAATTGTTTTTTTGCTTCTGCTTCATCATAATCAGTTTGCCTTTGAATAATGCTAATTTTATTGCTTGTCTCGCTTGTAATAGTTTCCAACATTTATAATATTATTATATTTGTTATTTAATATTATTTTTAAATCATATTAAATAAATTTCATTATATTAGAATATATTTTAAAATGCAAAATCCGGAAAAAAATGAGTTAAAAATTAGTTCTAGCGATGACTATGACGATGACGATGATTTACCTGATTTATTTAGTGTAAGTGACAACGACAACGACAACGATTATGAAGTGATGCCAATGAATTTTTCGGGAGAGAAAATTGGCAATAAAATCAAAAACCTAATAGATGATTTTAGGGTACGTGCTCGCATGTTAGAAGGTTTACTTGAAGGTACTGAAGACGATGATGTCCTATTTTCTATGCGGTTTCTAGAAACATTAATTACATCTTCTCAGAAAGATATAGTGAGTATTGCTGATATGATAGAAACTATAAAAGCAAGCGTGGAACAAAGTAATACAACTAGCGATAACATAGTCCTAAAAATTGAAGAAAACAGCGACGAAGGCGACCCCTGTTGCGAACACTTTAACTCACCTGTTTATAAAAAAATTAATATTTTAGACGAGCTTGAAAGCGAATCGGATATTGAGTACGATGTTGATTGTGATGAAGACCGTGACGATGACGATCATGATACTAATACTGATGATGATGCAGCTCCTGAATTTTCTCCTCTATCAGATGTTTTAGGCCAATCAATTTTGTTTGATTAAAAAACGTTTAAAAAAAAAGAATCCTTTTATTGTAAAGCATTTAAATAATTAATGTTTAATAATTTATATTATATTATGAATTATTTAGATAAATTAAAACAATTTAGTTGGTTATTATTTTTTCAATTGTCTTATTATTTTATTTACTGCTACACAAAAATCGAATTACTTTGCAAACCTAAGTTTAATTTATTAACTAGTTATATTAAAACCAAAAAAAAAAATTGTACTTATTGCGAATACGTCAAGGATGGCGTTGTAACCACACACCATCCAATAGAAAAATGTGATTTTGTGTTGTATTCTGATAGTACAAATAATATAATAACGAACAAAATTATTCAAACAATTGAACAAATTACTGAACCGACCACATATGAGATTTCTAATGAAAAATTTATTATGGTTGAAATAACTATTGAAGATAAGACAATACCGTTAAAATTTAGTAATGAATATGTAAATTATTACATTGTCGGGAACTCTTTTGATAATAAATTCATGTTTTTTTTTCTTACTCAACATTACTCAGAATTTTATAAAAACAAAGAACTTCTTATTAATAAATACAAGTTAAAAATAATTGACTCAAACGTGGAAATTAAAGAATTAGATGAGACATGTTCAATTATTATTACAAAAGATGGCTACAATATTAGCCGCCACATTTAACAAATATTTTTTATGAAAAAAAAATCATTATTTAAAAAAAGAGTTTAAATAATTTAATTTAATATAAAAATAGCATGGCAACCAATGAAGCATATGACACCGAAAGGTCGCAATATCACGCCTTGTCAGAGGAGTGGATTTTGTGGTATCATCCACCGATAGCAGATTGGAGTCCAAGCAGTTACGTTCAAATCGGGTGTTTAAAGTATGTCGAACAGACTATAGTTACGCTAGAATCTCTTCCCGTAAAACTCATAATCAATTCGTCCTTGTTTATCATGCGTAAAGGAATTATGCCGATTTGGGAAGACCCTAAAAACCGAAATGGTGGGTTTATATCTTATAAAATACCGAACCTAGATGTTCCATTAACCTGGCGCGAAGTTGTATGTTCGTTGGTCGGAAATACCATTAGTTCACAAAAATCATACATTCATTGTGTAAATGGAGCAAGTTTAGCACCTAAAAGAGGATTTTGTATTTTAAAAATTTGGCAAACAAACTGTGACAATCAAAATCCCGCTATTATTACTAATGCGATTAAAGGCATTAATGAAAGCCGATCCAGAGACGGAGTGTTATTTTCAAAATGGGCTCCCGAATATTAATAACCTAAGTTTTTTTATGTAATTTGTTTCTTACTATTTCGTGTTCGTTCAAATTTTTTATTGGGTGATACAAATTTTTAGAAGAAATGGTAGTAGACCTTAAATATGTATTATTAAATCGAATAAAAAATAATTCTGTTGGTGTTTTATAAATAAGTTTTTTACTTTTTGCTATTGTTGGAAAACAAGCCTCTAAGAAAAAAAGTCTTTTGTTAGCGGTTGCGTATTTTAGAATAGCGTTTAACATTTTTGTAGACATCCTACACGCACAGCACATAGCATTGTAATAAGGTAATGGTAGATTAATGTTAGGCGATATACCAGCCCACTTCCATCCGTGTTTTTGCGTGCCTATATTATTCGTGTCATACCTATTTGTTAACAAATCAGCTTTTGGATACTGTGAATCAATATGAAGTAGCGTATTTTCGTTATTTAGAAACACATCATCTTCCAGAAACCAAACTTTATTATATTTATTAGCGTTCATAACAGAAAAATAAAAAAGGGCCTTTTCCCAAGCGGTGATTGTTTTATGAACCATAAAATTTAAGTTTGTGAATCCGGCGGCTTGGCACGATTCGTTTGAAATTTGAACAAATTGTATTTTTGGAAAATTCGTCTTATAAATTTTTGCGTAATTTTCTGTATTGTCATCAATTATTAGAAAGACGTCATAATGAGTGAATTGCGATAAAAAATTCATCCAAATTAAATTTGGTTTGCGGCAAATCACACCAATACAGTTTTTCATTAATATATCAAGAGAGAAAATATAAAAAATGTTTTTATTATTAAAAAAAACATTTTTTGTAAAATGGAACAAAATAAAAAAAATAAAAAGCCAATACAATATTCCAGTAAATATTGTATTGAATGTTACCGAAGAGGACATCATAATTCAGTTTGTTTTAAAACAAAGAAAAACCTTAATAAGAAGAACTTGTCTGAAGACAAAGATCTTTTAGCGGCGGAATTTTTCAATAACAGAGTGTGTGAATTACAGTTTGGATGGTATGACTTATTGATGACCGACTATTTGTTTCAGAATGTGTTAAAGACGTAACGGATTGTTTTATTAGCAAAGAAAATATTATACGTCTTAGAATTTTTGGTTGTCTTAGTGTAATTGTTTGTGTATATATGAGCTCTCATTAAAGACTCTCTTAAGAATTAAATATATATTTATGGTAGTGGTAAAGGTCGTTGACTTTTTTCAACCGCAAGAGGTTCTGGAATTAAAACCGGCTTTTTATCATAAATATTAAAATACTCATTGCTAGCTAATTGTGGTACAAAGATCGCCGCGGGGTGAACTAAATTAGTAGAGTTTATTCCAAAAAGAAACGATTCAATATCTGATGCGTTATGAGATAGTTTATGCCCTGATATTTGCCCTGGGTTTAGACCATTTCCTGCCATGCGAGTTTCGTATGCGTCGCCGTATTGCGAGTTGGGATACAACGTGTAACCACTCGATTCTGTATACTCTCTCTGTTTTAAATTATAATTTCCAGTTGTGTTTTTGTTTCTGGTAGAAGCCATATTAGTTTTTATTAGTTATATATAATATAAAGTACAAAATAATTAATTAAAAACTCACTTACTCCAATAATTTCACTAATTTGTCTAACAATGGTTTGTTCTTTACAATACAATTTGTTTCTAATAATTCGCAAATACATGGATGCGTTAAATATAAATAGTCGTATGAATATAACAAAACAAACCCTAACTGTAATTGCGAGCTCATTAACTTATTAGCTAGTTTTGTCATGCATAATTCTAATTCAGGCACATTCGCATTAAGTATTAGTTTGTACAATCTTTCAATTGATTCGTGAATAGCCTCGTCATAAAATTCAGTGTCTTCCTGATAAAAAAGAAATAACATATCCTGTTTGTAAAGCAAATTTCTAACAAATAATTGTTCTTCTTTGTTAAGGATCTCTAATTCCCAATCTTTAAACACTGTTTTAGTCATGTACTGACATTCATAGGAAGTGTTGTATAAATTACTGTTCATATTTTGGTTACTAAACAGTAATTTTTATATCTAACTACTAATAATTATAATTATATATTATTGTGTATATTTAAATATATATATGTCTTTATTTTTTGGTATTCCTGTTCGAGTTGAAGAAGCGATTCGTATTCTAAGATTAGATTTAGAAAAAATAACAAAAGAAGTAAACCAACAAAAACATTATTGTGATTATACTTTTGCTGATATTGCTAATAATTATTTAAAAAAAATTTCTCCTTTTCATTAAAAAGCATTTGCCTGATATATTATATAATATAATTTAAGCATTTTTTTGCGACGTAAAATATTCCTTATCTCGAGTCAGCTCACGCGAAGGCACCCCGCCGCGAATCCATCCTTGAGAAGCAACGCCTTCGACGAAGTTTGCGGGGTTTGTCATTTGTTCTTTTACACTTGGTAACAACGGAGTCTGTGAGTATTTTACATAACTTTTTTCGCTTAAGTTGTTAATACTTCGCTTGTTGACAAGAGATTCGCCTTGTTGTATTTGTGCTTCCATTGTTGGATTTACAGAGCCTCTACCTAAGAATGGAACGGTCGCAAAGGGTCGGTGAAACAAATCTATTCGGCATTTAGGATGGGTTTGAATAGTGCCAATCTGTAATCTAGACGAATCGTCTATATTGCATCCACCCGAACCGATGCTATTACCCCCGCTATAAAACACGCCTGGCTGAGTCGTAGCTAATTCTATTGGTTTTTTCATGCTACAATCAGACGCAAAAAAGTTCTGAAGCATGTAATTCGCATGACCAATGTTTTGTATAGTGGTTTGGTCCAAATAACAACTATCGTTTCCGATTCGGGACATATTTTCAAATGTATAAGAAGAAACGTTTGCCATTTTATATATGTATATAAAATAGAATAAATTTTTTCTAAAGAAACTATTTTTTATTTAATATAAATTATATCTGAAGGAATCCTTTTCTCTTTGTAAGTTTCCTTCAGCTGTAGATTCTTTTGCACTAGGCATATCTCCATACAGGAATTTGGCAAAAGCAGACTGGTCCGAGTTAACCCGAGTATTTGCAGTGCTAAAAAAAACACGATTTGATTGATCGAGGTTAAAGTCTTGGTACAAATCTCCAAACAATTGCTTGCTGGTGTTTTTAATATCAGGATTTAAAAACTGAACAGACTTTTTTATATCTTTTGTAATTTGTTCATCAACATCTGGATTAAAACTTGGTTGTGCTGCTTTTCTATCCGGGTCATCCATAATCTCTGTCAATAATACATTGCTAAATGGGTTTTTTTTGGTACCTGCTTTAAAATCCGTTTTTAATATTGTTTCTAATGTTGCAGGATTTGTTGTAGTGGCAGGTTGGGGTGCTTCTTTGTAAACTGTAAAAGCCTCGTTCAAATAATCCTTGGTAAGCTTTTGTTTGTTTGTTTTAAACATTACAAAAATAACTACTAGAGTTAAACAACCCGTGAACAGAATTTTAGGAGACGACGTTAAAATGTATCCTAAAACGGATAAAAAAATAATTAATCTAGCCATCGCATTTATTTTATGTTCGTAATTCATTTCCTGTGTTGGCCATAATTCAAAAATATGTTCCTTTTTTAGTAAAATAGTAGGGTCGGCGAAAAAAACAACTGAATACGCCATTATATATATTATATAAAGTGTTTAAAAAAAAGATTTTATTCAAACACTATTTAAAAAAATGAAAGAACTTATTATATTTTTTTTTAACTTTATTTTTTATTTTTCTTCTTTTTTTTATTTGTCTTAGCACTGTTTGCTGCGGAGTCGGGTATTTGATCCTTAGGAGTTCTCTCTACTTTTTCCCCCGTACTGAAAATTTGTTCGTCTTTTTTTAAATCTGATGTTGTTTTTGCTACAGTCTTTGCTTTCATACGTTCTCTCATTTTTGCCGCCTTCATGTTTCGTTCCATTTGTGCTTCCATGGCACCCATGTTCATTTTACCACCTTTTCCACCCAAACCAGACGCCATGCCCATTTTACTCAACATGGATTGTATATCATTCATCCCAGGCATTGTTTTCATGTTATTCATAATATCTGTTGCCTCGGCGATTAACTCGCTTTCTTTTAATTCTCCTGATTTAATTCTTGAATCTAACTTGGAACCGACGTTTTTAACAAGACTCATTAGTTTAGTAGGGTTTTTCATTAGTTGTCCAAAAACATCTTTTATATCGGTAATATTTTCTCCATCTAAATTTAATTCGGCGGCAGTTTCTTCTGCAATTTCTTTAGCTAGTTTTCCAATTTTACCGTCCAACATTTGATTTATATGCTGATGTATATCGTCTGCGTTTGGCATATTTGGTTTTGTATTGTTTTCCTCCTCTGGGGCGGAAGCATCTGCGGCGGAAGTTGGTGTTGTGTCGAACAAATCCTGCATTTTGTTTAGAGCTTCATGTAACTTATTTTTAAAATCGTCCTCGTTAATGTTATCGAATAATTTAGCGGAATCTCCAAAGGCTTCTTTGTTTTCAACACTCCCAATTATAGAAAATAAAATTAACTGAAGATATTTCCATATAGTGTCTCTTGTCTTTGGTGTTATATCTAACTTCCATAGTGTCTTGAAATGAATGTGAGGTAAGAACTCCGTGTCTAGTCCTGCATCATCTTCAAACATTTCGCCGCTTTGATACAAAATATCAAAAAAACGCGGCGGAAATTTCTTTTGACAAAAGGTGAACAATAATTCTACAGTAGCCTTTTTATGCTCAGAAATTGCGTTATTTCTCTCTTCTATTTCTTCAATGTATTCAAACTCTGAGTCGTTTTTGTACCATTTGTTAATTAAAGGAGTTACTTCAGGAAAACTAATTTTAATATCATTTACAAAATCAATAACGACTTTGCTAAATTCATCACTTGGTTTATTATTAACTTCAGTCATTTAGTTATAATATTTAGAAGTTTTTAAATTAAGTTTTTTAATATTAATATATATTATTAAAAAACTTTGTATTATATATACAAAATTTAATGTCAAAAACAAAAAAGTCCATATTTCAGCAAGTCGGTGAGAAAGACACAGAGATCACTCGGCGTGAAAATAAGACTCTAGAATCGTTCCAGTTGTCTTTAATGCAGGGTAAACAACTACTAAGAACCGACAAACCTAGGCAAGCAGATGAGTCTGTTATTACTATTGCAGAAAACAGACAATACTCTAAGTTTCAAATATTATCATTCGCACTTCGTGCGTTTGGAAGCGTTGTTGATGAAGACACTTATAATGTTCATATTATGCCTTTAATAACAAAAACACATGCTCTAAACAAAACCACAAACCAAGAACAAAGAGATGCCATAATTGAAGAGTGCTTTGATACATTAAGTAATTTAGTACCACAATTATTATTAGAACCTGAAAATGTAATTCAGTTTGAAGACAAATTCATTGAAATAATGGACGCACAACCACTTCGTTTTGGTGGCGGTAAAAAATCTCGGCGTCGTTTAGGAGGAAAATCCAGACGCCGTTTAGGAAAATCCAGACGCCGTTTAGGAAAATCTAGACGGCGTTTAGGAAAATCTAGACGCCGCGGTTAAAAATTTTGGAGAATTTTTTAGATGCGGATCCAACTTTTGTTGATTTTTTACAAAAACAGGTCATAGAGATTTTTCCTGGCAATAGACCTAATGATGCGATTAATACGGATGAGTTTGTAGCAAATCGATTAGTACAGGCCATAGAAAAGCAAACAGGAGTATTTTTGGGCGGTAAAAAATCCAGACGCCGTTTAGGAAAATCCAGACGCCGCGGTTAAAAATTTAAAATATTTGTGTAATATCTAAAATATTTTTTTTAATATATATGTATTATATATATTAAAAAAAATGAG
>Ga0209829_10001995_pt1 | contig 15898 bp, 29 predicted proteins | sample C_140205_EF_Meta_FD_187311 | JGI IMG/M metagenome (GOLD analysis project Ga0209829, IMG submission 187311) | Freshwater microbial communities from Lake Croche, Canada to study carbon cycling - C_140205_EF_MetaG (SPAdes) (version 2) | ecosystem: Environmental > Aquatic > Freshwater > Lake...
ATGGATGTTAGATACACCTTACCAATTTCTTTCTCAAGAAGTTTGTAAAGCTGGTTCATACATACATTATATAACACTTGGAAAGGCTTCATTAAATCAACTAAACTTTTTGCCTCAGTGTTCTTCACCTCATAAGTTGTTCCAATGATAGGACAATAGCTTAGAAGTTTATATGGTTTGATATGATAGATGTCTGGACCAATCTTGATTCCTTGATACCACTCATTGATCCATCCCCACTCTAATGATTGTTGTGTAGGCATGGTTCCTGATTTATAGTCTTCAGTGACTAGCGTTGATTGCTCATTGCCCATCTCATCTACAAATATAAGCTTACCTATCTTTTTCTTGGAGATCCAATAGCATCTCACTACAACATATTTGTATCCAAATGAAGACACATTAGATGTTAGTCCTAAGAAGTCTTTTAGTCCATCATTGTTCTCCTTCATCTCAGATTCAATGATCATTCTTGTTTGAAGAACTAGTGGATCATATGTATCGTACATTACAGAGTCTTGACCAGGAATAGCATCAGGATTACCAAGGTTGGATTCACGAACATTGATAAGTCCATAATCCTGTAAAGAAGAACGTAAGTGATCTATCTCTTCTTTAGTAAGATCTGGAACACTTTCAATGATTTCTGATAGTTCCATAACTTGCACAGTACCAGCAGCATATGCTCCTTGTGCTCTGCCTGTAGGATCAGAGATCCACTTTCTATCTGGTGTTGTAAGGAACCAAGTGTTCTTTGGGTTAGCCACTTCAATGTTATATCCCACTTTAGAGTTGTCTTCATATATATGATAGAACTCTCTAGCTGAAATTAACATATCCCTGAATGCATCCTCACTCTTTTCTTTAATATTGAAATCAGCTTTCTGACATGTTAATATATGATTAGCCCATTTCTCTGCAACAGATGTGTAAGAATCTAATTGATCCTGCACTTGTTCCATTGTCATTTTCTGAAGATCTTCATCAGACACTTCTTGACCAGCTATTGCAGTTTTGATCATGATCTGTTCTTTAGCTTGATCCATGATAAATTTCTGAAGAATACCAGTTTTAAATTCTAGTTCTTCAGACTGACTATCATCATCAAATGCTTTCACCCTAAATGTATCAGGACGCTTAGAGATCTCACCAATCAACTCATTGATAGGTGTTGTAACTATTGAATAGTGTTTTACATATGCAGGAAGCTGTAAATCAGCTTGTAGCATTTGTGTAAAGCTCTTAACATCAGGCTCTTGATAGAAATCTTCCATCCGTAAGATGCCTTTCATCAGGTCATAGTTCTTAACAAATGTATCTCTATTCTTTACATATTCAGCATAAGCTTTATTTGCAAAATAGTCCATTGTGTTCTTCACCCAACTCTCATCTTGTTTCTCCTTATCTGTCTTGAATTGATCAGGAAAGATGTTGAGATATGCATACCTAATGGTAGCATCTTTTGTATACCTTATAATTGCCATTATATAAATAGTTTATTTTTTCTTCTATTGAACATTCCTCTGGACTCAGAGAATAGTATATTTTTATTTCTTGGTTTAAATAAAGCATTCACCCTGTCATCACCTGATCCTCCCACTCTACCTAGAATAGGATCCATCTTCATTGCTTGAGCTATAGCTAGTTCTGCAGCAACAATACGGTCAAAGTTACCAGAGTCATTATATTGTATAATCTCCTCTAGTAATACAGGATCAAATATCTTACTCACTCCTAAGAACTCTTTTGTAACATCTCCATTCTCATCTGTTTCTTTGTGTATGGTTTCTTCCATATACTTCTTTAAGCAGTTGTGAAGATAGTCAATAATCTTTTGAGAACTACGATGCACTCCATACTCACGCTTAACGGTGGTATTGGGAACAACTTCTAACAACCATTGTGGTTGTTTCTCAAGATAATGTGCATCTCCTTTTGCTTTCATATATTCTATGAAAGAGATGTCATCATTCTCACATAGGGTACGAGCATTGAAATACTTAATCAAAAGTCTTGCCTGTTCTTCCCATGTATCTTTTTTATCTGGACGAGCACAATAAGAAGCTACAAACATATCTTGATACTTCTCACCCATGATGTCATGCATTCTCTTATATACATATACAGATCCTAATGAGGAGCTATATGCAGACTTACCTTGTCTATAAGGGTCAACTCCTGCAACATATAATCCATAAGGAGGATTCTCTATAGGGAACTCATATATAACAACAGGTGCATCTTTAAGATCACTATTCTTTAATGGGAAATTAGATATAGGCACTTTGTCTGTAAACTCATGTGCAATCTTTTCTCCATCATTAAATAAAATAACAGGAATGCCTGTACGATCTTGGTTTAATAGTCTAGTCTTCTGACGCTTAGCAGCATCAACATCAAATATGTTTGTATCCTCATTCAAGAATATATCATCCACTTCAATAGGATAGTACATCTTCTCCTTTAGATAAGCCACTCTATCACCAGCCTTCTTTAATCTTTCAAGATTTGCATTGGTAATTTCAATTGCCTTCTCTTCATTAGAGACAAGCATTGATATGTCATGCAGCTCACTATCTGCTGGTTTGCCAAGGAATGCCCCCAGCGTGGAAAGCTCCTTTGCTTCCATCCTATATTTATAGGAGATGAAGAGTCCATGAACTCTGTTGGTGTCTTTTTCATTATTATAGGTAAGAAAGTTATAGTTGTCTGCATCAAACATCAGACTCTTAGCATCCATGAACTTCTTCATGTCACCACCTGTACCTGTTAGAATTGGAGAACATCCCCAACCAAACGGAGTGGTGAATCCAGGCACTGCTGCCTGAAACCCTCTAAGAAAAGATCCCTTACCTATCTCATCAATAATAAGCTTTCTAGGTTTTGTACCTGCAATAGCTTCTTCATTGTTACCTTCATCCAAGTTACGGATAAGGATCTGTGAGAATGGAATACGTTCCCCTGCTTTTGTTTTGATTCCCAGTGTCACTTGATTCTTCCAGTTGTCCTCCACCCTCTGCCATCTCCAGGCTTCAGGAAGGAAGTTCAATCCTTTATCAAGTTTGTCTGTAATTAGTTTTATATCTGCTGAGTTTAGTCCAGCAATAATGTTCTGTGAGTTCTCATCAAACGTAGCTCCCCAACCAATGTAACTTGCTTCTATAACACTCTTAGCAAAACGTCTAATGCCTAGAATAATAAGTCCCTTCTTCTCTTGGTGAGCTCTATCTATCTCGTTAGTTACAATCCATTCATTATCCCTTAGATAGGGATTAGCATACTTCTGGTTGATCCTTCCACGCTCATCTATAATATCCACCTCTGTATGCCATATATTCAAATGCCAATATAAGAAAGGATTTATATATTGTCCATCCATCATACAGCCTGTAAGACATAGCTCTTTGTGAAAATCAAAGAATGCTTTGTATTCCTCTGACTGTCTATCTGGAACTCTAGGTTGATTGATGAACCAATCCTTATATGATACTTCTGGAATAATCATCCTCTATTTTTTAAGAAGTCTTCAGCCATAGATCCTAGCCCTACATTGCCTCTCACTTCCACCTTGGCTTCTTCTCTTTCACGTAGTTTCTCAACTACTTCTAACAGAGCAAGATAGTTCTTCATAGTTTCCTGTATGAATTTACCTTGTGCTTCAATGGATGCTATCACCATAGGGAGCATTCCTCCTTTAGCTGTAGGCTTCCATTCAATTCTATCCACTAGCTTGTGCAAAGGATTAGCATCAACATATTGCTTCCAAGAAGACAATTGTACTTCTGCCCAATCAAGCTCTGTATTTATATATGTAGTTTTCTTTAATGCCATTACATTAATTTTAATTTTTTTTGTATCCTATTTAAAATAGAATATATTTCTTTAATATCTTTTTTAATTTCCTCTTCTGTAGAAGAAAGTATATCATCTAAGATATCTTCCCCATCAAATGACTGTCTGCTTTTTAATTGTAATTTAATCTCTTTTCTTTCTGATCTATTTAAAAGATTATTAACCATTTCACATGCATCATCAGAACCACAGGTTGGTAAATCGTCATTCCTTTGTGATATATAATGCAAATAACTACCTCTTATATTTTCAATTTCCATATGTAGTTGGTTTTTGTTGTTGTTAATATGCGTCTTCTGGATCTTCTAAGAGAGAAAAACTTGTTAGGTTCATTGCTCCCTTTATGATTATGTCAATATCTTCGTCACTGTGTGGAGGATCTAATTCAAGCTGTTTTGCATACTTGCTCAATGCAAATGATAACTCTTTATCAGAAAGCCCCCACACATCACCACATTCATCCAACACCGTTGATAGGTGTCTTCCCATATTATACGTGGGATGTAATTCTTTTAGACTAGCTAATGTGGTGATAATGGTGCTGTAATAATTTGGTTGTTTCATAAGAAAAGTCCTGCAGATGTTGCTGATAATTTTGTTATGGCTCCCTTGACAACAGACGTTAGTATTGTCTGTATATGATCATTCGCCATCTTCTGTGTGTCTTCATTGATTCCTGGTGTAGCCACTAATGCAGCTAGCCTCTCCATAATCATAAATGCGTCTTGTGTGTCTTTCATATCAATTGGTTTAATTCGTCCTCAGACAATAATTTAATTGGCTCTTCTTCATACACTCTATTCTCTTTGGAATAATAGTCTTCTCGTACAACCACTGTAATAGAATCCTGTTCATTGTTCACCTCTCCAACAATGTCAATAAAATCTGCACCTGAATTAAACACCTCTATAAGCGTTACAATAAACATATGCAAAGGAAGCTTTCTTAGCTCCACCTCTTTATTTTTTTTCATTTATCTTTTCCTCCTCTTCATGTGAAACAATAGCTGTCCAATAATCTAATGGACAACAACAAGACAAACACTTAGTTTTTGCAGACAACGTACATCCACAATCTGTGCAATGCTCATCAATACGCAATGAATGATAGCCCTTCTTATTCTTAGAATTAAACTCACACACGCTGCACACACTCATCCGTTCTCTTGAGGCTTGCTTAATGGCTTTCTTCAAACGTGCTGGAGGAATTAACTCATTTCTCCATCCCTCTATAATTTGTATAACATCCATATATATCAATCCATTTTAGGAGACAAAGCCTTTACATTATTCTTGGCTGTATTTATCTTTGCCTCTAATGTCTTTCTTTTCTGCTCTGTGGCATCAACAAGCATATTCTCATAATACTCTATCTGACCTTTCCACTTAGCCATCATCCTAACAGCCTTCTTCTCATTAAACATAAACTTTCCAAACCCAGAAATCTCTACACTCTTGTTTATGCTCATAGCATCTAGAGCTGCACTAAACTGATGCGTTATCACCTCATCAATAATCTTCTCAGGAACCATCGTGTCAACAGCCAGCTTCCTAATCAAATAGTTCTTTATATATATACTACTTGACTTCTCCATGTGTAAGCTTTATATCCAATGTAATATCCAACGAGAAGTTTAACAGAATAACAGGATTCACCTTTATCTTTCCCTTATCCTTAATAAGCACTCCCACCTTTTTAAGCTTGGAGATGATGTTATTAATTGTAGGAGACGTTGTGTTATATCTCTTACAGAAATCTTCCCTCACATTCGCATATGACATATTACCCCTAACAGCTGTAAATGCAACTAGCTGTATCTCCCTTGCTGTAAGCTTTAAATTGTTTATAGCAGAAAGGATGCTATAATACTTCTCAGCTAATGAATAATTATCATCACTAGAACATTTAAGCTTCTGTAATATCACTTTATTGGTTTCCATCATTTAGTTTATATGTACAAAGATAAACCTAATTATAACAATTCCAATTGTTTCAATATTGTATATTGCTATATTATCCCTTAAATTGTTTTGATGTATGTAGACCAAGCCCTACCACCGCCCAAAGGTCAAACTAAAAAATCACATTTCCAAATCTTTTTAAATTTTTTTTTCTATAGGGCCAGAGAGGTGATTTGTTATTGTGCTAATGATAATTTTTTTCTACCCCCCTAGGGATAGTGTGGGGATGGGAGAGGAGACTACTACCAATTACAACCCCACCTTTGTTTTGCTGGGTGGGGGGTATTCCGCCTTTAATATAACCAGCAATAAATTTATCAAAATGAAAACAATTAATGTTATTGGAAGAGAAGTGATGGGTATTAAAAGAATTAGCGACAAACTGGCTTACTCTGATACCTTGTTAGATGGAGTTACAGAATCTAAGATGAAAGGTCAATTTTACTACCGCTACAAATACAATGGAGTAGCCTTTGTAGTAAATGTTACTGATGAATTTACAGAGCAGTATAACTCGAAGAAGCTGTATTCTGTTAATTTAACTGAAGAAGAGGATAAGTTATCTTTTGAATACGCAACAACTATTCAGCAGGAAATTGACTTTAAGAACTGTGAAGTAGAATTAGAATCTATCACTCCTGAGAACTTCAAACGAGTGACTACTGCTCAGTTCGAGGAGACAGTTTAAAGAGTTGCCCTTCGGGGCACTCTTTTACATATAGAAGGGTGGGTGAGCAACGAACATATGGGTGGGGGTAATACATCCTTCCTATTCATTCATCCTTCTATTTCATATGAACTAATGGTATATTAACCTTTTTATAATTTCCACCGCGGAGAGAATTTAAATTTGTGGTAATATTCCATTAGTTTGTTAGTAAATATTGAGTGAGAATGTATGGAGGTAGAACCTCTCAAGCCTATTAAGTGATAATGTGAGAGTGCTGAAAAGCGTGTTACATATTATTCTTATAGCAATAGAATGATATATTAAGTCTTTATGTTCCTTTACAGAGACTATAAATTTGTATAAATATAAGGGGTGCATGGTAGCTCAAACTCAAAAAGTGGGATCACACTATAACAACGATAGTATATTATGGAAGAATTAGAATTAGAAGCTGCAGCAGCACGTGCTGAGCAAGCACAATTAAGGGCAGAACAAGAAAACCTGTTCTGGGAAGAAAAAGAAATGGAAACTTATTCTACTTGGGGTAGATAGGTTTCTATTTATATAAGGTGCAATAAATGTTATATTATAAGATGAACATATTTATATGTCGGGCTTATGATGGATAAACAGCCTTATTTATAATATTAGAATGGATGTTCCTTGTGATGATATGAAAGATAGTTTAATTACCTATTGAGTATTATTATTAATATGCGGGATTAGGTAATAGGGACAAAGCGTTCACTATTATAGAGACAAAGATTGATGCATACATCTACGTCTTCCATTCTTTTTTAATATTAGGCTCAATATTACTTTGAGAGCCACCGTATGGTATACGCTATGTGAATAGTCGTAAGTTATACTAATAAGTATATAATATCTACAGCTCATGTGTCAAAGGAGACAATAAGCCTTTTTAATAGACAATATTCTGGACATGTACAGAATATTTATTAGCTATTATTAGAGCTGTAGGTATTATTTTATATATATATGTGTATAGATTTCTTTATTATCTATACATATGTTATTATATATGTATAGAAATGTTTTTATTTAATGCATCATTCTCACTTCCTAAGGGTGAGCAATTGTAATTGAATGCAGAAGGAATAATATAACTGTCACACTACAGTTAATTTTTCATCATAAACAATTTAATTTTCATATGATCATACTGTCTTTGAATTGAGATGATCAAAACTAATGCTCTGCTAATATTTAAGTGTGTATAATTTAGTGGAGTGTTTTTATTTACATTATTATTTAAACTCAAATCTTATTTAATTATGAAAGAATTAATTTATTCATCAAAACAAGTAGAACGTGATGTGTATACATATACACGTGAAGATGAAAAGTTCATACAGCAACAGAAATTTGAAGCTGCTGTATTGAAAGCTACACAGAAGGAGAGATTCAATATTAGAAGCTATCCTGAATTTGAATTAAACGATTATTATAAACTTTCTTAAAACTTATTATTATGAACTTTAATTATGAAAAGATTAGTAAGGTGTTATTATATATACTTGCTGCATTATTAGCTATTGCATTGTTAATTGGATTTAGCTCTTGTAGCTCACCCAGTGCTGAAAGACATTCTTCCTTAGAAATGGAGAAGATTGTTATTATTGGTTCACCTATGGTTGAACATGTCAGAGGTGATATGTTTTACAGATATAAGGTAAAACGTATTAAAACTAGTACAGTGAATTATGTTGTGCTTCCTTATGCACAAAAGTATGAATTGAATGATACTATATTATATCGTTATCAATGAAATACACCTCAACAATAAATAGAGTTACACTAAAAAAAGAGAGTAGTAATTTTATGAAGGTAAAGATATCTTCAAGTAAAGATGCATCTGATGTAATACATCAATTTTATACAGATGACGATATAGAACTATTTGAAAGTTTTTTTATTCTTCTTCTGAATAGAGCAAATACTACCATTGGATATGCAAAAATTAGTCAAGGAGGAGTTGCTGGTACAGTGGTAGATCCAAAAATAGTAGCAAAATATGCTCTTGATGGATTAGCAAGTGGTATCATCCTTGCTCATAATCATCCAAGTGGTGAATTACGTGCAAGTGAAGCAGATAAAACTACTACCCATAAACTTACAAAAGGTCTTAAATTTCTTGAAATCGAAGTAATAGATCATCTTATTCTATCTAAAGACGGATATTTATCTATGAAAGATGAAGGAATTATTTAACTAAATTTGAGTTTCCGAAAGGCATATATATGCTGAGTAGGAAATTCTTTAAACTAATATAGCATTATGGAGAAATTAATAGAAATACCAAGAGAAGATCTTTTAGTAGGTCAGGTGTATTGTGATGTTAAATGGAAAGATGTGGCTACACATTTAAAACTCATTGAAAGAGGAATGGATTGGTTATCATTTGAACATGTTGCAGGTTCTAATACATATATGACTAATGAAGATGGAACAATACAATTTAGTTTAACTGGTGATCATTTTTATAAATATGAGTAATATATCCTGGAGTGATAAGATGAGTGGATACACAGAAGAACGTGTAGCTGGTAAAGAAGATGTTTATCTTCCTAAAAAAGAATTAAGAGATCAATTGTCATTAGAGGTTGCTCTAACGATGGTTGGTGATTTAAAAGCTGAAGTTAATAGCTTGTATCATCATACAGCTCATAAAGAGTTATATGATTGCATAATGATGATTAATGGTGTTAAAAAACAACTTAATAAAATACAAAATGAAAAATAGAATTTGGTATAAGGAATTGTTAATGTTAGGCTTTGATAAAAAGAGCTCTAAAGACGAAGTGTTCTTTGATTTATATGGATATGAATATTTCTATATGACTTTAATGCTAAATAAGGACATATTAGCAGAGTGGAGTCCTACATCAGGTAATGTTACACTTTATAGAACAGGTAAAAATGAAAAATTATTTACTACAGAGGTGACAAATTATGATGAGTTATATAAACTCGTAGCATTTTTTGGTAAACTACCCATAAAGTCGTAGCACTTTATGTCAAAATATTATGAAACAAAAGGTGCTATGTGTACATCATGTGGCATCTTTCATTATATGCTATTGTGTCCTAAATGTGGATCAGTGGTAAGTGTTAACCAAAAATAAACTTATGTTTTATAGATATGATGCTAAGAATCTTGAATATATCAAGATTAGTTGGCCTACGCACATTGTAAAGATTGGAATAGCTAGTGTAATACTTATTATAATAGTTAGCTCATCTCTTCAATATGATAAGAAACAGATTGAGAAACAAGTGATGGTTATAATGAAAGAGCATAACCAGTTCACAGAAGAAAGATTAGTTGATAATATAAAGAGAATGAATTTTAAGTTCCCTTATATAGTATATGCTCAAGCATTATTAGAGACTAGTCATTTTAAATCAATGATGTTTAAAGAGAATAACAATCTATTTGGTATGAAAGAAGCAACACAACGTATATATACGTCAAGAGGTTCACAGAATGGACATGCTTATTATACTAATTGGATGGAGAGTCTATATGATTATGGATTCTATTGTGCTACATATTTATCCTCTATTAAACAAGAGGATGATTACTACAACTATCTATCACAGTTCTATGCAGAAGATAAGAACTATGTAGATAAGCTTAAACTTATAATAGAAAGAGATGATTTAAAATCTAAATTTAATTAATTATGAATATTAAATGTAAATATTGTAATATAGACCACGATCTTGATATTACAGAGTGGCAAGTAGCTAGACATAACAATGGTGAACTAGCACAAAATGTATATCCAAACTTGAATAGAGAAGAAAGAGAATTACTCATTTCAGGAACATGTGGAAATTGTTGGGATAAAATGTTTTCACCACCTAATTAATAATATAAATCTAAATTTAATTAATCATGACATTTAATGAACTTGAATGGCTAGCAGGAATGATCCTAATAGTTATGTTAATTGGCTTAGTTAGCTTTTGGTTAGCTGAAGTGACCAAAGATGATAGAAAAAATGAAAAAGGTAATTTCTAATTTAGTGGGGATTCTATTTATTATATGGAATCTCCCATTTATACTTCTATCAATAGTTTTATGTTTTATATATTGGGATAGTACATCCTTTTATATACTCATGAATAAGCTAGATGATTGCATCTCTGCTTTTCATGGCAAAGATGTATACAATTGATATGAACTATATAACTCTTGAGCTTGTAGTGAAGAACTATATGCCAGAACACATAGAGAAAGAAATGATGTTCATTAGAGGACATCATGCTAACACTGAGAATGAATACCTAGAGGTGTTTGTTCTCAGTTACACACCTATATCAGATTATGACCAAGAGCAATTCATTGCTAACAATGGTTATCCAATAGAACTATATCTTATTGATGAACAAGGAGAGGTGTTACTAACACCTAAAGAAATAGGATGGTGGGATGAAGGAGAAGATTCTGATAGTCTTACAGATATATCTATTAGACAAATCAATGATGTTATACAAATGTATGATGGACTGGTAGATGTACAAGTGGAAGATGATGGTGAGATAATCATTGTTGAAGGTAAAGCAATAATGAGTTATAATACGGAAGAATATGAAGAAGATTGGGATGAACAAATTGATGAAGAATTAGAATCATGGCAAACAGATTAAAACTTAATTATAAAAACAGCAGTAGATTAGATATATCAAAACTATCTAAAGAATTTTTGGAAATAGATGTATAACAATTTAATTTAAAAACAATGATAAATATTAAAGGATTCCCACTTTTGCACGAAGAAGAATGCAAAGAAATGTTCAGTGCTGATATGTCATTTTCAGGCTATTATTTTATGAAACCAAGTTATAAATGGCTTCCTGATTTTGGCGAGTTAGATGACGAAGACAAAGAAAAGTATATTTTCAAAAATTTAAAAGAAGGTATGTATTTGGTTGGGTTAGAAATAATATCTGAAAAATCGGTATGCAGAGGATTTTGCGGAATGCTTTCAAATACTTATGGTCTTGTTTTAGAGAAAGCAAATCCAATGGTAAAGAAAGGTGATACAGGAGATGAAGAAAGTCTTATTTATTTGTCTTTTGAGCACGTTGCTTTTGCTATTTATTCTAATAAGGTGTCAGTGTTCTAAAATAGCTTATAATGTTTGGGTGTATGAGAAAATTAAAACCAACTTATACAGATGCTACAAACAAGCATGCTGTACGAGAATTCTATTTACAGAGATTTCAATTTCAACAAGTGGTAGGATTAGCAGGACCAGATATCAATGAGTATATATCATTCTTAAAGAATAAAGGATGTGAGAGCTTTGAGATATATGAGAGAGATGCTGCTACACTAGTTAAACAACTAAGCACACTTAAAGAGAGTGCTGTTCACCTAAAGTATGATGATATACTTAAGGCTGATGCTAATAAGGAGAATACATTGTATGATCTTGACTTTTGTGTTAGTGTTAGATATATGAAAGACTATATCAGCAAATTCAAAGACAATTTCATAATGACATTCTCAACTAGAATAGGAGTACAAGAAACAATTGACACATTTTTTGAAGCAAGGAATGAACAAATTGATTCATATATAGAATATAGTTCTCCTATTAAACATACAATATTTAAAACTCAACAAGACACAAATTATTTATTCACCAGGTATTTTGATACATCAGGAATGTGTTGCTTTGCCAAAATCTAATTAATTATGAACTGGTTTAATAAACAAAAAGAAAACGTTATGGAAACTAAAGTAAAGAAAACAGTCAAATTTTATACATCATTGCAGTATGAAATTCTAAAACAACAAATTCTATCGGGTAAGAAGACTAGAACAATAGCAGAAGAATATGCACCTGTATGGAATAGAGATGTAGGATCTTTAAAAGGTACAATTAATTCTCTTCGTCAAAAATTAGGAGTTAAAAAGAGTAAATTCACCACAGGTAAATATACAAACAAACAATTGGATATCATAGCTGAAGAACTTAGGAATAATAAAACAGCTGCACAAATAGGAAAAAAGTATGAATCAGCATGGAATAGAAAAGCTAGTACTATTGCTAATGCAGTTTATGCTCATGGAAATAAATATATAAAAGCTAAATCAATTGCAAAACAAGAACCAGCTGAAATTACTCCTGTTCAAGTGAAAGAGGTAAATACTACTCCTGTTCAAGAAGCTAAACTCACACTACCAGAAGGTATGACCTTTGAAGGTGTTGCTAAACGTGTTGAATTACATTCTAACCATTTTAGAGTTTACTTCTGATGAGAGAGCTAGTATATAAATCCAACTGGTGTCAAGCTATTCCTCTTAGTCATACAATGACTACAGATGAAGGTGTTGATACATTGATAGGGAAAGTGTTTGCCAAAAAGGTGAACAGACTTATTCAAAAGAATGGCAAACTTTATTATAATCCTTCAGAGGAATATCATCAACATGTTGCAAAACTTAGAAAGATTAAGTAAATTTGTGTTACGAACTAAATAACGTGCACAAGATATAATCCCTGCTCTCATTAGTTTAGTGAGAGTGGGGATTTTTCATTAACTAAATTAATTAAATCATGAAAACTGTTACATATGATATAGAAACTATGCAAGAATTATTTCTTGTTGGTATATATGATCCTCACACAGATGACTATTTTGAGTTTGAAGTGAGCAAATGGGCTAATGAACTTGACTCATTTGTTAGATTCACAGAAGCTCATAAAGATGATTATTGGGTGGGATATAACAATCTTCGCTTTGATAGTCAAGTGATTGAGTATATATTTAGAAACTACGAGCATTGGTATGATATGACAGGATTAGAGATATGTGCACTAATAGCACAAAAGGCTGCTGATGTTATTCATGATGCTAACTATGATGTATTCCCTGAATATAGAGAAGAACAACTCTCATTAAAACAATTAGACTTATTTAAACTCTCACATTTTGACAATAAAAATCGAATGGTGAGCTTAAAAAGACTAGAGTTTGAAATGGATTTAGAGAACATTGAAGAGATGCCTATTCATCATACAAAGGTGAATATGACAGAAGCTGAGATTCAACTAACTAAAGACTATTGTAAGAATGATGTAATGTCCACCTATGAGTTCTATAAGATAACCACTGGTGATACAGAACATCCATTATACAAAGGAAACAACCAAGTACAGCTTAGACAGGATATAGAAGAAGAGTTTGGTATTCCTTGTCTTAATTATTCTGATAGTAAGATTGGTGATGAGATGATCAAGAAGTATTATTGCCAAGAGAAGAGAATCAATTACAATGAACTACCAAGAAAAGGATATTTCAGAAAGGACATAGCTGTAAAGAATTGTATTGCTAAATATGTAGAATTTCAAACTCCTCAACTAAAGGACTTCTTGAAAGGTATGAAGCAACGTACAATGAAAATGCAAGATGAGTTCCTGGAGAGTATTCATTTCCACAATAACGAATATACATTTGCTAGAGGTGGTCTACACACTGTCAATAGTCCTAAGGTGTTTGAAGCTACAGATGATGTAGAAATCATAGATTGGGATGTTAGCAGTTACTATCCAGCTATTATTATCAATAACAAGCGTTTTCCAGCCCATCTAGGCATTGAGTTCCTTAGAGGATACCAACAGATGTTTGAGAAAAGATTGGAGCTTAAACCGCTTGCTAAGAAGGATAAACGTATAGCAGGTATTGTAGGAGCATTGAAGCTTGCTGTCAATAGTGTATATGGTAAAAGTTCTGATATGCAGAATTGGATATATGATAGACAACTAACTATGTTTACTACCATCACTGGTGAGTTATCATTGATGATGTTAATTGAAGCTTATGAGTTAAGAGGAATACATGTCATATCTGCTAACACTGATGGTGTTACAATTATGGTGAAAAAATGTGACCTAGAACTAATGAATGAAATAAACAGTTGGTGGGTGACACTAACCAACTATGAGCTTGAGAGAACAGACTATAGTAAGATTATATTCAGCACTGTTAATGATTATTTAGCTGTTAAGACTGATGGAGAGATAAAGAAGAAAGGTGACTTTCTAACAGATTTTGAATTACATAAGAACAAGTCTGCTAGAATTGTACCATTAGCTCTTGAACAATATTATGTGAATAACATACCTATTGAAGATACAATTAAGAATCATAAAAACATCTATGATTTTGCTCTTAGACAGAAAGCTAGTTCTAGTTTTCACTATGAAGGTATCTCTAATGGTAAAACCACTGTATATAACAAGCTAATTCGTTATTATGTCTCTAAGACAGGAGAAAAGCTATTAAAAATTAAGAATGCTGATTGTACAACTAATGCTGCAGCTATATCACAAGTGGAAGCTGGTGAATGGCTGATGACTGTATGTAATAAGTTATATAAAGATCATCCATTGGATAACATACATCATAACTATTACATTGAGAAAGCCCTTCGTATTGTAAATAAGATTGCATATGAAGGAAGAAAATATAAACCAGTAGATTTAAATCAATTAACACTTTGGTAATGAATAGAGAACAAATTATAGACTCATTTAGAATTCTTGCAAACTCGCAAGGATCATATGGCAGAATACTTAATCATTTAGATAATATAAGTGATGATGAAAGAGATGATATTCTCTCTAATTTAGAAAAACAGAATTTTAAGGATATTGTTGATTTAGTAATGTTTATTGAATGTTAGAATTATGAACAAAGAAGAATTAAGAAAACTAATATTAGACAATGATATTCAAATTACAGATGTGATTGATATTCTAACAGAAGAAAATGGTGTTGTAGGACTGGCACTAATTAAACTAGGACAACAACTAAAAGAATATTGTTATGATAAAATCAAATCTTGACACTGTTAATCGTCAAAATGCAGCACATCATCTCTTTGATTATGAATTAGAATTAATTGGTAAGACGAGAGTTGATTTGCTTGATGTTGAGGATTTTAAAAAAGAATGGTCTTTAACAAGGAACCAATATGACATATTTAGAGAGTATTCAATCAATACGCTAAAGAAGGTGTATAAATTTCGTAAGGAAAGAGCATTAGAAACATTTGAATGGTTTTATAAAGAATTCGGACTTAAAATTAAAAACTAAAATTATGGGATTTTTCAGTTGGAAAACACAAGACACAGACAAATCAATACCAAATTGGTATTCAAAGGGAGAAGTATTTTCTGTTGTAATGATTGATGATAAAGGCAATCAATGGGAAGAAAAAAAATATGAAGGATATGGTGTATTTGGTGGTAAAGATTATTACGAGCTATTAGCTGAAATGAATGGTATCACTGAATTTATAGAAGGTGGTGATATGTTAGAGGATTTAAGAGGTAAAGGGATTAGTTTAGCATTTATGGATTCAGCACAAGGT
>Ga0209829_10002001_pt1 | contig 15867 bp, 9 predicted proteins | sample C_140205_EF_Meta_FD_187311 | JGI IMG/M metagenome (GOLD analysis project Ga0209829, IMG submission 187311) | Freshwater microbial communities from Lake Croche, Canada to study carbon cycling - C_140205_EF_MetaG (SPAdes) (version 2) | ecosystem: Environmental > Aquatic > Freshwater > Lake...
GGACCGAGCTTGGCGGGGCTGAACACATCCGGACCGGTAACCATATGCAGAATGTAGCCGTGCCCGCGCAAACTCTGGACGGCAAACTCACCCGTGACGAGATCTTCGTCGACCTGACCCGGCGCGTCGCAGCCCTGACGGCGGCTGGCCGGACGCCGGGATTGGGCACCGTCCTGGTGGGCGATGATCCCGGCTCACACGCCTACGTGCGCGGTAAGCACTCGGACTGCGCCAAGGTCGGCATCACCTCGATCCGGCGCGACCTGCCCGCTGACGTCAGCCAGAAGCATCTCAACCAGACCATCGACGAACTCAATTCCGACCCGCGCTGCACCGGATACATCGTGCAGTTGCCACTGCCGCGCCACCTCAACGAGAACGCCGCGCTGGAACGCATCGACCCGGCCAAGGATGCCGACGGTCTGCACCCCACCAACCTGGGCAGGCTGGTGCTCAATGAAAAAGCTCCGCTACCCTGCACGCCGCGCGGCATCGTGGCACTGTTGCGTCGTTACGACGTACCGATCGACGGCGCCCATGTGGTGGTGCTCGGCCGCGGCGTCACGGTCGGCCGGCCGCTGGGTCTGCTGCTGACACGTCGCACCGAGAACGCCACAGTTACGCTGTGCCACACCGGAACCCGCGATCTGCCGTCGTTGACCCGCCAGGCCGATATCATCGTGGCCGCGGTCGGTGCGCCGCATATGTTGACCGCCGACATGGTGCGGCCCGGTGCGGCCGTCGTCGACGTCGGAGTCAGCCGGGTCGACGACAAGCTCACCGGCGATGTGGCACCGGACGTGTGGGACGTCGCTGGTCACGTGTCACCGAATCCGGGCGGCGTCGGCCCGCTGACCCGGGCTTTCCTGTTGACCAATGTGGTGGAACTGGCAGAAGCGGCGCTGTGACCGTCAAGGACCGGTCGCGTGACCTGGCACGAGCCCAGTGGCCCATCCTCACCGTCGCCGCCATCTTCGCCCTGGCACTGGTGTTGGTGGCGGCGGGCTTCTGGCGCCGCGGCGCACTGCTGATCGGGATCGGGGTGGGGGTGGCTGCCGGTTTGCGTCTGCTGCTGTCCGACGAGCAGGCCGGCCTACTGGTGGTGCGATCCAAACGGCTCGATTTCGCCACCATGGCGACGGTATGCGCGGCGGTGGTGTACATCGCCTTCACCATCGACCCGCTGGGAACTAGCTAGCCCAGTTTCAATCAGCCCAGATTGGATCGGACACACACCGTGATGTAGGGCATGGCCAGGCCGGTGGCATTGGCCAGCGACGGGTGGGTGACCAACAATTCGCGGACTTCGTCGAGGGTTTGGGCGCGCGCCTCGGCGGGTGAGGTGATGCAGTAACTGCGCGACGACACATAGTCGAGCAATGCCTGCGGCGTGATGTAGTTGGTCCACTCCACCCGATGTGTGGATACATCGGTGAACGGCTCCGGTAGCACGACAGTGGTGTTGGCCCAGTCGTGTTCGAGGCCGACGATGCGGCCGAATTCCTTGACCCAGCCCAGGCGTTCGTCACGTACATTCCACAGCAGTCCGAGTCGACCCCCCGGCCTAAGCACCCGCGCGATCTCGGCGGCAGCCCGATCCGGGTCGAACCAATGCCACGCCTGAGCTACCAGAACGGCGTCAATACTGTTGTCGGGCAACGGAATCTGTTCGGCACTGCCCAGCAGGGCCGGTGTGTCCGGAAGCGTCATTCGCAGGACGTCGAGCAGTTCGGCGATCGGGTCGACGGCCACCACGTCGAGCCCGCGCTCGATCAGCCGGCTGGTGAGCTTCCCGGTGCCGGCGCCGAGGTCGAGCACGTCGCGGGCACCCTCAGGCAGCAGCCAGTCGACGGCTTCCGGTGGATAGGACGGCCGGCCCCGTTCATAGGCGGCCGCCTGCGAACCGAACGACAGCGAACGTTCCTTGCGGCCGCCGTCAGCAGCGGTCATCGGTGCCGGTCACTGTCGGCCAACGTGAGGGTCTTGCGGATCAACTCGCCGACTGCCTCGGTCTCGAGTAGGAAGCCGTCGTGGCCGTAGTTCGAATCGACGATGTTCAGTCCGTCGCAACCAGGCAGCAGGTCAGCGAGTTCGGCTTGCAGACGCAGCGGGTAGAGGCGGTCGGAGGTAATCCCGCCGACCACTACCGGAACCGGACACGATCGCAGTGCGGCGGCCACCCCGCCGCGTCCGCGCCCGACGTCGTGGTTGGACAGCGTCTCGGTCAGAGTCACATAACTTCCGGCGTCGAACCGCCTCACCAGTTTGGCGCCCTGGTGCTCGAGGTAGCTCTGCACCGCGTACCGGCCGCCGGTCAGCGGGTCCTCATCATTCTGGGCGTTGTTGCCGAATCGGGTGTCCAGTTCATTTTCGCCGCGGTAGGTCAGATGGGCGAACCGTCGGGCCAGTTGCAGACCGTTGTCCGGGGAGCGGCCGGTGCCGTAGTAGTCGCCGCCCTGCCAGTCAGGGTCGGAGGTGATGGCCGCGATCTGGGTGCTCTGGGTGCCGATCTGGTCGGCCGTCGCGCGCGCCCCGACCGCCAGCACCAGCGCGGCCCGCACCCGGTCGGGATGGCCGATCATCCACTCCAGCGCACGGGCACCACCCATAGAGCCGCCGATGACCGCGGCCACCTCGGTGACACCCAGCGCTGCCAGCGCGGCGACATCCGCGTTGACCTGATCGCGCACTGTGATCGTCGGAAACCGTGAACCCCATGGCCTCCCGTCACGGGCCAGAGAACTGGGGCCGGTGGAACCTCGGCATCCACCCAGGACGTTGGTGGCAACCGCACACCAGCGGTTGGTATCGATCGGTGCGCCAGGACCGGCAATGCCGCCCCACCACCCGGGTATCCGGGAGTCGCCGGTGAGGGCGTGCAGCACCAGGACGACGTTGTCTCGGTTGGGGGACAACTCGCCCCAGCGTTGCACCGCGATCGAGACATCGTCGATTACCTCGCCGCTCTCCAGGGTCAGCGGGCCGATGTCGACGACATCGACCTCACCCTCAGCGGGCAGTGCCATGACTGATTCGTGCGAAAGGGTCACGTCGCGCTCCCCGCGAATCCACGCTCGAGGTCGGCCAGAATGTCATCAATGCCCTCCAGTCCGACGGCCAGCCGCACCAGGCCGGGCGTGACACCGGTGGCGAGTTGCTCTTCGGGCGTCAACTGCTGATGCGTGGTCGAAGCGGGGTGAATCACCAGCGAGCGCACATCACCGATATTGGCGACGTGGCTGTGCAGGCGCAGCGCGTTGACGAAGGATTTGCCCGCCTCGATTCCGCCGGCCAGTTCAAAGGACAGCACCGCGCCGGTTCCCTTGGGCGCCAATGTCTTTCCCAGGTTGTACCACGGTGAGCTGGGCAGCCCCGCGTAGTTGACGCTCACCACATCCTTGTGCGCGGCGAGGTACTCGGCGACGCGTTGCGCATTGGACACGTGGCGCTCGATCCGAAGGCTCAGGGTCTCCAATCCCTGGGCGATCAGGAAGGCATTGAATGGCGCGGCCGCCGAACCGAGGTCGCGCAGCAATTGCACCCGTGCTTTGAGCGCGTAGGCGGGTGCGCCCAGATCGGCGAACACCACACCGTGATAACTCGGATCAGGTTCGGTGAAGCCCGGGAACCTGCCGGACGTCCAATCGAAGTTGCCGCTGTCGACGATCACACCGGCGATCGCCGTGCCGTGACCGCCGAGGTATTTGGTGGCCGAGTGCACCACGATGTCGGCGCCGTGGGCGATCGGCTGGATGAGATACGGCGTCGCGATGGTGTTGTCGACGATCAGCGGTACCCCGTTGTCGTGGGCGACCGCCGAGACACCGGGGATGTCGAGGATGTCGATCTGCGGGTTGGAGATGGTCTCGCCATAGAAGGCTTTGGTGTTCGGCCGCACGGCCGCACGCCAGGAATCCAGGTCGTCGGGATCGGAGACGAACGAGGTCTCGATGCCGAGTTTGGGCAGCGTGTAGTGAAAGAGGTTGTAGGTGCCGCCGTACAACCGGGGGCTGGACACGATGTGGTCGCCGGCGCCGGCGATGTTGAGGATCGCGAAGGTCTCGGCGGCCTGGCCCGACGCCAGGAACAGGCCCGCAACCCCGCCCTCGAGTGCGGCGATTCGTTGCTCGACGACGTCGGTGGTCGGGTTCATCAGCCGGGTGTAGATATTGCCGGGCTCGGCAAGGCCGAACAGTGCGGCGGCGTGGTCGGTGCTGTCGAAGGTGTAGGACGTAGTCTGGTAAATCGGCAGGGCTCGAGCGTGGGTAACGCTGTCGGCAATCTGACCTGCGTGTATTTGCTTGGTCTCGAACGACCAATCTGCTTCGGGGTTAGTCATGTGCCATGGCCTCCTCAGGTACGGGCAGGTTTCCCTGCTTCCTTAGGGGCCCGTCAGGGCGGGCCCGCGCTTGCCGTGCAGCCGACTGCGACTGCTCAACCTGGTCATCACCCGAGGCACCCCACCGCGGTTGGAGGGTTGCCGGCCAGCAAGCCGGGGCTTGACGCTGACACTCATGACCGGCGTGAATTCTATCCCACACCCAGTGCGGCTGGCTAGCCGGTCTGTGCACCCAGCCCGTCCCGGAGCCGTGCCGCCGCGGCATTTCGACCCTTGTAATGTTGGCCCCGCGAGCGCGTGCTTGCCGATCCGCAGGAGGAAGAGCGACCCACATGTCGACCGGACACAAGATCAAGGTCAAGGGCACTGTTGTCGAGCTCGACGGCGACGAGATGACGCGAATCATCTGGAAGCTGATCAAGGACACCCTGATCCTGCCGCACCTGGATGTGAACCTGGAGTACTACGACCTGGGCATGGAGCACCGCGACGCCACCGACGACCAGGTGACAATCGACTCGGCCAATGCGATTCTCAAGCACCATGTCGGCGTCAAGTGCGCGACCATCACCCCCGATGAGGCTCGGGTCAAAGAGTTCGGCCTCAAGAAGATGTGGCTATCGCCCAACGGCACCATCCGCAACATCCTGGGCGGAACCATCTTCCGCGCTCCGATTGTTATCTCCAACATCCCGCGCCTGGTGCCGGGCTGGACCAAGCCAATCATCATCGGCCGCCACGCCTTCGGTGATCAGTACCGCGCCACCAACTTCAAGGTGGACCGGCCGGGAACCGTCATGCTCAGCTTCACCCCCGACGACGGCAGCGAGCCGATCGTGCACGAGGTGGTGCACATCCCCGAAGACGGCGGCGTCGTCATGGGTATGTACAACTTCAAGAAGTCAATCCAGGACTTCGCCCGTTCAACGTTCAGCTATGCCCTGGTGCAGAACTACCCGGTGTACCTGTCTACGAAGAACACCATCCTCAAGGCCTACGACGGCATGTTCAAGGACGAGTTCCAGCGGATCTTCGACGAGGACTACAAGGCCGAGTTCGATAGGCGCGGACTGACCTACGAGCACAGGTTGATCGACGATATGGTGGCCTCCTGTTTGAAATGGGAGGGCGGCTACGTCTGGGCCTGCAAGAACTACGACGGCGACGTGGAATCCGACATCGTGGCCCAGGGTTACGGATCACTGGGTCTGATGACGTCGGTGCTGATGACTCCGGATGGTAAGACCGTGGAGGCGGAAGCCGCGCACGGCACCGTCACCCGGCACTACCGTCAGCATCAGCAGGGTAAGGCCACCTCCACCAACCCGATCGCATCGATCTTTGCCTGGACCCGCGGGCTGGAGCATCGCGGCAAACTCGACGACACACCCGAAGTGATCGAGTTCGCGCAGACGCTTGAGGAAACCGTCATCGCCACCGTTGAGGGCGGCCATATGACCAAGGATCTGGCTATCCTCATCAGCCCGGACCAGCCTTACGAGACCAGCGAGCAGTACCTGCACACGATCGCCGAAGCCCTCGAGAGGGCGCTGCGCTGATCGTCACGACGGTCAATGTCAACGGGGTTCGCGCCGCGGTACGGCAGCGCTCCCCGGAGAATCTGGGCCTGTTGTCCTGGCTTGAGCGCAGCGACGCCGATGTGGTGTGTCTGCAGGAGACCCGCGCCGATGACTCTCAACTTGCTGAGGCGCTGGCGCCGGCCCTGGGCGCCGGCTGGCACCTAGCCTCGGCGCAGCCGCATCTGAAGGGCCGCAGCGGTGTCGCAATCCTCAGCCGCACATCGTTCGATGATGTCCGGATTGGTTTGGCCGCAACGGAATTCGCCGACCATGGCCGCTATATCGAGGTCGACCTGCCAGGGGGGACGACGGTAGCGAGTGTGTATGTGCACACCGGCGAGGCCGAAACAGAGCGGCAGTTGGAGAAGGAACGGTTCATGGCCGCACTGGCCGGTCGGATGGCGGAACTCACCGCAGAAAACCGCGATGCCGTGCTGTGCGGTGACTGGAATATCGCGCACACTGAGAACGACATCAAGGCCTGGAAGGCCAATGTCAAGAAGGCCGGGTTCCTGCCCGCGGAACGTCAGTGGCTGACTGAACTGATGGAGTCCGGCTGGGTCGACGTGGTACGTCGCCGTTACCCCGAGCAACCCGGCCCGTACAGCTGGTGGTCCTGGCGCGGTAAGGCGTTCGACAATGACGCCGGCTGGCGCATCGACTACCACCTGGCTACCCAGACCCTCGCTGACCGTGCGTTATCAGCGAGGGTCGAGAAACCGGCCGCCTACGCGCTGCGGTGGTCCGACCACGCCCCGGTTACCGTCGAGTTCGGCTAGACCGCCCCTAGCTGACATTTGCCGGATGATCCGATAAATTCTGCTCGGGATTGCGTAGCGAGCTTGGGGAAGCCGGTATGAACGATCAGGGCGCGCGTCATCAACCAGTCTTTTATCTGTGGCTGGCCGCCGGTGCTGTCACCTTCGGTGTGGGCGCGGCCCTCGCCGGACCCGGCGTGGCCCACGCCGATACCGAGATCACGCGACCGTCGCACAGGACTGCCGAAAAACCGCCGGGTCACTCCGCCCGGGTCACTACGGTGAGGGCGGCTCATGCCCGTACCAACGTGGCCAAGTCTGCGACGGCCAGGTCTGCGACGGCCGCAATGCCGTTTCCCGATCAGTTGCGGCGCGGTTTCCAACAGGCGTTGAACGGTCTGGTGCCGATCGTCAACAACACCCCGATCCGATACGTGCTGGACGCTATCGATCGACCGAGTTCGCAACCGGGGTCGACCGCGGTTCGGCTTTTCGGGGTACCCGGGGGTTCGGTGCTGAGCCCTGACGGCACGCGAATGTTCCAGGTCACTTCTGCGGGTTACAGCGGTTTCCCGTTCCAACTCATACCCCCGGGCTTCCACTCGGTCACCGAAATCGACACCGCTACAAACACAGTCATCGGTGTTCCGGTCGTCGTCGACGGTGCGCCGGTCGGTGCGCCGGTAGTGAGCTCACTGGCGAACCGCGCGTACCAAACCTCCTATGGCGTAGATCCGGCAACTGGGTCAACCGTGACGTACGTGACAACGATCAACACCGTTGACGACACCATCGTCGGAACACCCGTGCAGATTTCCGGTGGACCGGGCGCAGCCAGAATCGTGCTAAGCCCAGACGGAAGCCGGGCCTTCCAAACCACTCTGGGCGCGGGCATCACAACGTTGACGACGATCGACACCGTCCGCGGAATTGCGGTGGGCACACCCCTGACGATGCCGGGGACGCCGGTGGCGGGCCTTGTAATGAGTGCCGACGGAACCCGGCTCTACCAGACCACGAATCTTGGCTCGCCGTACACCGCTGTGGTGACGGTGATCGACGCCGCCAACTCCAATATCATCGGCCAGCCGATCGCTATCGACGGCTCTCCCAATGGTGGCGTGGTACTCAGCCCGGACGGCGCTCGCGCGGTGCAGGCCACGAACCGGGACAACGTCACTGCCGTGACATTCATCAACTCCACCGATGCCACTGTTGCTCGAACGGTGGTCGTCGCAGGTATTACTTACTACGGCGGCTCGCTTGCCACCGCTCCGATGTTCAGCGACAGTGGCGCCCGAATCAGCAAGATCACCATGGCGCAGGATCCGGTCAGGGGGACATACACCACGTTGCTGACCATCATCGACACGAGCACCGGCGCCATCGTCGGCACCCCGGTGGTATTGCCAGCCGCCAATACGAATCAGTTGATGGCTGGCGTCCCGGACCCGGCGGGATCCCGAGTCGTGATCGCCTCCGACATCGAGAATCCCGCTACGAAGACCCTGGACTCCACGGTAGTCACTGTCATCGACTCCACCGACGGGAGCATAATCGGAAGCCCCGTGACTCTGAGCGGATATGCGAAGGGAACCCCGGTCGGCGCCGACGGTCTCCGGGTAGTTCAGACAACGCAGTGCTGCGTCCTGCAATACACCCCCAATACGGTGATCAGCACCCTGGGCGCTGACGGATTCTTGATCGGTTCACCGGTCACCCTCGCGGGGGAACCTCTCGGCCCGGTCGTGGTCAGCGCTGACGGCTCGAGGGCCTACCAGACCATGATGGTGTACCCCACCGGTACGAACCGCGTTTACTCGACACTGGTAGCCGCGATCGATACCACTACCGGCGGCCTGGTCGGAACACCGGTGACAGTCAGCGGGGATCCCTACATCAGCGTGTTGCTGACCCCCGACGGGCGGCGAGCCTTCGAAACAACCTTCACCGAGAACTGGCTCCTGCATTGGTTCTTTCCCACCCTCGTGACGAGGTTGGACACCACCAAGTTCAGCGCCCTGCCGTAGCCTTCGGCTACACCAGCACCCGGTCGGTGATGCTTCCGGCGCCTGATGCGTCGACGAGTGTCGCCCCCGACGGGTTTGACAGGGTGACCGTGAAGGTCTCCTTGGCCTCGGCCGTTGCGTCACCGTTGATGATGATCGCGACGGTCTTGATGGTCTCGCCCGGCAGGAAGACGATGGTTCCGGCCGACGCGTTGTAATCGCTGCCCGCAGTCGCCGTGCCGTTGGAGGTCGCGTAGCCGACCGACACCGCAGACGTCGATGCCGAACTCAGCGTCACCGAGAAGACCGCCAGTGAGCTTCCGCCTGCGGCGGTGAACTCGATCGGAGTCAGGTATGCCATCTTGTTCTGGTTCACGGTGGTCCAGTCGTCGGCCAAGATGCCGCCGGTGTCGCCGGAGTTCGGATTCCATGACCAGAACGTCCAGCTGATGTCCTGGTTGCCGATGGGAATGTCCTTGGTGCCGTTGTTGTCCAGATCTCCGGAGATGTAGGAGGTGATCGCCTCCAACCAAATGGCATCCTTGGGGTCAACCAGTTTCGTGCCGAACTCACCGATATAGACCGGGGCGATGTTCTGCTCGTAAATGAAACCCCACGCCTTGCGGAAAATCGCCGGCAGTCCGGCGCCGAAGTCGGCGGTCTGGAACCAGGTCTGGGGGAAGACCGAGTTGGGGTAGTCGTGCGGTGAGTAGACGAGCTGATTGGCCACGTTGAAAACGATCGGCCGGTTCTTGACCCCCATCAGGTTGCCTCCCCACCAGTAGTTCTGGCCCTGATAGGACTCCACGCCCTCGACGAACATCAACAGTTTCGGGTTGACCGCCAGTGCGGCGTTGCCGGCCCGTTCGGCCGCCCGCGCCCAGTCGGTCGCCCCGCCGCCGCCCCAACTGCCGCTATGCGGTTCGTTGTGTAGATCGAAGCCGATCACCGTCGGGTTGTTCTTGTACCGGTTGGCCAGTGTCACCCAGTCGGCCACCCAGGCGTCCTCGGAATAGGTGCTGTCGTACCAGAGGCCGTTGTCGGACGTACCCGCTCCGGCGCCGCTGCGGTGATGGTCGAGGATCACCCGCATGCCCTGCTGTCCGGCGTAGGCGATGATTGTGTCCATCACCTGCAGACCCGACAGGCCCTGCAGATCAGCGTTTTTGGAGAAGTCGATCCCGTTGGGTGCGGCACTGGTGTGCAGCAGCTCGCTGGAGTATGGCAGTCGGATTGTGTTGAACCCCAGGCTGACCATCTGGTTGATCATGTCCTTGTACCCGCGCGACCACAGACCGTGCGGGGCCTGCGTGGTGGACTCCATGCCGAACCAGTTGACGCCGGAGATTGCAACCGTCTTGCCCTGCGAGTCGACGATCTGATTACCCGCGGTGTGCAGGAAGCCCGGTGCCATGCCGCCCGAACCCGGCTCGGTGGCTGCGGCATCGGAGATGCTCAACCCGGGAGTCACCGTCGGCGTGACTGTGCCGCCGGTGTAGTTGACGGCATTGATCGTGCCGTACTTGTTCAAGGCGTTGCTGAAACTGCCGGCCGGGCTGCTCACTCCCGAGGCATTGTGGGTGGGCTGACCGAGGGTGCCGGGGTAATCGCGTTCCACCGACCAGTACCCGATCATTCCCAAGCCCTTGGAGACAGCAAAAGTATTCAGCGCCTGTGCGTCGGCGACCGTGAAGACTTCGCTGGTGATGTCATTCACTCCGATCATCGGAGTGACGCCGATCTGACTCCAGCTGAATGTCTGGCCGTTCTTGGTGTAGAGCGACGACAACTGGGCGTAGGTCGACTCAGCCGATCGGATGGCGTAGGTGCCCATGGTCTGTGCACCGGTGCCGGTGGTGGGCGCGGGCCCCTCGCCGAAGTCCATCGCCATCACGTTGACGCCGGCCAGTTTCACTCCCGCGGTGAGCGCCGACTGCACGACATTGATGCCATCTGTGGTCAGGCCCTGCGGCAACACCGGCAGCGTGTACCAGATCTGCACGGTTGGCCGGGATTGCTGAAGCAGTTTCAGTGCGCTGCTATTGAGTGCGATTGCGGCCGCATCTGCGATTGCGGCACCCTCGATGTCGAAGTCGAGATGGCTGACACCGTAGGTGTCGATGACGCCGGCGTAGGCGTTCGCCAACGCCTGGGCGGACAGACCCCGTGCGGCATACGACTGAGCGAGGCTGGTTCCGGCCACACCGCCGAAGGAGATCATCACGTCTCCGCCGGCGGCCCGCAGTGCGGCAATTGACTTATTGATTGCCACTGCCTGAGCGTCGGTCGAAGTCGGTTCCAGGACTGTAAAGCTGCCCCAGGCGGGATTGCCGTTCGCATCCGCCTGGAGGAAGCCGAGGGTGAACAGCGAGGCCCCGGTTGCTTTGGACATCGCGACGAGATCCGGAACCGGCCAACCAGCCATATCGACATACGGTGCGAAGAAGGCTTTGCCCCACTGGGCGGTCGTTCCACCCACCGGTGACGTGATGTCATCGGTGAGGATGGTGCCGATTGCGGCTGCTCGGGCGAGCGTGGCACCCGACGGACTAGACAGCGTGACCGTGAATGTCTCAATCGGCTCCACCGTGGTGTCACCGGTGACTGCCACATTGACCGTTTGTGAGACCACACCCGGCGCGAAGGTGATCGTTCCCGAACCCGCGGTGTAATCCTGGCCCGCAGTGGCGGTGCCGTTGGACGTTGCGTAGCTGACGGAGATCGCAGTGGCCGAGGATTTGGACAGCGACACGGTGAACGCCAGACTTCTCGTCCCGCTATTGCCTTCGGTCACACTGGCATCGGCAACCGACACCGTCGGCGGTGTGACGACGACAGCGGTGTCGTCGTTGGTAATGGTGCCGACTGCGGTGCCCTTGGCGATGGTGACACCGGACGGGGCCGACAGCGTCACGGTGAACGTCTCGTTCGGTTCGACGACAGTGTCACCGATGATGCCGACGTGCACCGTCTGTGTCGTCACACCCGGTGCGAAGGTGATGGTGCCGGCGTCTGCCGTGTAGTCGACACCAGCGGTCGCAGTGCCATTGGCGGTTGCATAGCCCACGCTCACCGGTGCTGCCGAGGCCTTGTCCAGGGTCGCGGTGAACATGAAGTGAGCGTGCTCGCCGTTGCCCTCTGTCACCGCAAGATCGGCGATCGACACCTTGGGCGGTGTGCCCGGTGCCGGGTCGGTGTCGTCGTTGGTGATCAGGCCCAGGGCGATGCCATCGGCGATGGTCGCGTTCGATGCGTTGGACAGGTTGAGCGTGAACTGCTCGTTGAGTTCAATCATGTTGTCGCCCTTGATGGCAACTTGTACGACCTTGCTGGTCTCGCCCGGTGCGAAGGTCAGCGTGCCCACGGTCGCCGCGAAGTCATCGGCGGTGGCGGTGTCGGTGCTGGTGGTGTATCCAACCGTGACCGACTTGGTGGTGGCCTGCGACAGCAGAACGGTGAAGTTCATATTTGACGTACCGGCATTGCCTTCGGCAGCACTTCGATCGGCCACCGACAGGGTCGGCAGGGGAGTCGTCGGCACCGCGGCGAAGATCAGGTTCTGCCACTTGGTGCGGGCACCGCTGTCGAGGGCGATGATATTGCCGGTCTGCAGTTGGCCGAGCGTGACCCCGGTCAGTGTGTAGGTCTGGTTGTTGCCGACGATCGTGATCTTCGTTGAGCCGCTTGTGTCGGTGACGTCGAACTCCGGCGCCTTGAACCAGCCGAAGTCGAGCTTGTCCTTAGTCGGGTCGAACGTGAGCGGGGAGTTGGTGCCGTACTTCCAGGCGATGACGGTGGTGGTTCCGGTCTGGCCGGCCGGTGGTGTGCCATTGCCGGCGGCGGTGGGCCACACGGTGGTGCCCGCGATCGGCACACCCTGTGGCTTGATCTGGGTATCCGGTAGCGAGGCGAAGCCGAGTTGTTTGTACAGCGAGTCCTCTCGCGCCTGCGCGAAGTGGAAGACGAAGTTCGTCGCGGTCAACTGGCTCTTGGTGACGCCCTTGAGGATCAGCGACTGGCCGGTTCCGGCATTGCCGATGATGACGCCGTCGGGGCTGTCGGACATGTAGATCTGTTCGCGGGTTCCGTAGTAGCGGAAGTCGACGACATCGGTGGCCGGGTTGAACGCCACGGTGTCGACCTGCCCCACCTCGTGGGAGCGGACGTAGACCGTGTTCGGCGCGGCTGTGATGCCGTGTTCCCAGGCCAGTGCGCCGGAAAGGTCCTGCCGCAGATGGTCATTGATAATCGAGGCGAAGTTGTCGACGGTCAGCTGACCCAGTGACACGCCCTGGAGGACTGCGGTCTCACCGGTCCAGGGACTGCGGAAGCCGACGCCGTCGGGCGTATCGACGACGATGAAGTTGTGCACCGAGACGTCCCCGAGGTCGAGTTTGTCCTTCGCGGGGTTGAAGCCGATGATGTCGGGCCCGGTCGCGGTGATGTTGTAGGTGGTGCCGGTGCTCGTAATCGGGGCGACCGGGGTGTTGGTGATGCTGCCCGTTGCGGTGGCGCCTGTGATGGTGGCGCCGGTGGGGTTGGACAGGGTGACGGTGAAGGTCTCGGTGGTTTCGACGGCGGTGTCGGCCAGGATGGGCACGGTGATCTTTTGGGAGGTGACTCCCGGTGCGAAGGTCAGGGTGCCAGTGGTCGCGGTGTAGTCGGTTCCTGCGGTGGCGGTGCCGTTGGCGGTGGTGTAACCGATCGTGACCGGGGTGGTCGACGCTTTGGACAGCGTGACAGCGAAGGCGGCCTGTGCTGTTCCGGTGCCCGAGGGTTCGGCCACGGTGACGCCTGCCACCGAGACTCCCGGCGGCGTCACCGTCGGGGTGACCGCTGTGTTGGTGATGGTGCCGGTTGCGGAGGCGCCTGTGATGGTGGCGCCGGTGGGGTTGGACAGGGTGACGGTGAAGGTCTCGGTGGTTTCGACGGCGGTGTCGGCCAGGATGGGCACGGTGATCTTTTGGGAGGTGACCCCCGGTGCGAAGGTCAGGGTGCCGGTGGTCGCGGTGTAGTCGGTTCCTGCGGTGGCGGTGCCGTTGGCGGTGGTGTAACCGATCGTGACCGGGGTGGTCGACGCTTTGGACAGCGTGACGGCGAAGGCGGCCTGTGCCGTTCCGGAAGCGGGTTCGGCTGCGGTGACGCCTGCCACCGAGACTCCCGGCGGCGTGACCGTCGGCGTACCGACCGGGACGCCATTGAGCTGCAGACCCGTGACTGCGGTACCGGTGCTACCGGTTGTGGCCTGGAATCCGAAGGAAGCGCTCTGCCCGACAGCGAGTTGTCCGTTCCACGGTGCGTTGGTGACGACGTAGGCGTCCCCGATGTGACTGGAGATCACGCCGTTCCAGAGATTGGTGATCTGCGCCGGGGTGGTGAAACTCACCGTCCAGCCCTTGAGGCCACTCTGGCCGGCTGTCACAGCCATATTGCCGACGAAGCCCGCACCCCAGTTGTCGCCGACGCTGTAGGCCACCGTGCCGGTGCCCTGAGCGGTCGTTGCCGCCGCCGAGGGAGCCGCGGTGCGCGCGGCCGTGACCTGATGATCGGCCTGCGGAACCAGGACGTTCAGCGTCACCGGGACCGAAATCGTCGTTGGCGTCCAGAAATTCAGGTGGAATCCGGTATCGCGGACCTGAAATACGAATGTGTCCGCCCCGCCGGTCGCCGCGAGAGCCGGGTCCGCGGTATAGGTGAAGTTTCCGGCCGGATCCACCACGACGGAGCCGCCGGCGGGCGCTTGGGTGACCGTGTAGGCAAGCGCATCGCCATTGGGATCGAATCCGGCGATCGACCCGGTGATGACGGGGTTGGTTTGACTGTTGAGGACGGGCTTCGCCGTCGGCGTCTGGTTGAAGATGAGCCGGTTGATCTCCCGGCTCACCAAAGACATTGTCGCAGTGAGGAAGTCCAGCGGACCGGTCGGTGCGCTTGTGCTCTTGCCCGAGGGTGATGGATTCGGAACCGATAGCTGACCGGTCGCTGCTACCGCTGCGGCAGGCCGCGCCACGACCCGGGCGGGCATGGTCCGTGCGCTTGGCGCAGTGGATGCAGTGGCCGCCGGCGCGGTAGGTGCGGATGCCTCGATCGCGGGTGTCTCGGGCGCGGGGGTCGGAGGTGTCGGTACCGGGACTGCCCGAGACGGCGACGACAGATCGACCCGGGCCACGCTCAGCTTCGGTACAGGCCCGCTTGGCCGTTCATGCGAGTTGCGCTGTGCCGCGGCGGGCCGGGATGCCCGAGAGGTCGGCGAGGTGTTGGTCGATGCAGCGTTATTCGGCACAGCTTTGTCGCGGACTCTGGGCGAGGCGGTTGAGGAAGGCGTCGATGACGAACCCGAATCATCGGCCGATGCCACCCACGGCGGGGTGGCTACCGCGCCGCCGATGCCGAGGGCGATGGCCAAAGCGCCGATCCGTCCGATGTAGGTGGATGCTTCAGCTGAGAACATGGGTACCTTCTCTCACGTTTTTGGTTACGAACGTGACCAGAAATTAGCACCGGTTTGCCGGATCGGAGGTCCGTCGGAGACCGAATCTGGCGATGTCACAAAGTTCTTAGAATTGCCTGACAATCCGCTGAGACGACGAGCATAAGCACGAGGGGTAACAGTCGCGCAAGACCCTCTCGGCGGCGGCCCCCCGCCGGCCACACTCTTCACCCTCGCGCTTACTGAACAGGGCAAACAAGCGAACTGCGGTTCAGATCATTGCCTTGTGGGCGAGCCGGACCGGAACCCGCACGTCTAGTGGGAAACGCTCAGCAATACTCGACCGCGAAGGGCGCGACCGGTCAGTTTGAGCAACTGCCAAGCCGGTCGGGGTATAAACAAGTGAATTGCGTGAAAGCCGTTAGTTGCCGGGGGGCGGGTATGACACTGCGCGAGTCGCGAGGGTCCAGATGGGCGGGTGTCTCACCATCCGACCGACAAGCCGAACGGCGGCGGTTACTCATCCGCGCCGGGTTCGAACTGTTCGGCGACGGCGGCGAGGCCGCGGTGTCCGTGCGGTCGGTGTGCCGGACCGCGGAGTTGAACTCACGGTACTTCTACGAAAGCTTCACCGACATTAACGCATTGTTCGGAGCGTTGTACGACGAGGTTGTCATCGACCTGGGTGGGGTCCTGACCGCGGCGATGGCCGAATTCCCCGACGCGAACCGTGCCCGGTTGCGGGCCGGGA
>Ga0209829_10002007_pt1 | contig 15850 bp, 13 predicted proteins | sample C_140205_EF_Meta_FD_187311 | JGI IMG/M metagenome (GOLD analysis project Ga0209829, IMG submission 187311) | Freshwater microbial communities from Lake Croche, Canada to study carbon cycling - C_140205_EF_MetaG (SPAdes) (version 2) | ecosystem: Environmental > Aquatic > Freshwater > Lake...
ATTTTTTGGGAAAATTTCACGGAGGATCTCACTCATCCGGTCACCGCTCGCCTTCTCGATCCCTTTGGCGCAGGAAAGCAGCACGCGGTCGGGAGCGAGGCCCAAGGTTGCGAGGTGGCTGGCGATCGTGCGGGTGGCGGAGGTCGGCACGGCGAAAATCACCAGCGGATGGGAAAGCGCGGCGCTTAGATCGGTGGTGGCGTGAATGTTTTCCGCCAGGGTGACCGAGCTGAGGTAGTGTGGATTGCGGTGCTGTTGATTGATCGATTCGGCCGTTTCGGGATCTCGGCCGATGATCACGATCTCCCGCAGCTTCGGCGCGAGCAGCATGGCGACGGCGGTGCCGAAGGAACCTGAACCGAGGATGGCGACGGAGTTCACAGGAGGAAAGGGGCTATCAGGCGGAAGGGCGCTTGGATTTCGGCACGAAGCGGTTTTCGGTGCCAGCCATCAGGCGTTGGATATTGGAGCGGTGTTTCCAAATGGCCAGCGCCGCGATCACCACGGAGAAGGCGAAGAGCGGCTTGTTCCAGGTGCCGTCGGCCAGCCGCCCGTGAAAGGCGGAACCGCCGATGGTCACGATGGGCAACGCGGCCGCGGCACCGATGCTGGCGACCGAGACGTAGCGGGTGATCTTGAACAAGAGGAACCAGATCACGATCAACAGTACGATCCCCGCCGGCATCAGGGCGATGACCACGCCCGCCGAAGTGGCGATGCCCTTGCCTCCCTTGAAGCCGACCCACGGTGAATAGTTGTGGCCGAGGATGGCGAGCAAGCCGCTGAGTACTACGAGGAGCTGCGCGGTGAATTGTTGGTCGGCAGGAAACACCTGCGCATACGGCAACAATGGCGCGATCGACATTCCGATCGGCTGACCAGTGAAGCGGATCAGCGTGATCGACAGCACCGTCGGAATCAGGCCCTTCAGCATGTCGAGCAGCAGGCAGGTGATGCCGAGCTTTTTCCCCATCACTCGCAGCACGTTGGTGGCCCCGATGTTGCCGGAGCCGTGCTGGCGGATATCGACGCCCTTCGACTTCGCCATGAGGAGGCCGAAGGGGATGGAACCAAGCAGGAAAGCGATCAGCGGGCAGAGCCAGAGTTGCATGCGTGGACTTAGGTAGGACAATCCCGACCCCCTGTCACCTCCAGAGACGGGTTCAACTCCAACAGCCTAATCATTCCAGCTTCGCGGATTCAATGACGACCGGCTCGTTCGGCACGTCCTGTGACGGAGCTTCCATTTTTTCACCGGTGGCGGGGTGGCGCATGGTGATGGTGGCGGTGCCGGTGGGGACTGCCTTGATCTTATCGACGACGTCCATGCCTTCGACGACCTTGCCGAACACCGCGTAGCCACCGTTGCTGGGGTAGTTGAGCATCGCGTTGTCGACGACGTTGATGAAGAACTGCGAGGTGGCGCTGTTGAGGTCGTTGGTGCGGGCCATGGCAATGGTGCCACGCGCGTTCGTAAGGCCGTTTTGACCCTCGTTCTTGATCGGTTTGTCAGTGGTCTTTTCGACCAGCTTGCCGTTCTCCAAGGCAAAGCCGCCGCCCTGGATCATGAAGCTGGGAATGATCCGGTGGAAGGTGGTGCCGTCGAAGTGCTTCTTTTTCACGTAGCTGAGGAAGTTCTCAACCGTGATCGGGGCCTTTTCGGCGTTGAGTTCGACCACGAAGTCGCCCTTGTTGGTCTTGAAACGGACCTTCTCGGACTTGGCGGCGGGAGCGGGCTTGGAATCGGCGGCTGGCTTTTCGTCCGGCTTCTGGCAGGATCCAATGATTGGAAAAAGCGCGAGCGCGAGGATGGTGGCGAGTGGTCTCATCGGGTGCTTTTCTAATCGAGAGAGGGTGGCGGCGCAAGAAGAGGAAACGAAATGACGAATGACGGAATCCGAATGACCAGTTGAATGCGAAAAATCATCCACATCGACATGGACTGCTTCTATGCGGCGATCGAGGAGCGGGAGAACCCGTCTTTGAAGGGGAGGCCCGTGGCAGTGGGTGGTGAAAGCCGTCGCGGCGTGCTCACGACGGCGAACTACGCCGCCAGGAAGTTCGGTTGCCGCTCGGCGATGCCGGTCTACAAGGCGCTGGAGCTCTGTCCCCATCTGATTTTGCTGCCGGTGCGCTTTGATCTCTATCGGGCCGACAGCGCGCGAATCCGTGCGATTTTCGGGAGGTTTACCGAATTGATCGAGCCCTTGTCACTCGACGAGGCCTACCTGGACGTCTCCCATCTGCAAACCAGCGGCGCGGCGATCGCACGCGAGATCCGGGCGCAGATCCGTGAGGAGGTCGGGCTGGCGGCGTCGGCCGGGATCGGGCCGAACAAGCTCGTGGCGAAGATCGCCAGCGACTGGAACAAGCCGGACGGCCAGTTTGAGGTGCTGCCGGAGGAGGTCGACGCGTTCGTGGCCGCGCTTCCCGTCGGGCGGCTTTGGGGAGTCGGGGAGAAGTCCCGGGAGCAACTGGCGGCTCTGGGTGTGGAGACCTGCGCGGACTTGAGGCGCTTTGAGAAAATCGACCTGGCCAGGCGCTTCGGGAAATGGGGCTTGGAGCTTTGGGCCCTTTGCCGGGGGATCGACGAGCGCACGGTGAGCCCGAACCGAACGCGAAAGTCCCTGGGTTCGGAGCAGACTTTTTCCGAAAACAGGGTGGCACTGGTCGAGTTGCTTGCGCCGCTGCGGGACTTGGTGGTCGGATTGAAGGAGGACCAGGCTCAGCACCACGCGGACCGCGTCATCAAGGCACTGGTCGTGAAACTGAAGTTCGCCGATTTTGAGAGGACCACGGTCGAACGAGCGCATCCGTTCATTGAGGAGGCTGTATTCGAGGAGCTCCTCGCCGAGGCCTGGAGCCGTGGCAATGGCCGGGCGGTGAGGCTCATCGGCGCAACGCTGCGCTTCGAGGACCCGGACGTGCCGGAGCAACTGGAGTTCTTCGCGGCCCCGTCTCAGGATGGGGTCACTTAATCTCCATGCCACTCTTCGGTGAGATCCATTTGACCACCTTGCCGTCCTTGATCAAGGCCTTCGCCTGGACATTCTTCACGCCTAAAATCGTCTCCGCGCTGTAGTCGACAAGACCGGTCTGATAGGATGCACCGTCGATGGTTTCCTCACCGGTGGCCTTCCAGCCAACCGCCTTCTCAACGACGAATTCCTTGATCAGCCCGCTGCGATAGCTTTCCTGCATGATCTTGACCAGATCGGCATCGCCCAAGGTGGCGGCGGCAGTCGCTTCCGGGGTGGGGGGGGGCGGGTTCTCCGGCTGAGAATCGCCGCGGGGAACCGGCTCTGGTTCGGGATTAGGAATGGGCGCCGGTTCAGGGATCGGGGGCGGCACGAGGGCCGGAGCAGGCTCAGGAGTAGGTTCCGGAACAGGTTCCGGAACAGGTTCCGAAGCAGGTTCAGGAGCAGGTTCAGGAGTCGGCACTGCCTCCTCGACCGCTGTCTTCGGTGCATTGGTGGAAAGTTGCTGGACCAGGTCGGTGTCGCGGATCGCAACTTTGCCAACGCAGGGACCACCGCTTGGAGGGCCAACGATGATGTCAGCACCCTCGATCCTCAGTCCCTTGGCACGACCACCGGCGGGAATCTGCATGATGGAGGTGGAGTCTGCAGGGTCGACGACCTCAACCGCGACCTTCAGGAGAATCTTCTCCGGCAGTTGCTCAGGACGGAGGTCGCTCAGATCCATGGTGGGATCGCTGACTTCCGCGACAGGCAAGGTGACCACCACAATCCGCGGCTTCGGTGCCTCGCCGGTCAGCCGTTGGCGCAGGGAAGGTTCGAGCGCATAGCCAGCGACGCCGGCGGTGCCGATCCCGAGGAGCATGGAAAACCAATTCATTGTGGGGACAATACGTAACAACCTCCCCCCAATCTTGGGAAGATTTTTCGCATCCATCTGAAGCTTCTCTCGGAACGCCAAATTCCCCTTACGCCGGAGTGGAGAGGGCTGAGGGGGGGATTCCTGGCTTCAGATTTCGTGCCGTCATCCCCTTTGGCACTTGGAACTTGGCCCCCGGCACTTTCTCTTACCCTCATGCTCCGCCTTTTCCTGCTCGATGGTATGGCGCTCGTTTACCGGGCCCATTTCGCCTTCATCCAGAACCCGATCCGCAATTCGAAGGGCGTCAACACCTCTGCGCTCTATGGGTTCACCAACACCCTGCTGACGATTCTTGAAAAAGAGAAGCCAACCCATCTTGGTGTGGCCTTTGACACTTCAGCGCCGACCTCCCGGCATGTGAAATACCCAGCCTACAAGGCGCAGCGCGACGAGATGCCGGAGGAACTGGCCGCCGCCATTCCCGAGGTGAAGCGACTTTGCAAGGCTTTCCACATTCCGGTGATCGAGCTCGATGGGTATGAGGCCGATGACCTGATCGGCACACTTTCGCTGCGTGCGGACAGTGCCGGGTTCGAAACCTTCATGGTGACGCCTGACAAGGACTTCGCCCAGCTCCTCAGCGCGACGACCTTCATGTGGAAGCCGGGAAAAAAGGGCTCCGATCACGAAATCATCGGCGTGCCGCAGCTTCTGGAGATCTGGGGGGTGCAGGACCCGCATCAAATCATCGACCTGCTCGGGCTGATGGGGGACTCGGTTGATAATATTCCCGGCGTCCCGGGAATCGGGCCGAAGACCGCCCAGAAACTCATCGCGGACTACGGCTCGATCGAAAATCTGCTCACCAAGACCTCCGAACTGAAAGGCAAACAGAAGGAGAACCTGGAGACCTACGCGGACCAAGCCCTGCTGTCCAAGGATCTCGCGACGATTGATCGCCAGGTGCCGTTCGAAGTGAGCTGGGAGGATCTGGTCCTTTCCCAACGCGACGACGAAGCGGTGAAGGCCCTGTTCACCGAGTTCGAGTTCCGCACCCTGACGAAGCGCTTGTTTGGAGAAGGCCAGGCCGTTTCCTCCGACGATGGTCAGGCCGCAAACGACTCGGCACCGACGCTATTTGATTCGTTCAAGACCATTGCCGATGTTCCGCACGCCTATCACCTCGCCGACACACCGGAAAAGCAGGCGGAGCTCTTCAAGGAGCTCGCCGCACAATCACGCTTCTGCTTCGACATCGAAACCACCTCGCTCGACCGTTTCGAAGCAAGGCTGTTAGGCGTCGCCTTCTCTTGGAAGGCGTGCGAAGGCTGGTTCCTCCCCATCAGTGATCTCACATCCCAGATCCACGATCTGCGCACCGCGCTTTCCAGGCCCGCGGAAAAGATCGGCCACAACCTCAAATACGATCTCTCCGTTCTGCATCACCTCGGCATCGAGGTCGCAGGGCCGTTCTACGACACCATGCTTGCGCACGCTCTGGTTGTTCCCGAGCAGCGCCACACGATGGACTATCTCAGCGAAACGATGCTCGGATACAAACCGATCAAGCTCTCTGAAATCGCCAATCCCCGATCGCCAGTTCCCGTTCAGCAATCCGACGACCTCTTCGCTTTTGCTGAAACCCCAAAGGCCACTAAGGATCTCGACATCGCCGCCATTCCGGTTGTGGTGCTCGGCGAATACGCGGCGGAGGATGCCGACGTGACGTGGCAGCTGTCAGAGAAGCTCCGACCGATGTTGGTGGGTCAGGAGCGGGTGCTACACGACATCGAATGCCCGCTGCTGCCCGTTCTCGTTCGCATGGAAATGGAAGGCATCGCCATCGATCCAGCCGCGCTCGTCGAGATCGGCGGTCAGCTCCAGCTCCGCATCGACGAGCTCACGAAATCGATCGCGGTCCACGCCGGGCGTCCGTTCAACCTGAACTCGCCGAAGCAGCTCGGAGAGATCCTCTTCAACGAGCTCGGCCTGGACGAAAAGGCGAAGAAGACCAAAACCGGCCAGTTCAAGACTGACGAGCAGACGCTCGCCACCTTTGCGGGCAAGCACCCGATCATCGACGAGATCCTCGAATACCGCGAGGCCACCAAATTGAAAGGCACCTACCTCGACGCGCTGCCCGGGCACATCGTGAAGGAAACGGGCCGTGTGCATACCCAGTTCCATCAACTCGTCGCCGCCACCGGCCGACTGGCCTCCAGCGACCCCAACCTGCAGAATATTCCCGTCCGCTCGGTTCTTGGACGCCAGATCCGCAAAGCCTTCGTTCCCCGCACGGGCTTCACTCTCCTTTCCTGCGACTACTCTCAGATCGAACTGCGGATCATGGCCGCGCTGGCCAACGATGCCTCGATGATCGAAGCCTTCCTCGAAGGTCGCGACATCCACACCGCGACGGCGGCCAAGGTCTGGGGCGTGGCCGAGGATGATGTCACGCGCGAGCAGCGCAGCGGAGCGAAGATGGTGAACTTCGGCATCATCTATGGCATTTCAGCCTTCGGTCTCAGCCAGCGTCTCGCAATCCCGAGGACCGAGGCCGCGGAGATTATCGAGAGCTATTTCCGACAGTATCCAGCCATCAAGGAATTCATGGATCGCACCATTCTTGAAGCCCGAGGCTGTGGATTCGTTGAGACTCTAACTGGACGCCGCCGCTATTTCCCCGATATCACTTCAGGAAACCAGAACGTCCGTGGAAATGCCGAACGCGCTGCCATCAACACCCCGATCCAAGGTAGCGCTGCAGACATGATCAAGCTCGCCATGATCCGTATCGACGAGCTGTTGCGGGAGTGCGGAGCGAAAACGAGGATGTTGCTCCAAGTGCACGACGAACTCGTCTTCGACCTCTCTCCCGACGAACAGGAGACCCTCGTCCCGAAGCTGCTCGATCTCATGCAGACCGCGCTGCCCCTGCCGCACGGCGTGCCCATCCTTGTCGAGCATGGTACCGGAGCCAACTGGCTGGCGGCGCATTGAACAACTTCATCATAATCCTCGCCTATCGAAGCGCATCGATCGCATTGTTGCGTCGTAGCACAAGGTGGCAGGGAAGCTGTGGTTCGGAGCCGGGGTGATGAGCCTACTCGGCGGCGGTGGGGCAGTCGAGCGTGGGTATCTCTCCGTCGAGCTCTACCCAGGACTTGCTGCGGCGCCCTGGGTGATAGGCGCTGCCGTAATCCTTGGCAATGATGCCATCATGGCCGTCTGCGAGAGACTGCTTGAACGCTCGGTCGAGATCCTCGGGCTGGCTGATCTTCTCCACGGCGAGGGATTCGAAGGCTCCGTCAAGTCTCAGGGAATCAAGTCTCACCCGACGCTCTTCCAAGGATAGTTCCAGCAGGCCCTGACCATCGTGCCAGAGCACGTCGAGGGCGATGAAGCGCAGCGGCACTGGTGCGATGTTTGCTGAGGCTGTTAGAAAAAGATCCGAGTGGTCGATTGCGCTTCCCTGGCGCTTGTTTAGCCGCGTTAATCCGATGACGCGGTCGGAGGCATACGACACCAGTACACCATCCAGCACGCAGTCATGCGTAATCGAGGTCGCGGCGGCAAGGAGGTCGGGAAAGGCGGTGTCCAGAGGTTGGAGATCCTGGGAGAATACGCCCACGCGTTCGCCGAGCTTATGGAGCTGGAGGCGGATTCCGCGATGCTTCGGCTCAACCCAGAGCAGCGGGGAGCCACTGTCGATGTGCCAGTCCCAGAGTTCGTTGATGGTTGCGGCGGGGGAGGCGAGCATGCACTTGATCGGCACGAAGGGCCGGAGGTCGGCTTCGTCGAGTGTTTTGTAGCGGGCAAAGACCGCAGTCTCCCCGATGTCGCCGGTCAGCATGTGGGCACGACGCACGGCAGCGGGATCAGCCTTGAAGGCAGAGGTGACTGCGTCTTCGACCAGACCTTCCTTGAGCCCGATGCGGAGATCGCCTGTTAGAAGCTTGATCAATGTTTCGGACTCAGTGGGATGGAGTGATCTCAGACGTATACCGAGGCGCTCGATGCGGTCCAGTGATCCACAGCTTGAAGCAAGCTCCTCGAAAAACCGTGCGAGCCCCGGAAGGTCGAGTGGCTCCGGACGAATCGTCAATTCCTGAAGAAACAGCCGGGCGGTACGGGCGAAATCATTCTGCGGGAGCGATAGTTCACGGTAACGTTCCTCCCGTGCACCGGGCAGGGAAAGGAGAGCGCGGTGGAGGGCGGTGGAATCGACGGATAGCGGGACGTTGACTGCACCATTGGGTATGGCTTCGCCGGTGAGCCAACCGGCCGCCAGACGCAGGTCGCGATCACTCTCGAGACCCTTGAGATAGTGGGCGAGGAAGTCGATTTTGGCCAGGCGGCTGCTTGTTTCCCCGACCAGGCGGCAGACGTCGCTGAAGTCGGCAAAGGCACAGATCGGTCGGATTTGGCGGCTGTGGGACGATGAAACGACCGCCCGTTGCGGGACTCCGGTGATTGAAAGCTCCAACTGGTCGCCACCCATCGCGCACCAGGCATCAATTCGGCGGCTTCGAAGCTCTGCGGCGAATTCATGGGCGTAGCCGTGAACCGTCAGCACGTGCTTCGGACGGACACGCTGGAGGCATTCCAAAAGGCCGGCGTGATCGGCATGATCGGACATCGGAAAGACCTCGTCAACCCGGTAACGGTACTTCGCGCCCGGTTGCATGGCCCAGCCAGTGAGCATCGCAGTGCGCTTGGTTTTCAGGCCGCGCAATGACGTCGTGCGGAGCGCATTTGGAGGAGCGATGATTGCGTGACCCTCGACCGCGAAGCCTTCAAAGCGCTTCGGTTCCGGCAACTCTGCTCCGGCTTCGCGGCAGGCATCAGTCATGTCCGCGACGCTTGGATGCAGCAGCACCGGAATTCCGTGTTCGGTGAGCAGGGCAAGCGCCTCCTGGGCCTTTCCTAACGAGTATCCGAAGATCACCGGCGTCTCACCGTCCGCCAGCGCACCGTGCACGAAGCCGAGCACGGCCGACTCGATCTCCATCTGCGGCGGGAATACGTAATGGGGCAGTCCGAAGGTCGTTTCAATGATGAGCGTGTCGGCATTCAGAAAGCTCACCGGCTCGGCCGTGCGACCTCTGCGGGTCTTGAAGTCGCCGGTGTAGAGGAGCGTCGCTCCATCCCGGAGGCGCGTCACGTGCAGCATGGCCGAGCCGGTCACATGGCCGGCTGGAAGCATCCGCAGGCGGAATCCGTTGAGGATGAATGGTGTGTGAAACGAGGCGGACTCGATCCGGCTCTCCGCAAGCCGGAAGCGGCGTCGGATCAAGATGGCGGTCACGTCGCTGCAGATCAGGGCTTCGTGCCGGGCGAAATGGTCGGCATGGGCGTGGGAAACGAAGGCGCGCGGCTTCGCGTCCCATGGGTCGAGCCACAGGTCGGCTTCCGGCAGGTATAGGCCGCGGTTGAAGCGAACTTCGATCAAGTCGGTCCGACTCTATGATGACTCGACCCCGTCCCGCAATGGTTTGGATGGAAAAGAACCAGACAGGTGGAAATCCGGTCGGGAATTCAACCCGCTCACAGGTTGCAGACGCGGGCGTTCCCCGTATACTAAGCGCCATGATTGTTGAACTCCTCTCCTACATTCCCCATTCCACCGGCCCGCTCGGCATTTCGATGACCTACTGGATCATCATGGGGGCCTCGATGCTGGTCAGCATGGCGGTTAGCGGGATGCTGAAGCACCGCTTCAGTCAGTATTCACAGGTTTCAATGCCACTGACCGGGGCCGCCGCCGCTGAACTGATGCTGCGCCAGAACGGCATCACCGACGTGCAGGTGATCAGCGTACCCGGGCAGTTGACCGACCACTACGATCCGATTGCGAAAACCGTGAATCTCAGCGAGCCGGTTTACCACGCCGCCACCGTGGCCGCCGTCGCCGTGGCCGCGCACGAGTGCGGTCACGCCGTGCAGCATCAGCAGGCCTATTTCTGGCTCGGTTTGCGGTCCAAGCTGGTTCCCGCGGTCCAGTTTTCCAGCAATTTGATGTCGGTCCTGATGATGATTGGTTTCGTCCTCATGGCCTTCAGTGGCAGCCTATTTGTGCTGAAAATCGCCATCGCGCTGTTCGCCGTCACCACGCTTTTCGCGTTCATCACCCTGCCGGTGGAGTTCGATGCCAGTCGCCGTGCGCTTGCCTGGATCGACCGCAGCGGGCTCGGTGCGCGGATGGAGCATGAAAAGGCCCGCAAAGCCCTGTTCTGGGCCGCGATGACCTACGTGGTCGCAGCCCTCGGATCGTTGGCGATGCTGCTCTATTACATTTCGCTGGTCAGCGGCAACCGCCGGAATTGAGCCGCGCGTTCCGGGTGATCGGTCACCTCGGTGGGTTTGCACCAAGTTGGACAGAATTGACAGAATTTTGCAGAATTTACGAAGCCTCAGATCCTTGAATTCATTGGATTTCAGAGCCATTTTGTAAATTCTGGAAATTCCGTTAATTCTGTCAAAAAGTGCCCGCAAGTCTTGATCCCGAGTCCGGCCTCGCGTTCTCTCAGCCCAGCGGATGGCCCAACCCTTTTTCTTCGATTCCCTGAACCATGCCCAGCGTGAAGCCGTCGGCGCACTCGATGGTCCTGTGCTGATTCTTGCTGGAGCAGGGACTGGGAAAACCCGTGCCGTCACCTGTCGCATCGCCCACATGTTGGAAAAGGGCATCCCGGCGAAGAACATCCTCGCCGTCACCTTCACCAACAAGGGGGCAGCCGAAATGCGCGAGCGTATCACCGGCATGGTCTCGAAAAAGGCGGCCGAGGAAATGACGGTCTGCACCTTCCACTCGCTCTGCGTGAGGATCCTTCGCGGCGGGATCGATAAGCTGGGCTATAAGAAGAACTTCGCGATCTTCTCCGGCAGCGACCAGACCGGCCTGATCAAGCAGCTCATCATCCGCAAAGGCGGGGCCGAGGAGAAGATCAAGCCCGAGGCGGTCCTCGCGGAAATTTCGAAGGCTAAGAACCAGGGGATCGACCCCGGTGAGATGGAAAACGATTTTTTCGCCTCTCTCGGTCGCGCCTATCAGAACGAGCTCCGTGCGCAGAACGTGGTGGACTTTGACGACCTCCTCGTCCTCGCCGAGCAACTGCTGCGCGAGCATGCGGACATCCGTGAAATGTTTCGGCAGCAGTTCAAGCGCGTCACGGTCGACGAGTTCCAGGATACCAACTCCCTCCAAATGCAGTTGCTCCAGCAGCTCGTTGGCCCGCCGTATCATGTCTGCGTCGTCGGCGACGACGACCAGTCGATCTACGGCTGGCGCGGCGCGGAGGTCGCGAACATCCTCCAGTTCGAGCGCTTTTTCCCGAATCCCCGCATCATCCGGCTGGAGGAAAACTACCGCTCCACCCTCGCCGTCATCCACACCGCGAACAGCCTGATCCGTCACAATGTCGGCCGACGCGACAAGGTCCTGCGCGCCACCAAGCACGGCGGCCAGCCAGTCCGAATTGTGGCGATGCCGGGCGATGATGAGGAGGCGGAGTTCATTGCCGAGGAAATGCTTTCGGAGAAGGGCACCACCAAGTGCGAGTGGGAGAACTTCGCCATTCTTTTCCGCACCAATGGCCAGAGCCGGAAGCTGGAGGAGGCCCTGCGGGAGCGGAAGATTCCCTATCGCATGGTTGGCGCGCAGAGCTTTTACGATCGCAAGGAAGTCCGCGATGTCCTCGCCTACTGTCAGGTCCTTGCCGCGCCCGAGCAGGATGTTTCCCTCCTTCGCATCCTCAACACGCCCAACCGCGGCATCGGCCAGACCACCGCCGTTCTCGCCACCGACTGGAGCCGCTACAACCACCAGAGCGTCTGGGAAGCGCTCTGTGATCCGGCCTTCACCGACGGCATGGGCCCGAAAGTCAGGTCCGCCATCGAGGATTTCGTTTCGAAGATCGCCAGCGCCAAGTCGCGCATCGACATCGCCCGTGAAAACCCCGGCGACGTCCTTAAGTCGATGCTCGCCGGAATGGACTACATCCCCTGGATGGAGCGCGGCTGCAAGACCGACCAAGAACGTCAGCAGCGGGGCGAAGGCATCGCTGAAGTCATCGACCAGCTTCGGAAATACGCCGAAAAGGGCAAGAGCCTTCAGGCCTTCCTCGACAACTGCGCGCTGGCCTCGGATCGCGACGACGACGATATCGAAAAAAAGCAGGGCGCGACCCTGATCACGCTTCACGCCTCAAAGGGCCTCGAATTTCCCATCGTTTATCTCGTCGGACTGGAGGAGGGGATTCTACCCCACAAGCGCAGCATCGTCGAAGGCACGCGCGACGAGGAGCGGCGACTCCTCTACGTCGGCATCACCCGCGCCCGCGAGCAGCTTACCATGACCTACTGCGCCTACCGTACCAAGTGGGGTGAACGGGCGCACTGCCAGTCCAGCAGCTTCATCACCGAACTCAGCGACGAACACCTCGTCCACACCACCTACGACGACATCCTCGGAGCCGAGGCCTCGGAAGAGGAGTTGGGAAATTTCTTCGGGGGCTTGAAGGGCTTGTTGGAGGAGTGAAAAACCGTGGCTGGAGCGTCCCGCTCCAGTCCGTCTTCGGTGCGTCTCGCTCCGATTCTTCTTCTAACACTGGGAGCCAGAAGCTCCCGAAACAGACTGGAGCGGGACGCTCCAGTGACGGCCTCCTCATATTAGGCGTTTTGGAGATAGCGGCGCTGGGCTTCGGCTTCTGGATTGTGCGCGGCGTCCTCGTCTTCTGGAATGGTGTCGCCTAACAGCTCGTCTCGGAATTTCGCGACGATTGCTTCCACGGGCCAGGAACTGGCTTCGCCGAAGGCGCAGATGGTGCGGCCGTCGATCTGGTAAGCCACGCTTTCCAGCGTCTCGATGTCCTTCGGTGATGCATCGCCCGAGACGAGGCGGTCGGTGATCTTCTTCATCCACGCCGAGCCTTCGCGGCAGGGGGTGCACTGTCCGCAGGACTCGTGGGCGTAGAAGGAATTCAGATTATTGAGCACCCAGGAAATCTTGCGGCTGTCGTCGATGACGATCACGCCACCGGAGCCGGCCATGGAGCCGCAGGCCGCCAGTGTGTCGAAGTCCATTGGGATATCCCAGAATCCGAGGTCTTTGGCGGAGCCGTCGGGCTGCTTGAGCTTGTAGGTCTCGTCGCAGCGGAGGATTTTCGAAGACGAGCCACCGGGAATGACGGCCTTGAACTCGCGACCGATCTTTGGTCCGCCGCACATGTCATAGAGAAGTTCGCGCATGGTCACCTTGCCGACCTCGACTTCGAAGTAGCCGGGCTTTTTCACATCGCCGGAGACGCAGAGGATGCGGGTGCCGGTGTTCCTTGCGACGCCGAGCTTAGCGTATTCCTCACCGCCCATCTGGATGATGTGCTTCACGTGGCAGAGCGACTCGACGTTGTTCACAATGGTCGGGGCCATGTAGAGGCCGAGCGCAGCGGGGAAGTAGGGTGGCTTGATGCGTGGGTAAGGGCGCTTGCCTTCGAGGGATTCGATGAGTCCGGTTTCCTCGCCGCAGATGTAGGCACCGGCACCGCGATGGACGTAAATCTCAAGATCGAAACCCGTGCCGAGGATGTTCTTGCCGAGGAAATTGCGGGCGCGGGCCTCATTGAGGGCCTTTTCCATCAGTTCGGCAGCAGCGGGAAATTCCTCGCGGAGATAGATGTAGGCGACATGGGCCCCGACGGCGAAAGAGGAGATCACCATGCCTTCGATCAACTGGTGCGGATCCTGATGGAGGATGTAGCGATCCTTGAAGGTGCCGGGCTCGGATTCGTCGCCGTTGCAGATCAGGTAGACCGGCTTGGTGTTGTTCGGCGGGATGAAGGTCCACTTCATGCCTGTCGGGAAGCCTGCGCCGCCGCGACCGCGCAGGCCGGACTTTTTGACTTCCTCGGTGATCGCCTTCGGTTCCATTGCCAGCGCCTTGCGAAGCTGCTCATAGCCTCCGTCGGAGAGATAGGTTTCGATGGAGGGATTCCAACCGACGCGATCGACGTTCTTGAAGATCAGGCGGTATTCGCGGGGATCGGGCTGCTTGGAGTAGGTGATCATCGGTGCGGCGGTCGAAGTATGTTCAGGAATTCAGGCTTCGCAAAACCCGATTTGGGAAAGTTTGGGAATTTCGCTCAGGGCTCGGTGGGGATGGCCTCCATGATGAGACCGTGTGGGACGAAGCGTTGGAAATCCTTGAGATTGCGGGTGGCGACAGCTTCTCGTTTCAGCAGGGCCGCTGCGGCGATCATGCAGTCGGCATGAGATCCGCGGCGGCGGCCGGTGCGGTGGAACAGGCGGGAGGCGAGTTCCGCCTGCTCCTCGTCGAAGGGGCGGATTCCGCCCTGAAGCACGGCGCGCACCGCATCCTTCTGCGCGTGCGAATGAGGACCGTTGAGAAACTCTGACCAGGCAATGCTGGAAGCGGTGAGCACTTCTCCCTGCTCGAGCCAAACCCGTATCAACGCCACCTGCGGGGAGTGGGCGGTGACGAGGTCGATCAGGATATTGGTGTCGAGATGGATCACGATTCCCACCAGTAGCGTTTGGCCTGACGTTCGGCAGCCACGTTGGTGCGGAACTCGGCGGCATCCTCAGCCACCAGTCCTCCGCCGTCTTGGAGCCAATCCAGAGCCTCCAAAGGCGATGGGGCGGTGCCCTCTTGGTCCGAGCGTTGCTTCAGCTCCCGGACCGCACGGCGGATTACCTCGGCTTTCGAGGTGTCCCATTTTTTGCTCAATTCCCCGAGGGCGTTGAGGGTGCCGCTGTCCAGAGCCATGCTGGTGCGGGTCAGGCGGTAATTGGTCTCACTCATGCGGTAATGAGTGTGGTAATTCTGGGGTTGAGGCAAGGTAAAAATCAGCCCTTTCCGTACTGATCGAGAAGACCAGAGGCTTTATCAGCAGTGATTCCCTCGTGAAAATCGTCGTTCACCATGCAGACCGGAGCGGTGCCGCAGGAGGCGAGGCACTCGGCGAACTCGACCGAGTAGGTGCCACAAGGGGAGACGGCGACCGGGTGGTGGTGCGAATCCGAGTGGCTGCGGTCGATGCCGGTGAGCTCACAGAATTTTTCCATCAGTTCATAGGAGCCACCCATCGCGCAGGAAAGCGTGCGACAGATCCGGAGATGATATTTCCCCGGGGCGGACTGGCGGAAGCCGGGGTAAAAGGTGACGACTTCAGCGACCTTGATCGGCTCGATGCCGAGACGTGCGGCGACCCAGTCGATCGCTTCGGCGGAGAGGAAGCCGCAGCGGTGTTGGATGCAGTGCAGGAGCGGGAGGACGGCGGAGCGCTTTTGGTTGTCCGGGAACTGCGCGAGGCGTTTCGTGGCCTCCGCTTCAAGCTCCGCGGTGACGGCGAAGGGAGGGAAAAACTTCGAACCGGGAGTCTCTGGTGAGGCAACGAGGTCTTCGACGGTGGAATGGGACATGGGAAGAGGGTGGTTGGCCGCAAAAAGGCGCAAAGGATCGCGAAAAGTTTAGAGTTGGGAGTCGAGATCTTTCGAAAGTGCGTATTTTTTGAGTTGAAGAACAGGCGCTCCGAAATTGATCAGCAAGCCGTGCTCGATTCTGGAAGCCCTGAGGTAGCCGAGAAGCTGGGAAATAGGTTTATTGAGAAGGGTTTTGACCGCTTTGAGTTCGACGATCAGTTGCTCTGAAACAAATAGGTCTGCATCGAGTGTGCCCAAAAGACTGCCATCCTCATCATAAACCGAAAGGGAGGACTGCTGGTCGACCACTAGACCTTGGCTGCGCAGCCGAATGGCCAGACTGTTCTCGTAAATCTTCTCCTTGTGACCATGACGAAGATAGCGGTGCAACGCGAACGACGTCTCCCGCACCTGATCGCAGAGCTGAAAGATTTGATCTTTTTGCGCCATTCTTGTTCCTTTTTGCGGCTGAAATTCCTTACCGGTCGCATTCTCCCATGACAAAATCGAGCGATCCGAGGATGGCTGGGATGTCGGAGACCATGTGACCGGGAAGGAGTTTCGAGATCAG
>Ga0209829_10002009_pt1 | contig 15840 bp, 9 predicted proteins | sample C_140205_EF_Meta_FD_187311 | JGI IMG/M metagenome (GOLD analysis project Ga0209829, IMG submission 187311) | Freshwater microbial communities from Lake Croche, Canada to study carbon cycling - C_140205_EF_MetaG (SPAdes) (version 2) | ecosystem: Environmental > Aquatic > Freshwater > Lake...
ACGGATTTGCCGGTTTGATCGGTCCCAAACACATGGTAATAGGCCGACAAATCGATCACCCAGATCACAGCCAGACTGATCAAAAAACACATCAAGAGTGCAGTTCTGATGGGCCAATCGGTTTGCCCCTTCAAGCATTGAAGGCTCAGTTGCACCATGCTTTGCGCTTTGGGGTTGAAGAACCACCCAACAAGCATCAAGAACACCAGCCCCAAGATGGCATTGAGCCCGAGGGTTTTACAAAGCGCTCTCCAACTCAATTGCCAAGCATCTGTGACATGCTCCTCGCCTTGGTCCCGCAAATGCGCGCCACCAAATTTGAGCCTTGGGTAGTCCCTCACCGTGACACCACCTCGATCAAAGGTCTCTTTTTTGAAACCCACCATGGCCAAGGGCGCCGAATAACTTCGCTCTCTGGCCTGGGCCAAGGGTTGGAGCAACAGGTCCAACACCGATTGAGGCTCTGCGCTAGGGGCTTTGGCACTGGGCGCAGGTGTGAGGCCGGGGTCTTGGGGCAGAACTCGAACGTGGATGCTGTCCATCAAGGCGACAGTTAAAAAAGACAGCAAGACCATGCTGCTCGCCACAGAGATGGGCCTCTTAAAAGCCCTGGCCCAAGAGTCTTTTAGCGGAGGTGTCTTCAGCACATAGACGACATAAAGCGCCACGCAGACAAGAAGCGCATAAAGAAAAACATCGATCAACAAGAAGACAGGTTGCATGGAGGGTGTTTTTGAGGTCAGTGTCAGGGTGTCAAAGGAAAGTGTTCAAAAGAAAATGTTCAAAAGAAGGGGTTCGGTAACATGGATTCATGCGTCATGTCATCACGCCTCATTGCAAACGGATCCTGGGGTCCGCCCAGGCGTAGCACACTTCGGTCAAAATCAGACCCAAAATGTAGAGCACCGAGCCAATGAAGACCATGGACCTCACGATGGCAAAGTCTTGTGCGCCAATGGCTTCAATCAAATAGCTGCCCAAGCCAGGAATGGAGAAAAAGGACTCCACGAGCAAACTGCCCATGAAGAGCAAGGGGATCACGGCCACACTCGAGCTGATGATGGGAATCAAGGCGTTCCTGAGCACATGAGAAAACAAGACCTGGACCTCAGACAAGCCCTTGGCTTTGGCCGTTCTCACATAATCTTTGTCAATTTCTTCAAGAAAAACACTTCGGTTAAAGCGCACCTCTCCCCCTATTCTGGCAAGGACCGAGATCACAATGGGTAAACATAAAAACCGCCATGTCTCCCCTCCCCATGAAAAGCCTGAAACGGGCAACCATTGCAGCACCTTGGAGAGCAGGAATTGACCCGCGACAATGAAGAACAAGGCGGAGATGGACATCAACACCACACAAAAAATCGTGCCCCAAAAGTCCAAATAGCTGCCCCTGAAAAAGGCGAGCACAAGTGCCATCAGGATCGAGATGCCCATCCCCAGCAAAAAGGAGGGCAGTGCGAGCATCAAACTTGCCGGCGCACGCCGCACAATTTCAAGTCCTATGTCGCGCCCCGCGTCAGAGGCGCCAAAGGAGAAGGTAAAGAGTTGCTTGGAGGTTTGAAAAAACAAGGTCTGGGTGAGACGATCCAAGCCTTGGGCCCGGTCTTCAACAAAGAGCGCCTTGTCGTAGCCGCGCTCCGTCTTCCATTTCTGCACCGCCTCGGGCGTGACCCGCTTGCCACCGAGCTGCATGCGCGCCATGTCATCGGGCGTGTTGACTTTGAAAAACAACACGAAGGTCAACACATTGATGCCGATCAAAATCAAAAGGCCATAGCCGATTTTGCGCCATAAAAAACCGATCATGTGCAGACTCCTGACTTCTGTTGCCCTACGTCGTTCATGCCTTGTGCGATGGACACATCTTGTCGACGCCTCCAAACGAGCACCGCTGGCCACAGCAAAAGCGCCATCAACACGGGCAGTAAAAAGAAAGGCCAAAGGACAGGCCGGTTCCATTCGCTGATTTTTTGGACCCGAAGTGTTGGCTCAACGTTCAAGTAGGCCATCTGATCGCGGATGATGTTGGACGGCTTGCCGTTTCTCACCCATTGGTGATAAGCCCCTCCGTACTCCTCGGACCATCCAAAGAGCATGGGAGCCTCTTCTTGCATGATGTGCATCATTTGCACAATGAGGGCGGCACGCTCGGGGGTGTTTTCCATGTCCTTCATTTTCTCAAACAATTGATCGTAGCGCTTGTTGTCAAAGTTCGATGAATTTTCACCACCAAACTTGGCCTTTGAATTGGGTCCGTAGAGAAGAAATAAAAAATTCTCTGGATCTGGGTAATCGGCCAACCAGCCCCAAAAGTAAAACTGCGCCGAGCCCTTTCTCATTTTGTCTTGAAAGCGGTTGTAGTCGGTGTTTCTCACCTCCAACTGGATGTTGAGTTTGGCAAACTGCTTGCTCACCCAATCGATGCGTGTCTTGGCCCCAGGCCCTACCCCTTGGGTGTCGTAATTGATCACCAAGGCTTTGCCGCTTTCGCGGTCAATGCCCCCTGGGTAACCGGCTTGAGCCAACAATCTCTTGGCCTCATCGATGGACTTCCTCTTGAAGCGCCCCGCTCCATCCGGGTCGAACACCACAGGGTTAAAAAGCATGGCGTCGTTGCCAAAGAGACCGGGCACGACCAAAGAGTGATTGACCTGAGCGCGTGAGTTTTCAAAAATAGAGACGTACTCTTCAAAATCAAAGGCAATGGAGATGGCTTGCCTGAGCTTTTTGTTTCTCTCGGCTTGTTCCGGTGTTTTACCAGCACCCACGACGGGGTCGAGCCAATTGAAACCATAGTGCCAAAGACCGACCTGAATGGTGGCGGGCAATTGGATCTTGCGCTCGAGCAGCTCTTTGGACAAACCCGTGCCGTCTTGAATGGAGACTTGGTAGGCGATACCGGGCTCACCTCTCTCCATTTGCGGCATGTCGTAATAGCCTTGAATGAACTTGGTGGCCACCGACGTGCCCTCCTTTTCTCGGGTGCTGATGATTTTCTCCAAAAGCGGGGTGGGCTTACCGCAGTCTTTCAGCAAGCCCAAAGCGCGGTCTTCTTCTGAGCCCTCGCAGGGATAAGGCTCACCTCGGTAGTTGGGGTTTTTAGACAGCACCATTCTCGAATTGCTATCGTGTTCGGTGAGCATGAAAGGGCCCGTCCCAACGGGCCAGGTGTTGGCGCTCAAGTTCCTCTTGGCCATGCCATTTTGAGCGTAAAAAGCATCCACCTCCCAAGCCACGGGTGCAAAAAAACTCATCGCTAACCAGTATTTGAATTGAGGGTACAGACCCGAAATTTTGATCTGCAAGGTGTAGGGGTCCACCACCTTCACGCCCTCAAAGTCATAGGCCCTGAAGTCCAACCAAGGCAGGGCTTGGCCTGAGCCTGGGCCAATTTGCTGGTCTGCCAACGCCTTGAGGCGTTGGTTTTCCTTTTGAATCTTTTCTCCAAATCTATCAAAACCCACGATCTTGGTCGACAAAAAACCAAAGGCAGGTGAATTGATGCGCGGTGTGGCCAAACGCTTGATCGCATAGGCGTAGTCGTAGGCATTGAGCTCTCTAAAGCCCGTCGTCTTGAAGTCCAAGGGAGAGCGGATGTCTTGGAGGTCATTGGGGGTGAGGTTCAAGTTGCCCAACTCGCCTTGCGCATTTTTGTAAAAAGCGGGGTGGGGTTGAAACATGATGCCGGGTTTGATTTTGAGTTCAAACACGGTCTGGGCAATTTGTGCACGAACCTCTTCGCTCTGGTCTTTCAAGGCGCTCGGATCGATCTTTAAGGGCCTTCCACCCTTGTCAAAAAAAGTCAGCAAGGGCATGTCCACCAAGGTGCGAGGCAACAATTCGTAGGGCCGCTTCAAGTAATGGTACTTAAGAGGAGGCTCATAGACCGCATACGTCCAAGGGGTCTCGTTGTTGCTGTAAGACGAGGCCGAGTCCAGGTACTTGGGGTCTTCTTGGTAGGACGTGAGCAAATAGGCTTGGCTCAACCACTCTTTGGGCACAGGCGCATTGAAGAGGCCCTTCAAGGGGTCCAAGATCGAGACCGCGCTCTGAGCGTGCAGGCCCATTTGAAGCGACACCCATCCTGTCATCAGGACCAAGCACACCAAGAGCCAAGGCTTTGGATGGGATAAAAAGCGCTTCCATGCACTCATAGCACTGCGCCCTTTGTCAAAGCCCTGGCGCTCACAACCCACTCCTTTGAACGTTGGCTTTCAAGGACTCGCTCAAGGTGTTGATCGCATCCAGGACGTGGGCTTGCGTCTCACGATCCAAGCCGCGCTTGCCCTGAGCGAGCTTGAGTTGGGACAACAAGTGTCTCGCGTTTTGTCGCATGAGGCCCGCGGCCTCGGGCGGAAGACCTTTGGAGGACCTCAAAAGCATCGAGCTCATGCGCTGCAGGTGCTCCTTTTGCAGGTTGCGTCTGAGGAGTTGCACGGGCTTGCCCTGTAGGGCCTCTTGCCAAACGCTATCTTGAACGCGGGTGTAGATTTCAGCCAAGCCTAGGGTATCGGTTTTGCCGACTTTTTTGGATTCGGCGGGTGTCTTTTCAAGCTTCAATTGGGATTCACTCACGCGCTGAGCCAAGCGCTCAGAAAAGATGGCGTCCAAGACCGTTCTCTGGACACCAAGCACGTTGTTTAAAACAGAGACGTTTGAAGTGGAAGCGTTGGGGTCCCCCATGCGTGAAGCGCGATCGAAGGTGTCGGTGGCCAAGGAGTTCAACAATTGCGCTGGGAACTCAAACGAGCGAGGTGCAAAAAAGGCCTGCTCGATCAATGCCAAAGCCTCCCGCTGTTCCTTGGGCGAAATGGGCTCATAGACCGTTTGACCAAACCCCGCACGCACGCGCCTGACTCGCTCTCCACCGAGGTACTTGGCCACCAAAGGGGCGATTTGATTGAGGGGTCGAAAGCCGCTTAAAAAACTGCGCGTGAGACGCTCAAAGCTCTCGCCCTTTTCCAAGTTCAGGTTTTGTAGTCTTGTCCAAAGTTCTTGACTGAGTTGAACCCTTTTTTTGTAGTAGGCCAAAGGGTTGGCACCCAAGTCAAAGCGGTTGACCAAAGGGTCCACGCTCCCCGCACCGTCAGAAGCGTCTTCATCACTGGCGTAGGCCAATTCGACCTGGGTGCTCCTGGACGCAATCTCTTGGAGGGACTGCTGCTCGAGGTGGGGGTCAAGGGGTTTGTAGCCATACTCAATGGCCCAGTAGTCATAAGGGCCCAAGGTGCTCATCACGTACTCGCCTTGGGTTTGATGGGCGAGTGAGAAATTGAACGGGGTGTAATCCATGACCGAGGAGGTGATGCCGTACTTTTGAGTGAAGTTGGCGTCATCAAGACGCTCAAGGTCGTAGGCCGCAGAAGAGAGAAAATTGTGCCGTAGCCCCAAGGTGTGTCCGACCTCGTGCATGATGACGTTTTTGATGTAGTCCTGGGCCAAGCGCTCTGCCTTTGGAGAGCCCATGTCAAGGCCTCTGGCACTCAAGAGGTCTTGAGCAAAATCAAACTCATGGGCCAACTGGTCCATGAGTTGACATGATGCGAGGAGAGATTGAGATTGATTGAGAGACTGGTACTGGTACTGGTGCTGGATCTGACCAGAAGCGCCCAAGTCCTCGGCCACTTGGCGTCTAGCACTTCTGGCAAACACATCGGACATGCCGATGTCCGCGTCCAAAATCTCCCCCGTTCTGGGGTCCGCTTGTGAGGGCCCAATGGCAAAACCAATGTCTGAGCCGGTGAACCACCTGACCGAGGCGTGTTGCGCATCCATGGTGTTGAAAGAGTCTTCTGCTCCTTGCTCTTTGACAAGCAAGGCACCCATCAAACCAATTTTCTCAAAGGCTTTGTTCCACTCCAAAATACCCGCCGTCACAGAGGCTTTGTACAGAGGGGGGATGTTTTTATCAAGCCAGTAAACGATGGGTTTGATCACGGGAGAGCTCGCCGCGGTGGGGTCGGCCTTTTCAAGGCGCCATCTTTTGATGACGTGCGTGCGTGATTTGGGTTTGAGGTCCGTGCTGTAGTCCAAGTGTCCTTGCGTGAAGTAGCCGACCCGTTCATCGGCCAAACGAGGCATCATCGGCGTCAAGGGCAGTTGCTTGAAGTTGTAATAAAAGTGGACAAAGAAGCTTCTCGGGTCGGGCACATTTTTGGGCGCAGGGGGCATGGGGGTGCTGCTGGGCATCATGGGAGGCGCAGACAATTTAGGCACAAAGAAATGCGCCTTGACCTCCAAAGCGGTGAGTTCAGGCGTTTGATGGCTAGAGAAGAAATTGGTGTTTTTGTTGTCCAAGGAAAAGCCCATGCGATAGGCCATGTCAAGCTTGGTTGAGTAACCCGCGATGTCGCTGAAAAGCAAGGTGCTGGCATCGATCAAAAGGGCTTGATCGGTGGTCCTGGGTTGGGACGCAATGTCGGCCGAACCCAACAAGCTTTCTGAATAAGACTCCTCAACAAATATCGATTCGGCACTTTTTGCAGGTGCAAAGGCGTCTTCGTTTTTAGCAATGAGTTGAATGCGAGTGCCCGAGCGATGAAAGTAAGCGATGAAATGGCTGCCCATTTGTGAGCCATAAAGCCCTCGTTCACCGACCGACCGCGGGACGTTGACGCTAAAGAAAAAAGGCTGCTCGAGTTGCTCGGGCTTGATGGAGATCCAAATCTTTTCTTCTTTTGTGTACAGATCAAAGTACCCGGCTTTTCGATCAGACTCTTTGGTGACCTCATCAAAGGGTTTGAGAGAGGCCAAGTTGCCTTTGATCGCAGGCGCTTTGCTCGGCCCTTGTTCGGTCTTTTCCTTGGGTGGCTCTGCCCCTTTCACGGGCTTTGGTTTTTCAGAGGCGTCGGCTTGGGCCACCAGCATCCCGACCTCAAGAGACCTGTTGGTCGAACCGTTTTGAGACTGCGCCAAAGCGGCCCCATTGACGTTGAGCGCATAAGAGGCTTGCAAGAGGCACAAAGGCAAAAGTCCAAGCACGCGAAGGGACCATCGAACAAAAAAAGAAATCAAAAGCCAAACTCCCAAAGGGTCTATCCATGAAGAAGAGTTGATGTTACTCAAATTAGGCGCCCTCTTCAAAAAAAGTCTCACATATGCGCTCATTTCTTGTGGCCATTAGATCACGACCCAGGCTTCCTCAACCTTCATAAGCTCTAAGGGGCCATGAGCTCATGGGCTGAGGTTTGGGTTGGCCCTTAACTCGATCCTTGACTTGACCCATGACTGGACCCGTGACTGGACCCTTTTATTCAGCCCATACTTGATCCTCTTGGCCGGCCCCATCAGGTTTGCCCAAAGCAGCCAAGGCTCATGGCACCAAGACCCCAAACGGGGTCAAAGCTATGAGAAAATACCAGCTCTCTACATACAACAGGAAACCACATGGGCCAAAGAACGGGATTTTTAAGTGGCAAGAAACTCTTGATCACTGGCGTGCTCTCTAACCGCTCCATCGCCTATGGCGTGGCCAGGGCCTGTTTCAACCAAGGTGCTGAGATCGCTCTGAGTTATGTGGGTGAGAGGTTCAAAGACAGGACCACAGAGTTTGCTCAAGAATTCGAATCTGAATTGATCTTTGACTGCGATGTGGCACAAGATGATCAAATCCAAAGCATGTTCAATGAGCTGTCCGCTCATTGGGGGCATTTTGATGGTTTTGTGCACAGCATTGGCTTTGCAACAAGGGAGTCCATTTCAGGAGACTTCCTTGACGGCTTGAGCCGCGAGGGCTTTAAAATTGCACACGACATCAGCGCCTACAGCTTTCCTGCCATGGCCAAAGCAGCACTGCCCTATTTGAACGACAACGCAGCGCTTTTGACCTTGACCTACTTGGGCTCTGTGAGAAGTGTGCCCAACTACAACACCATGGGCTTGGCCAAGGCCTCGCTTGAAGCGTCCGTTCGCTATTTGGCGGAGTCTTTGGGTGCCAGGGGCCGAGGCTTCAGGGCCAATGGCATCAGCGCAGGACCCATCAAAACCTTGGCCGCAAGTGGGATCAAGGGTTTTGGCAAAATTCTAAGTGTGGTTGAAAGCACCGCCCCCATTCGAAGGAACGTGACCATTGACGATGTGGGGAATGTGGCCGCTTTCTTGATGAGCGACTTGGCAGCAGGCGTGAGCGCAGAAATCACTTATGTGGATGGCGGTTTTAGCCAAGTCATGGGCGGCGCCATCGAGGCTTGATCGGTCCGTCAGGGAAGATTTACTTTAAAACTTCACGCTAGAGCTTCATTTTGAAGCTTGATTGCAAAGCCAATTTTTGAGTCCAAAGCTTGAAGCCCCTGAGGCCTCTTGCTCAGGTTCTTTCTTACTAAGCGCTAGACGGTGACGACGCCTACAATCACAGGCGCTCCCAAGTCCTGCAACAAAGCCACGTCCAAGGCAGAGATGGATCTCACGGCACCAGGTGCCAGGGCGGCTGACATCATGTCAGACGGGACCTTCAAGTGGTAGTAAGCCGAGCCAGCCCCTGATGAAGCCGGGTCCAAGGGAACCGGACCGCCATACACCGCTTGAGCCTTGGGTCCTACAAAATAGGGCAAGCCATTTTGCATTTGAATATAGGTGTCGTAGGTGGTTTGAGAGGAAGTGGAGGTGGGGTAATTGCCCTCAAAACCCATGGCATGCAGCAACTCGTGCGTGAGCACGGTGGTCAAGTCGTATTGACTTTTACTGGGAGCCGCAGTTGGGTTGGTGTTGAACGATGACCAGTTCGACATGTTGATGTACACCTTGGCATCGGCTTGCGTGCCATTGGCGTCCAAACCTGTTTGGCTTTCTGCCAAAAAAGCCGTGGTGTAATTCGCCCCATGGGCTGTTTGCAAGGTGCTGGGCACTTTGACCATGGCACTAGCTGCCTCGGCCAAGACATTGGCAGAGGTATTTTCTGGAATCACTTGGATGTCCAAGCTGCCTTTGGCATTCATATAAACGCCGATTTTGTTCAAGGCCGCCATCAAACAAGTTTGCACCGAAGTTTGCTGTGAGGCATATCCAGAAAACAAGCTGAAGTCCAAGGTGTATTGAAAATGCGAGACCGTGGTGTTTGAAGCAGAAGCAGAAGAGGAGGATGAAGAAGAAGGAGCGCTTGAATTGGGCGTAGTTGAAGGCGTTGGCACGTTGATGGTCGTGGGCACACTCGCTGTGCCACTGTTGACCAACTGACCGCTTGGGGTAAAGACACTCACACCAGAGCTTGAAATGATCGCGTTCAAGCTCTGGTCGTTGAATTGAAGCGTGGTGCCTGAGGAGGTGCGAACCACGTTGATCTGGGCCACTTGAGAGTTGAGGCCATCCAACAAAGTCAAGCTCGAACCTTGTGTGGTCCAAGTGTATTTGGACAAGGGAAAAGGCAAGACCACTTTTTCGATTTTGGAGTCGATGGTGTCCATGTGAACACCTGCGGCAATCACCACGGTTTCGTTCCCATTGGCGCCATACAAATTCAAATTGCTCAAGGTGCTGGTGTAGCTCTGACCGGGGTTAAGCAAGAAGTCGGTCAAGGTGAACACATTTTGGCCTGCGCCGTTGACTGTCACGCTACCTGTGGCGTTGTAAAAGTCAAGTGTATGCTTGCCCGGAGTGTTCACTGTCCAGTCCAGAACTTTGTTGCTGTTTGCGTCTGAAACTGTGAGGCCACCCTTGCCCAATTTCAAAAGATTGGGGTCGTAATTGACTCCTAAACTCACAACCTCGATCGCCGAGTCACAACTGACATTCAAGATGCCTTTGGGCACAGTGACGGTCTCTGTGCCCGTGGAGCCCCAAAGTACGATGTCCCCATTGGGCACAGTCACCCGCAAATTGGGACTGAGTTGCGCTTTGTCGTAACGTATTTGAGCATAACCTTGTGCATTGGAGACCAGCGTCAAGGAGCTTTTATCCGCAAAATTGACATGGATGCCCAGGGTATTGGCTGAAATGTTGGCCAAAAGTCCTGAAGTGGCGCTGAACAAATAGGCTCCACCTGCGCCGTTGGCATTGAACCAGTAATTGAAAATGCCTTTGGACAGGTTCAAATTTTCAATGGAGGACGAGAGCGTCACAGCCAAGACCGTTTCTGGCAAGCTAACGGTCTCCACACCGCTAGATCCTACGATGGACACATCATTGGATGTGGCCGCGTAGGTTTGCCCTGAGGTGAGTTGGGTCGCCGATTGGAGGCTCAAAACTGATACGGTGGGTTTGCTCATCTTGCCCTTCAACGCATGTGTAAAGAAGTTTCACGAAGAAAACGCAGAGATCTTCTCTTCATGAAGTAACCAAGTAAAGAATGTAAGTGTGTAAGTAGATGTAACAGTGATCGAATGTTAATGGTCAAACTTGAGCGCTGTCAATGGCATTTGTGTGACATTTACAAGAATTTAACGCCACAGCATCCATGCCAACGACCGATGACGGGTCGCAGCGGTTGAAAAAAACCATTTTCTTCAAACTGCTCATGACCCCTTCACGCAATCGGCAAAATAGGACACCACGCCGTCCTCACCCACGACTTCCACCAGGCCGTGTATATCGGTTTCAAACCCAGGGCACATCAAATTGAACTCACGGGCAAAGAGCAAATAATCCACAATCTTTTTGTTGAACACCTCTCCAGGGATCAACAAAGGAATGCCCGGAGGATAAGGGGTCACCAACGACGTGGTGATTCGTCCAATCAAATGATCAATGGAGACACGCTCAGTGTTCCTCCTCGCAATCTGGGCAAAGGCGTCCGACGGCTTCATGGCTGGGGTGAGGTCGCTCAAGTACATTTCTGTGGTCAAGCGAGCAATGTCGTACTTGGCGTACAACTCATGGATGAATTGACACAGGTCTTGTAAGCCCATGCGCTCGTATTTGGGGTGCTGGGCGCAGAACTCAGGCATGATGCGCCACAGGGGATGGTTTTTATCGTAGTCGTCTTTGAATTGCTGCAAGGCCGTTAAAAGCGTGTTCCAACGTCCCTTGGTGATTCCAATGGTGAACATGATGAAGAAGCTGTAGAGACCGGTTTTTTCTACAATCACACCGTGTTCCGACAAAAACTTGGTCACAATGCTGGCAGGTATACCTGTTTTGGCAAATTTGCCATTCAAATCCAAGCCAGGGGTGACCAAGGTGGCCTTGATGGGATCCAACATGTTGAAACCACTGGCCAAGCTGCCAAAACCATGCCACTTACCGCGTTTACCATCGGCTTGGATGATCCAGTTGTCAGCGCGTCCGATGCCCTCTTCCACCAACTTCTCGGGTCCCCAGACCTTGAACCACCAATCTTTCCCGTACTCTTCGTCCACTTTGCGCATGGCACGCCTGAAGTCCAAGGCCTCGGCAATGCTTTCCTCTACCAGGGCTGTGCCCCCGGGAGGCTCCATCATGGCAGCCGCCACGTCGCAGCTGGCAATGATGGCGTACTGAGGCGAGGTGCTGGTGTGCATCAAATAGGCTTCGTTGAAGAGTTGCCGATCGAGTTTGGTGTTTTGTGAATCTTGGACCAAAACGTGGGAGGCTTGGCTGATGCCGGCCAAGAGTTTGTGAATGGATTGCGTGGCATAGACCACCGCATCTTTGGGTCGAACACGTTTTTTACCCATGGCATGGTATGGGCCATAAAAGGGATGAAAGGCCGCGTGTGGTAACCAAGCCTCATCGAAGTGCAAATTGGGGATGTAACCATCCAACATGCCTTTGATGGTTTCGGTGTTGTAGAGAACACCGTCGTAGGTCGACTGCGTGATGGTCATGACACGCGGCTGGACCTTTTTGCTGTCGACGCCTTTGAGAAGCGGATTGGCTCGGATTTTGGCTTGAATGGTTGCGGGCTCAAACTCGCTTTGGGGAATCGGGCCGATGATGCCGAAATGATTTCGAGTCGGCTTTAAAAAGACCGGAATGGAGCCCGTCATGATGATGGCATGCAAAACCGATTTGTGACAATTGCGGTCCACCACCACCACGTCTCCTGGAGCCACTGTGTGGTGCCAGACCATTTTATTGCTGGTGCTCGTGCCATTGGTGACAAAAAAGCAGTGATCGGCGTTGAAGATTCTTGCGGCATTTCTCTCTGAAGCAGCGACTGGCCCAGTGTGATCAAGCAATTGACCCAATTCATCGACCGCATTACAAACGTCTGCACGAAGCATGTTTTCACCGAAAAACTGATGAAACATTTGACCCACGGGGCTCTTTAAGAAGGCAACACCACCAGAGTGTCCGGGGCAGTGCCAGGAGTAGGAGCCGTCTTCAGCATAATCGAGCAAGGCCTTGAAAAAGGGAGGTTGCAGGCCTTCCAGGTAGCTTTTGGCCTCCCTGATGATGTGGCGTGCAACGAACTCAGGTGTGTCCTCAAACATGTGAATGAAACCATGCAGTTCGCGCAAGATGTCGTTGGGCAGATGTCTTGAAGTTTTGGTTTCACCGTAGATATAAATAGGGACATCGGCGTTTTTGAACCTCACCTCATCGATGAAATTTCTAAGGTTCAAGACCGCTGGGTCCAAGTCTGGCCCTGGGGTGAACTCTTCGTCATCGATCGACAAAATGAAGGCGCTGGCGCGCGATTGTTGCTGAGCGAATTGACTCAAATCCCCATAACTCGTCACCCCCATGACCTCGTAGCCCTCCCCTTCAATGGCTTGAGCCAATGCGCGAATGCCAAAGCCAGAGGTATTTTCAGAGCGGAAATCTTCATCAATGATGACGATGGGAAAACGAAACTTCATGAGGGACACTCCAAAAAACAGATTAAAAGACCCATAAATCCAACCCGACGAAGTTTACCCTGTTCAGAGCCTGTTAGAATAGATAAACGCAGGAGAGATGGATGAGCGGTTTAAGTCGCACGCCTGGAAAGCGTGTGAGGGTTAATAGCCCTCCGCGGGTTCGAATCCCGCTCTCTCCGCCAATAACCCAATATGAACGGTATCTACCCAATTAACGGGTGATGGGCATTTATCAAACACGGTTGAACACGCCGGGCTCTACCCAATTAACTGGGGGTGACCATTTATCACCCACGTTGAAATGCTCCATGCAAACCCCATGGGCTCCAAACGCCGTAAGTACTATTTCTAAAGGAGCCTATCATGCTTGTACGACTCTTGTATGTCAGCCAACCCGTAGGTCCAGTCACAACGACCATGACCTCGTTGATTTTAGAAAAATCTAAATCGTACAACAAGAGGGAAAATATCACTGGCATATTATGTCAAGGCTCAGGCCTATGGATGCAAATCCTGGAAGGCGAGAGGTCTAAAGTCAATGTGCTGTACTCTCGAATCATGTCCGATCGAAATCACCACAATGTTGAACTGTTGTCGATGGAAGAAATTACGCAAAGACGCTTTGGGGAATGGTCTATGGCGCTTGTCTATTTATCTAAAGATGATCCCCTGGTAAAGATGGCACACCCAGAGTTTGACCCCTACTCGGCTTCAGCCAAGGATGCTCTTGCTATCTTGGATGAATTGATTAAAACAAGTAGTCCAATTGTTACCATGGAAACATGAATCTTCATTCATCGTTTTGACTTGATAGCCTTTGCTAGGCCTTGCTTTAGAGCCCAACCCAAATCTGCAAGGTTTAAAGAATCGAACAAGCGTACTTATTTGTTGTTTAATCGATGCAAGAAAATTCAATGCTTTAAAGTGACAGTATGAGGGATAAACTTAAAACATCTGTTGAAGGACTTATACTATAAATTCTCCTGTGATGCCCTCTTCACCACCTTGTGGTTTCATAGGGTTTTTTTTCGCCTCATTTTTTTAAAACTCCTGATACGTCCTCTCCAAACACTGACAGCCAATCGTTATCGTCAATTGCTCAAAACGCATTGTCGGGTGAGGTTGGTGAGTGAATGGTACGGTTCGCCATCGGATGATGTTTTGATTGCTTTGCATGCGCGTCGAAGTTTCTCCTCGATTGCGGCGTGGCACGCAAGGCATGGTAGCCATGGTTTGGTCGTGGTGCTCACGGGTACTGATTTGTACCGTGACATCAAGCACGACCCACAGGCTCAGCAATCGCTTGTGTTTGCTGAACGTCTGATTGTTTTGCAATCCATGGGGTTGGGTGAATTACCTGAGCCACTCAGGGCCAAGGCTTCGGTGCTGTTGCAGTCAAGCACACCAAGAGTGACTTTGCCTAAAACAGCGCGTTGTCTAAGGGTCGTGATGGTGGGTCACTTGCGAGAAGAAAAATCCCCTCGCACCTTGTTTGAAGCAGCAGCCTTGCTCGATCAGCACCGCGATATCTTTATACAGCATGTTGGTGCAGAGCATGATCCACTGCTTGCAAGCATGGCTCATCAAACTGCGGCGCTTTACCCTCAGTATCAGTTTTCTGGTGCTTTGAGCTACCCAAAGACCCGTCAGCAAATTCAGCGCTCACACGTTCTGGTCCACACCAGTGTGATGGAGGGTGGCGCCCATGTGATAATGGAGGCCATCTGCAGTGGCGTGCCTGTGATTGCGTCCCGCATCCCTGGCAACATTGGCATGCTTGGCGAAGACTATCCAGGTCTGTTTCCTGTGGGTGACGCAAGGGCGCTTGCGGACATGCTGATACGTTTTCGGCATGATGCTGAATTTGTAAAACTGTTAAAAAATCATTGCGCTCCTAAAGTGCCTTTGTTTTCTGCTGAGAACGAACGCAAGGGCTTGCTTGCCATCCTAGACAACATCACCTCTGCTCGCCCTTTGTCTTGAATTTTTTCGATCTCCGTCCCCTCTTTTTCGCTAAAGGTAACACCATGACTTCATCTGAACCTCGTTTGACCTCTCTTTCCCACGGCGGTGGCTGTGGCTGTAAGATTGCTCCTGCGGTTTTGTCCGAAATACTCAAAGGCACTTTGCAAATGCCAATTCCTAAAGAATTGATGGTGGGTATCGCCACGGCTGATGATGCAGCTGTTTACAAGCTGAACGATCAGCAAGCTTTGATTGCAACCACAGATTTCTTCATGCCCATCGTTGACGATCCCTACGATTTTGGACGTATTGCTGCTACCAATGCCATCAGCGATGTCTATGCAATGGGGGGCAAGCCCATCATGGCTTTGGCTTTGGTGGGTATGCCCATCAACGTCCTTTCAACACAAACCATTGGGAAGATTCTTGCAGGCGGCGCCTCGGTGTGTCAAACCGCTGGTATCCCAATTGCTGGCGGTCATACGATCGATTCTGTTGAACCCATCTACGGTTTGGTTGTTCTGGGTTTGGTTCATCCAGATCGAGTCAAACGCAACGACGGTGCGCGCGTTGGCGATGTGATGGTGCTTGGCAAACCTGTTGGCGTTGGCGTTTTATCTGCCGCACTCAAAAAAGAAGTTCTCGATCAAGACGGTTACGATGCCTTGATCACTCAAACGACGAAGCTCAACACCCCAGGCCCTGAGCTGTCTGAGTTGTCTGGCGTGCACGCTTTGACAGACGTGACTGGTTTTGGTTTGGCTGGGCATGCCCTTGAAATTGCTCGTGGTGCAAATTTGACTGCCCACATCAAGTGGGCGAATGTGCCTTTGTTGCCCAACGTGGCGGTCTTGTTAAAAGATGGCAATGTCACGGGTGCATCTGCTCGAAATTGGGACGGCTATGGAAAAGACATTGGCCTTGACTCGAGTTTGCCCGCTGAATGTCAAGCTCTTTTGTCAGACCCTCAAACAAGTGGTGGCTTGTTGGTCAGTTGTTCTCCTGAAACAGTTACCGAGGTGCTGGCTGTTTTTAAACGTCACGGCTTTGATGATGCAGCCATTGTGGGCCATATCGGTGAAGCGCAAAAATTACGCTTGATCGTCGACTGATACAGTAGCCTTTCCATGAAGGATGTGGGCTAAACTGTCAAACGCTA
>Ga0209829_10002010_pt1 | contig 15834 bp, 15 predicted proteins | sample C_140205_EF_Meta_FD_187311 | JGI IMG/M metagenome (GOLD analysis project Ga0209829, IMG submission 187311) | Freshwater microbial communities from Lake Croche, Canada to study carbon cycling - C_140205_EF_MetaG (SPAdes) (version 2) | ecosystem: Environmental > Aquatic > Freshwater > Lake...
TTGCGCTTGCGCCGAAGGCTAAATGGATAATGGCAGAAGGCCAAGACGAAGGCCATGAAAACGAATGGGCAGGCGCTAACGTCAAGTCTTACCCGTTGCTGCGCTATAAGCAAACCGACATTGACGGAAACCCTGCACCAGCACCGCAGCGCCTACAACCAGAACCACCGCCCACTGGCGTAATGGCGGCTGCACAAACAATTAATCAAGATATTGCAACGCTAATGGGCATTTATGACCCTAGCCAACAACTGCCAGGCAATATGTCCGGTAAAGCGTTGAATGGTCAGCAACAGCAAGTAGACCTGACCAACTTTGACTTTTACGACAACCTTACAAAGTCTATCCAGCACACCGGCAAGATCATCCTTGACTTGATTCCGCACGTTTACGACTCGCAGCGCGTAATGCGAATCATTGGCCCTGACGGAAAGCCTGACCTAGTGGGCATTAATGAAGCCAAACAGGACGAACAAGGCGTTTGGAAAGTCATGCACGACATGAGCGTAGGCAAGTACGACGTAGTAATGGACACAGGCCCAGGCTACAACAGTAAGCGCCAAGAAGCCGTGGAATCAATGGTCAATATGCTTAAAGTTGACCCTGCCCTTATGCAACAAGCAGGCGATCTTATCTTTCGCAACATGGACTTTCCTGGTGCAGACATTATTGCTGACCGCCTTGCCGCTGCTAATCCGCTGGCGCAGATTGACGACAAATCGCCCGTTCCGCCTCAAGTGCAGATGCAACTTAAACAAGCACAAGCACAGGTTCAGAAAATGGCGCAGCAAATGCAGCAAATGCAACAAGTTATTAAGCAGCGCCAAGATATTGAACAGGTCAAGCAAGACGCAGAAACTAAACGTGTATTGATTAAAGAAACCAACCGCGCCCACGACCTTGAGTTACGCGATGCCGAGCGCCATGCCGATATGCGAATGAAGGTGGATGCTCAAGCGCACGACACAATGCTTAAAACACAGACCCAATTGGAAATTGAGCGTATGAAAGCCGAAGTTGCTCTAATGCTGGCAAACTTGGATAGAGCTTCAGCTCATGCCGCATCTTTGGAAACAACAGAACGCGCAATATAAATTTGTGGTATAAACCACACAACCTTACCAGTTAGGTATTAACTGGGTTAATTTCTTGAGGAAACTCATGTCAAGTGAAAAAGAAGCCGGTCAAGTATTGACTAGCGAGAATGCAGCAGATTTTTACTCAAATAGACTTGGATTAGCTGACGAACAACAGACTCCCGAGGCTGAAAAATCAGAGCCGGTAGAGGAAGTTTCTCAGAGTGATGCAGGCGAGGAAGAAGAAGCGAAACCGACAGAAGAACGTAAACAGAATCCGAAAATCGAGAAAAGGTTTTCAGAAATAACCAAGCAACGTGAACTGGCGCGGCAAGAAGCGGCACGGGAACGCGAAGCAAGGGAACGACTGGAAGCTGAAGTAGCGGCTTTGAAGCAACAAACGCAACCTAAACAGGCTGCACCCGTTGACGCAAAGCCTCAGCCGTCTCAATTTACTGATGCCTTTGAGTTTGCAGAGGCATTAGCTGATTGGTCTGCTGAACAAGCATTGGTAAGGCGAGATAGGGAAGATGCTGAACGCAGGGCAGATGCCGAACGGCAGAAAGTAATTTCTAACTGGACGACAAAAGTTGCAGCAGCGAAAGCAGATATTCCCGATTTTGATGACATGGTTGCATCTAGCAGCGTTGCGGTAAGTGACGCAATCCGTGATGCTATCTTGGAAAGTGAAGTAGGCCCACAAATCCTATATCACCTTGCAAAAGATGATGACGTTGCAAAACGTATTACATCTATGTCGCCAAATGCTGCACTACGCGAGATTGGAAAGCTGGAAGCAAGGTTTGAGAAGCAAACTCAAGCGGAGCCGAGTGAAACTGTCGTAAGAACTAAAGCAAAACCGCCGATTAACCCAATTCGCAGCGCGAACAGTTCGATGGAAGCAAGCGTGGACTCAAATGGACAGTTTCACGGTTCTTATCAGGCTTGGAAAGCGCAACGCAAAGCGGGAAAAATTCGGTAAACCTGTTTCTTAATTTTAGGAGTATTCCAAATGGCAAATAACTTGCTAACCATTAGCAAGATCACCAATGAAGCATTGATGGTCTTGGAAAATGAACTGACTTTCACCTCGGAAGTTGACCGTAACTATGACGACCAATTCGCTGTCGTTGGCGCAAAAATCGGTAACACCGTTAACGTCCGTAAACCTGGTCGTTTCATCGGTACTACCGGCCCTGCTTTGAACGTTGAAGACTTCAACGAATCTAGCGTTCCCGTGACTCTGAGCACTCAATTCCACGTTGATACTCAGTTCACCACGCAAGACCTCGCCTTGTCGTTGGATATGTTCTCTAGCCGTGTGCTGAAACCCGCTGTTGCTGCAATCGCTAACAAGATTGACCGTGACGGTATGGTTATGGCCAACTTGAACACCGCCAATATCGTCGGTACTGCTGGTACGCCTCCCACTGGTCTGATTACTTATCTGACCGCTGGTGCTTACCTTGATTCCGAAGGCGCACCTCGTGATGGTCGTCGTGCCGTTATCATTGAGCCGTTCACCTCTGCAACCATCGTTGATTCTTTGAAGGGCCTCTTTGTGCCTCAAGAAGCCATCGGCGAGCAGTATCGCAAAGGCTTGATGGGTCGTGATTCCGCTGGTCTGAACTGGAAACTTGACCAAAACGTGGTGTCTCAAACTTTCGGTAGCTGGTCTGCAAACACCATCGCCGTTAACGTGACTACCGCTACTGGTTTCCTGACCTCTGGCTGGTCGCAGTTCTCGACAATTTCTATGGCTGCTTCGGCTGCTTCCACGCTCAATGCTGGTGACGTGTTCACTATCCCTGGCGTGTATGCTGTCAACCCACAGAATCGTCAGTCTTACGGCAAACTGCGTAACTTCGTTGTTATGTCTACCACTACTGTCGGAACTGGCGCAACCTCGGTAACTGTTAGCCCCGCTATCATCACCGCTGGTCAATTCCAAAACGTAAGCATTACATCTTCCGGTTCTCAGAACATCACGGCGTTTAACAACACCGGCGTGGCTTCTCCCCAGAACATCATGATGCACCGCAATGCGTTTACCTTGGCTGTGGCTGACCTTGAGTTGCCTGATGGCGTCCACTTCGCTGGTCGCGCTTCGGACAAGGAAATTGGTCTGTCTATGCGTGTGGTTCGCCAGTACACCATTAACAACGATTCCATCCCGACTCGTTTGGATGTATTGTACGGTTGGGCGCCTCTCTACCCTGAGTTGGCCTGCCGCATCGCCAGCTAAATTTGAATGGGGCTTTGGCCCCGTTTATTAACTTTTTTAAAGGAAACTTATCATGGCAAATCCAGGCCCAGCAACGACAGTATCGTCGCATCCCCAAGGCATCACCACTACTCAGGCTCTGCGTCTGTTGACTGTGTACAAAGGTGTATCCGTTACCGCAGTTGGCGAAACCGTATTGCCGATCATCAATAGCACCAGCTATTCGGTGAAAGACATCGTTATTACCAACGCCAACAATGCAGGCACATCCATCGACGCTTCGGCAACGGTGTTTACCCTGTATACCGGCCCCGCTGGTGCTGGTACAGGCATCAAGACCACCACTACCTTGACTTCTAATACAAGCGCAAGCGTTGTGAATGATCTGTCGCCCACTACCACCGCAGCACAAACGGCTCAAAACCTGTATTTCCGCGTGACTACTGCTTCTGGCAATGCTGGAACCGTGGACGTGTATGTTTACGGTTTTGACTTTAGCTAAACGCTAAATAATGGAGAAAGCCACTTCTTAACGGGGGTGGCTTTTTTTCATTTACGATTACAATATCTTACCTTTTCAAAGGAAAAATCATGTCAAACTCTCAAGCAATTGGCGTTGCATATCTTGACCAAGATATTATCGACGCTAACTATTCCCTCGTTAATGCAGTTACCGGACAAATAGGTTACACCACCGGCAGCCCTACTATTGCCGTTTCTTCTGTCACTCAGGCGACTAGCAAATCTACGGGCGTAACAATCAACGCAGCAGCGGGTCAAATTGTCACAAGCAATGCGGCACTTGCAGCGGCGGCGGAAGTAGCTTTTGTGGTGACAAATAGCGCAGTTAGTGCATACGACATTCCTGTTATTGCATTAGCCTCGGGTGCTACCACTGCGGGCACTTATTTGCTTTCTATTGCGGCGGTTGCCAATGGTTCATTTACCGTTGTAATTTCCAACGCAAGCGCAGGTTCTTTAAGTGAAGCCTTGACTCTTAATTTCGGCATCATCCACGTTGCCCAAATTTAATCATGGCTAATACGTCTGTCCTACGATTAGCGGGTAAAACAACCGCAATTTCTGTGACAGCATCGTCTACAACAGCTACCATCATTGATGACCAAACGAACGATCAAGTTAACTTTGTATCTTTGTTAAACACCGGCTCCGTTGCCGTTGCGGTCAAATTGGGTGATGCTAACGTGGGTGCTGCTGTGTTGCCGGTAAGTGGTACACCTGGAGACTTTTTGCTTCCAGCGGGAATGACTACTCCGATTGTGTTGGCTTGCCCAACTGTGCCTTTTTATGTTCGCATGATTGGTGCAGCGGCTGGCCCTTCACTTGTTTATGTAACTCCTGTCGGCGACCAAAGCTAATATGACTGACCCTGCCAAAACAGTAGATCAAAATATCCTGCCTGTTCAGGCATTGTTTAATCTTGATAACAGTTTTAACACTTTTATCGGGCAGGGTCAGCCATTTACCGTACCAATTTCGCCCAATCAATCTGGGCTAAACATTACAAACAGCACTATCAATAGCACGACTATTGGTGCAACAACTCCATCTACGGCGGCATTTACCACGGCTACGGGAAGCAATGCCCCTGTGGGCGCTACCGACCTAACAAACAAATATTACGTTGATTCCCTAGCCCTTGGACTTTCGTTCAAAAACCCTGCACTTTGCGCTACTACCGCCAACATTACGCTATCTGGTCTGCAAACCATTGATGGCATTGCTGTAACGGCTGGCGTTCGAGTTTTGGTCAAGAACCAGACTAATACAGCAAATAACGGCATTTATGCGGCGGCTACCGGCACATGGACTCGAACAACTGACGCCGACACATGGGACAAGCTGGTTTCAGCATTCTTGTTTATAGAAAGTGGCACGGCTAACGCTGGAACGGCATGGTATTGCTCTGCTCAACCAGGCGGCACTTTGGGCGTTACTGGAATAAGCTGGAATACTTTTTCTTTTACTTCTTCTTACACCGCTGGAACGGGTCTAACCCTTGCTGGTACGCAATTTAGCATTTCCAATACTGGCGTTACTTCCGCATCTTACGGTACAGCGTCATCCGTTCCAACTTTAGCGATTAACGCTCAAGGTCAAGTAACCAGCGCCAGCAATACGACAATTTCCATTCCCAACACGCAAGTGACAGGATTGGGCACAATGTCCACGCAAAATGCTAACAACGTTGCAATCACTGGCGGCAGCATTACGGGAACGCCTATTAGCGGGTCTACGGTTGGCGGAACTACTATTACCGCTTCCACGCAATTTAGTGGGCCAGGCACGGGTTTAACGGGAACAGCGTCAAGTCTTAGCATTGGGGGCAATGCAGCCACCGCAACTTCGGCAACCACCGCAGGCTCTGCAACCACCGCTACAACGGCTACAAACCTTGCTGCCGGCGTTACTGGCTCGGTTCCATATCAGTCTGCGGCTTCTACCACAGCAATGCTTGGCATCGGTTCTACGGGTCAAGTTTTAACGGTGTCTGCTGGCCTTCCTGCATGGGCAAGCCCCTCTACCCTTGCGGTAACATCTTTCAGCGCAGGAAGCACGGGTTTAACGCCTTCTTCTGCTACTAACGGAGCAGTAACTTTAGCTGGCACGCTTGCAACGTCAAACGGCGGAACGGGGCTAACTTCGTTTACGTCCGGCGGTGCGCTTTACGCTACAAACACTTCTACGCTTACGTCTGGCACTTTGCCGGTGGCATCTGGTGGAACTGGAGTAACAACCAGCACGGGAACTGGCAATGTAGTTTTATCCACGTCTCCCACATTGGTTACTCCCACGCTTGGTACGCCAGCATCCGCAACGCTTACCAATGCCACAGGGTTGCCTTTGACAACTGGCGTAACGGGTGTTTTGCCAATTGCTAACGGTGGAACAAATACAACATCAACCCCAACGGCAGGCGCGGTGGCTTATGGAACGGGCACGGCTTACGAATTTACTTCGGTAGGAACGGCTGGACAAGTGCTTACGTCTCAAGCATCGGGTACGCCCACTTGGACTTCTCCATCTGCGTCCATTGCAATCAGCGACGACACAACAACAAATGCAACTCGATACCCATTATTTGCTGCGGCAACATCAGGTTCGGTATCCACGGAATACACCAGTTCAACCAAATTGCAATACAACCCGTCTACCGGGGCATTGAGCGCAACAAGTTTTGTTGGTTCTGGTTCTTCTTTAACCGGCGTTGGAACAGTGACTAGCGTTGCTACTACTGGCACGGTCAACGGCATAACCCTTACAGGCGGCCCAATTACATCTACAGGCACTGTAACTCTTGGTGGTACGCTTGACCTGTCCAGCCCTCCTGCTATTGGTGGCACAGCGGCTGCTGCTGGTAGCTTCACAACTTTAATCGGTGGTTCTGGTTCTGCCAACTACGAACAGATTACCGGCGGAGCAACAGGAAATGCTGTTCAATTTCAATCGCTTGGAAGTGACGGGAATGTTTCTCTAGCCATTCAACCTAAAGGTACGGGTGCTATTGACCTAGCTGCTGGTTCTAAAGGTGTGAATATCAGCAATGGTGGTACTGTTACTGCAATTACTCGAACAAATGGTGGAACGGGTTATACGGTTGCTCCAACCGTAGTAATTTCTGCACCAACAACTGCTGGAGGAACCCAAGCCACAGCAACTTGTACTGTGACGGCTGGCGTTGTTGATACTGCATTTACCATTACAAATGCTGGTTCGGGTTACGTTGAACAACCAACAATTACATTTACGCCTGTAAGCGGTGGTAGTGGTGCTGCTGCTTATGCTACGGTAGGGTCTAATACAGTTATTCGCAGTTTGGGTGCAAGTACAGGTGTTGTCACAAACCAATCTTTGACTTTTTATACGCCTGCTGGAATTACAAGTGGAAATCCTGCTCTAATTATTCGTGACCCCGCAGCTTCATTTGATTCTTGGTTGCAATACACGCCATCATCTACTCAAACAGTTTTGATTGCTAAAGGCAATACAAACGCAAGTCAGTATATTGGCGCAAACGGTTCAGGTTCAATTAGATTTACAACAAGTGGCGATTCAATTACAGAGCAAATGCGTGTAGCCCACACAGCCTCCGCTGTTAACTATGTACAAGTGACGGGTGGAACTACCGTAACTAAAACAGTAACCGTATCTGCACAAGGTTCAGATACAGACGTTGATTTAGCTTTGGTGCCAAAAGGCGCAGGGCGCGTTACTGTTTCAACTAGCATTAAACCTAAAGTCAGTAGTGCAGCAAACGTAACATCCCCATTAGCTTGGAACAGCACATCTTTTGACGAATACGCCATTACTGCCTTGGCTAATGCTTTGACAATTAACGCTGATGCAAACGCTTCTCCTGCTGACGGTCAAAGAATAATGTTCAGGTTTAAGGACAACGGAACTGCCCGTGCATTGACTTGGACAACAGGTGCAACAAACGCATTCCGTGCTGTTGGCGTTACTTTGCCTACAACTACTGTTGCATCTAAACTTGTATATATCGGCTGTATATACAACTCTGCCGATTCCCGTTGGGATGCAGTAGCTGTGTCGCAGGAGGCGTAATGACTCAAACAGTTACAACCCTTGCCAACGGTGATAAACAAGTTGTTATTACTGGAACTGGAGAAAATTGGGTAATTCCTGCTGACTGGAATGATAACGCTAATAAATTTGAAGTTTATGGTATAGGCGGCAATGGTGCCAACGGAACGGCAACAACAGGTGGTGGCGGCGGTGCTAGTGGAGGCTATCAGTCTGTATCAAATTTTCCATTAAAAAGATATACATTAACTGCAAATTATAATGGAGATGGAAATATTGCAGTACAAAATTCCATTACCACAACTACTAGTGGCGGCACTATTTATCCATTTTCTGTTGTTATTGGAGATGATGGTTCTGGTAATAGTGTTTATTCGGGTGTTCCGTTGGGTTTTTCCGGTGGTAATGCTAGTGGTGTAACTGGTGGAGTTCGTTCTTTTCAGACTTATTCTTCTACTCAATTTGTTTGCACAACAAGTGCAACGGTTGGAGCTACTTATAGCACTCCATTTTCATATGGTTCTTCCGGTGGTACGGCAAGGTCTTCAACTACTGCTGGAGGTGCTGGAGGAGCTGGTGCCGCAGGCCCTAATGGTGCTGGTGGCATTGGTGCTGCTGGAATTACTGCTGCTGCTGGAGGCGGAGGTGGTGGAGGTAATGGTGGAAGTGCTGGAACAGCAGGCTCAAGTAGCACAGGTGGTGCTGGCGGTACTGCTGGTACTGATGCTGGCGCTGGTGGTAAGGGTGGTAACTCCTCTACATCAGGAACTGTTGGTGGCAATGGAACAAACACGGCAACATCTTATGTATTTTCAGGTGGCGGAGGTGGCGGCGCTGGAGATGGACTAACCGTTACTTCTGGTGGCGCTGGTGGTCTTTATGGTGCTGGCGGTGGTGGTGGCGCATCTTCTTTATTATCAACAGGTGGAGCTGGAGCTATTGGAGCAGTTATCATTACTTACACACCTTTGGCAACAACGTCCAAAGGAAATATGTTTTTAATGTTTTAAGGAAAATCATGGCACTTATAAAATCAATTGACACCGACTACGGAATCCCCGCCAGCTACTGGAACATTGGAGCAGTACAAGAAGACTTCAAGGGACAAGGCACAGAAGTAACTTTTTACGGCTATGCCTCGCAAGAAGCCCGTGAAGCTGGCAAACAACCTTTGAGCGCAGGTAAGGTGCAGATTGCTGGCTCCGAGTACGTTGCTGGCGCTGACCGTGCTGCACTGTACGCAATCATCAAGCAAAAGCCCGAGTTTTACGGCGCAACTGACGCATAAGGAAAAATCATGGGTCAATTAACATTTCAAGCAACATTAGGCGGTCAGGTTAACTTGGTTGGCCCAAATACCGCGTCCACGTATAACATTAACGTCCCTGCCACCTCCGGCAACATGGTGACAACTGGCGACACCGGCACGGTTACAGCCACAATGCTTGCGTCCACCACGGGTTCCGGCGCAGTAGTGCTTGCAAGCTCTCCCACGCTAGTAACGCCTGCCTTGGGAACTCCTAGTGCGCTAGTGGGTACAAACATCACTGGCACGGCTGCTGGCCTGTCTATCGGCGGCAATGCGGCTACGGCTACCACGGCGACTAACGTATCCGGTGGAACCGCAAGCGTAACAACCCTGACCGCCTCTAGCACAACTACCCTTTCAGGTGGCACAGCCAACGGCGTTGCATACCTCAATGGCTCCAAGGTGGTCACGACTGGTAGTGCGCTGACGTTTGATGGTACGGGTTTAGCGGTTACGGGAACAACTTCTGCCACACTAAAACTTAATGGTCGCGCATCTGATAACGCATCGTCAGCAAACTTCTACGACAACACCGGAGCAACACGTTACGGGTTTGTTTATTTTGACCCTAGCAATGCACAAATTGCCACATCAAACGCTAACCCTCTTGCGTTCCTGATTAACTCTTCCGAACAAATGCGCCTTACCAGCACAGGGCTTGGTATTGGTACAAGTTCTCCTGCAAGCAAATTACATTTAAGCGTTGCATCAGGCCCTATATTTGAGCAAATTACATCAGGCTCTAACAATGTTTATTTGGGATGGGATTCAACTAATAGTGTTGGTACATTTCAATCAAATACTGCTCTTACTTTTTCAACAGGAGCCTCATTTACAGAGCGGATGCGCCTCGACTCCAGCGGCAACCTTGGTATTGGTACAACTGCTAACGCATCAGCCATCCTAGATGCCCAAAGCACCACCAAGGGCGTTCGGATGCCCAACATGACCACAACCCAAAAGAATGCAATTGCATCGCCTGCTGCTGGTCTGATAGTGTTTGATACTACTCTTGCAAAACTTTGTGTTTATACAGGAGCTGCTTGGCAGACCATTACTTCAACCTAACCCAAAGAAAATATTATGACTACATTCAACTGGCAAATTCCCCAAATGGATCGCCTGACCGCTGACGGCTTTGTTGTCACGGTGCATTACAACGTCACCGCTACCGATGACACCTACAGCGCCAGCACCTACGGCACTGTGAGCTACACGCAAGAGCAAGGCGAGACCTATATTCCCTACGACGACCTGACGGAAGCTATTGTTGTTGGATGGGTGCAGACCGCGCTTGGCAAAGAAACTGTGGAATCCAGCCTGCAAAGCCAGATTGACCTGCAAAAACACCCCGTGCAAGCGGCCGGTGTACCTTGGTAAATGATTTCTTCTTGGACTATTCTTTCAATCCTTGCAGAAGGCGAAGTAATAACGGGCGCAAAATATTACATTAAAGCCACGGACGAAGTTAATATTGTTGAAACCGAAGGAAATTGGACTTTTGACAAATTCACTTGCAACACACCATTTTCCGAAGTCACAGAAGCAATGGTGGTTGATTGGATTAAAGAAGGTGCTACCGTTCACGGTAAAAATGTAATAGAATCACGCCTAGAGGAACAATTGGCGTCTATGAAGGCGAAATCTGTTGCACCTCCGTGGAAACCGCCCGTGTTTACATTGGAGTAAAAAGTGGTACAACCAATTGATATTATTTCTCGCGCATTAAAAGACATAGGCGCACTAGAAGCTGGTGAAACGCCAACGCCAGAGGCAGCGCAAGATGCCTTTGATATGTTCAATGATATGTTAGATCAATGGTCTAACGAATCAATGATGGTTTATTACAAAACCGAAATCATTTTCCCTATTACGCCAGGTCAAACGCAATATACCATTGGCCCAAACGGTCAAATTGGCGCAACTTTTGTTGGATCCATATCAGGAAAAATTCTAACTGTTACTAGCATTACTTCTGGTGCCATTGCTATTGGACAAACTTTATCCGGTACAGGAATTACCGCCGGAACAACTATTGTTGCGTTTAACACGGGTGCAGGTGGAAACGTCAATGAAGCTGGAACCTACACTTTAAGCGTTAGTCAGTCAGTATCAAGCACAACAATTTCTGCTTACTATCAACGCCCGTTAAGCATTACTTCAGCGTTTGTTAGGATTAACACCAATTCCAACGGTACGCCAATTTTGAATGGTGGCCTTGATTACCCTATTTCAATTTTGAACGTAGAAGATTACGAACTAATTGGGCTAAAAACTTTGAATGGCCCTTGGCCTAAAGCGTTGTACTACCAACCTTCGGAAATCTTGGGCAACATCTTTGTTTGGCCTAATCCGGCTCAAGGCGAAATGCACATCTTCACCGACACGCTATTCGCTCGCGCCAATACGTTCTATGACGTGCTAAACCTTCCGCAAGGCTATGTAAACGCCCTTCGCTGGTGCTTGGCTGAACGACTAATGCCAATGTACGGCAAAGCCTCGCAAACGCAGATTCAAATGATTATGAAGTTTGCAGGACAAGCTAAAGCCACGGTTAAGCGCACAAACATGAAACCGCCTCCTGTTGCACGGTACGCTGATGCTCTGCTTGTTGGACGCAGTAAAGATGCTGGTTGGATTTTGAGTGGCGGCTTCCTGAGATAAGGACAATCATGGCAGATTTCGGATTTGTTGGCCCAAGCTATGAAGCGGTCTCGATTTACCAAGAAGCACAAGAGTGCATTAATTTCTTCCCCGAAATTGACCCTCTGAAGCAACCTGGAAGTCGCGGCGTAGTTGCGCTTTATCCGACCCCTGGCCTAACCCTGAAAACCGTTCTTTCCAACGCTCAAGAAGTGCGCGGAATGCGTACCCTTTCAGGCGGTAGCCAAATGGTCGTAGTCTGCGGCCCTTATGTTTATGTCCTTACTTCAAACCTGTCGGCTAGTGTTGTTGGTGTTTTGTCTACCTCTACTGGTCGTGTTGGCATTTCTGACAATGGCATTAACGCTTACATTGTGGATGGCGTCTCTCGCTACACATGGCGCATTAGTAACCCTTCTAACGCTATTTTCACGGGTTCTATCTCTGGTACAACCCTCACCGTTACAGCAGTAAGCAGTGGAACCATTGCGGCTAATCAATCCTTGTCTGGCGTTGGCGTTACGTCAGAAACGGTCATTACGGCGCTTGGCACTGGCACTGGTGGAGTAGGCACATACACGGTTAACCTTTCGCAGACTTTGGCGTCTGGCTCGCTTAATTCGTCTACCGTAGGGGCTAAGTTCACCGCAGCCATTACAGGCACGACAATGACCGTTTCTGCGGTAACTAGCGGCACTATTTACCTTGGTCAAACCGTGCAAGGCACAGGCGTAACGGCTGGAACCATTGTGTCAGCATTCGTTTCTGGAACAGGCGGCATAGGAACCTATACCGTTAGCGCAAGCCAGACCGTTGCATCAGTCACAATGTACGGCTTAAATTTTTCTATTTTGCCAAACAATGACGGTGCGTTTACTGGCGCAAATTCCGTTGACATTGTGGACAACTACTTTGTCTATAACAATCCAGGCACACAACAATGGGGTTCTAGCGACCTTCTTAGCACAATTTCTTCCTCTACTTCTTACGCTTTTAAAGATGGCGCACCTGACAAACTAGTTGCCTTAATTGTTGACCATCGAGAAGTCTATTTGATGGGTGAGGCTTCCTCCGAAGTATGGACTGACGTAGGCTCGGTTCCTTTCCCATTCCAGCGTATCCCTGGCACATCTACTCAGCAAGGCATCGTTGCACAATTTTCTTTAGTTCGCCTTGGCAACTCCTTTGCTTACGTCTCGCGTAATAACCGTGGACAAGGGCAGATCATGCAGATGGAAGGCTACATTCCTAAACGCATTTCTACCCACGCAGTAGAGGCCACGCTTGCAAATCAATACATCAGCGACGCTATTAGCTGGACTTATCAGTTAGAAGGCCATGAAATTTACGTTACGACCTTTCCCACGTTAAACCTTACATGGGCATACGACACCACAACCGAAATGTGGCATAAGTGGCTTTACACCGCCAGCGATGGTACTTACCAGCGCCATCGTGGTAACTGCTGCGCTGTGTTTCAAGGTTTAGTGATGGTGGGCGACTATGAGAACGGCAAGATTTACAGCCTAGACAAACAGAATTACACCGACAACGGGCAAAACATTCGTAGGCTGCGTCGCGCTCCGCACTTGGTGTCTGATTTCCAACGCCAATACTTTGACGAACTTCAGATTCAATTTCAGCCCGGCGTTGGTACAACAGGACTATCTGCGCCAAATGGTGATATTTATATAGGGTTAAATTACATTATTTACCCCAATGCCACTTTTTTAATTGGCCCCAATGAAAATTTTATTATTGGTCAACAAAATAACGTGACCGTAAACTCTACAACAACTTATCCACAAGCAATGCTGCGTTGGTCTAATGATGGCGGCTCTACTTATTCTAATGAACATTGGGTAACTATTGGTCAACTTGGTAAATTTCGCAATCGTGCTATTTGGAGGCGTTTAGGTACTGCGCGTGACCGCATTTTTGAAGTGTCCATTACCGACCCTGTAAACGCTGTAATTATTTCCGCTAACCTTAAAGCAAGTGGAGGGGAAAACTGATGGCTACCTCTGGACTTTCTAATTCGCAGCAGCTAAACCCGTATCCGCAATCGCAATTTTTGGATGGAAACACCAACCGTCCCACACGCGCTTGGCAACAGTTTTTCTTGAACCTGCTGAATTTCAGTAGCGCCACGACTGCTACGGCTGGTTCGGCTACTTTGCCTGCTAATCCCGTGGGTTTTATCAATGTGACTGTGAACGGTAAGGCGTATAAAATCCCTTACTACAATATTTAGGATTTTGTATGCCGCCCAACACACAAATTAATTCATCATTTACGATGGTTCCTATTTATGAACCGATGAGTGACCGACAAAAAGATTACAACGCGCTTCGTGGATTAAGCACTACTCCAAAAATTGTTGGGTATTCAGCAGACCTTGGAAATGGTCAATTTGCAAACTACGATGCCAATAAAAATTTTCTTGGAAATGTATCCGATAACAAAGGTGGATTTGCAACACAATTTCTTCAAAATAACGGCGAAAATCTTTTAAATGCCGGACTTCTTGTTGGTGGCGCAGCATTGTTAGGCGGCGCAAATCTTGGGTCTGATTTTTTATCTAATATATTTGGGGGAAGTTCTACCGCTGCCGATATTGCCGCATCTGACCTTGCTGCATATCCAACCGCAGGAATTGTTGGCTCTATTCCCGAGGCTGCTGGTGTTGCAAACGGAATTGCTGCTACCGGCGCTGCTGCTGGCGCTCTTTCTTCTCCCGTTATCCCTGCTGCCACTACGTTGACCGGCGAACTTGGGGCTTTGGCTCCTGCTGGCACATCTTTGTCTGAAATTGGTGCAACTGCACCTGGTCTAACATCCGCTACGACTTCCGCAGGTTTAACGGCTCCTATCGCTACCGATGCCGCTGGTTTGACAAGTGGTGCGGGAACCCAAGGACTTACCGCTTCTATTAACCCTTCCTTGGCTGCTAATGCGCCATTGGCGGCTAGTGTTCCTGCTGCAACTGGAATGGGTGGCGGGACAGGATTAACTGCAATTTCTAGTATGGGTGCTGCCGCTGGCGCTCCGTTAACTGTTGCAGGCGCTTCTGGACTTACTGTTCCTGCTGCTGGTGGCGGTACTGTTAGCGCAGGTGGCGTAACAAATCCAATTAACAATACAACGGTTTCTTCTGGGGGAATAAATGGCGTGGGCACTACAACTGGAACAATTGATACGACTGGAAGCACGACTCCTAGTTGGGTTAAATCATTGACTGATGCTACCGGATTGACTGGTACTCAACTAGCTGCTTTGCTGCAAGGCGGCATCGGCGCAGTTAATGCTGGCAACATTTCTAGCGCAATTGGTGCAGGTGTGGACGCGCAAGCTGCTGCTAATGCTAAATCGCAAGACATTTTGAAGGGTGTTTACGACACTACAACGGGTTATTACAAGCCGTATCAAACTGCTGGCACAAACGCAATCAATGCTTTAGATGCCCAACAACCTTATTTAACGCACCAATTTGACGCCACAGACTTGCAGAAGGGACTAGCCCCTAACTACGACTTTATGTTGCAGCAAGGGCAAATGGCTAACCAGCGTGCGGCTAACGTAGGCGGCGGTGCATTGTCTGGCAACACCTTGCAAGGCTTGCAAAACTACACGCAGAATTACGCAGGCAATGCGTATCAGAATGCGTTTAACAACTATCAGAACCAGCGCAACAACATCTACAATAGTTTGGCAGGAATTGCTAACATTGGTCAGACCGCAAACACAGGTGCAGCTACCGCTGGCGCAAATTACGGTAAGGGAATAGTTGATCTCAATACTGGATTGGCTGGTGTCCGCGCTGCTGGAATGTTGGGTCAGGCGCAGGCTGGTGCATCGGGCGCAACGGGTGTAGGAAATTCCGTGTTGTTGTCTACGCTGCTTAACCAAATCAACCCAATTAACCCTGTTAAACCATAAGGTGCAAAATGGCTGATTACTTTACTGGCTACGCAAACCCCGTTCCTGCGGGGGCGCAAACCTCAATGGCTGATATG
>Ga0209829_10002013_pt1 | contig 15827 bp, 11 predicted proteins | sample C_140205_EF_Meta_FD_187311 | JGI IMG/M metagenome (GOLD analysis project Ga0209829, IMG submission 187311) | Freshwater microbial communities from Lake Croche, Canada to study carbon cycling - C_140205_EF_MetaG (SPAdes) (version 2) | ecosystem: Environmental > Aquatic > Freshwater > Lake...
AAATTTAGCACAAAGGCTATGGGGCCAACAGCTAGCGAGGGGAAATCTGAATTTTTGGGATATCTGGCAGCTACTTTAGTGAAGAAAGGAGATACGGAATTTTTAAATTTAGCCATAGATAACAATCCTAAAAATGACTGGTGGCAGGCCGCCATTTTAAAAGGGGTTGCTGCTTATGTAAATGAAACGCACGCCGACTTTACCCTAACGGAGCCACAAAAGGAATTAATGGCCCGCACTTTTTACGGTACAGAAAACAATGAATTAAGAGGATCTATTATACGAATTTTTGCCATCAATGGTTTGCCAAAAAATGCATCGATCATTGTGGAAGGAAGTCAAAAAGCGCGTACTTCCGCCAACAAAGAGCTGCAAGCAAGCTCATTAAAACTGACGGCATTAGCTAAAACACCGGCAATTGAAGCGCAACTCGTTAGCCTTTTAAAGCAAAAAAATCCAGAACATTTACAGGTTGCCGCCATCACCTCCTTGCCTAAAATTTTAAAGCCTGCCGATTTAATTGCAATTAATCGAGCGTATTCCTCCATGGCTCCCAAGGCTAAAAAAGAGTGGATTAAATACATGCTTTTCAATGAAATATACGTCACCAACTTACTCAAGGAAGTGGAGAAAAATAACATCCCCAAAGCTGATTTAGCTTGGCCACAGTTTGTCGAGTTAATGAATTATTATGACAAGGGAGTACGTGGGTTAGCAAGAAAAGTATTAGCTGTTTCTGAAGACCGAAAAGCTATCTTGCAAAACTATTTACCTGCGGTGGAAATGGTCGGAAATGCCGAACATGGGAAAAAAGTTTTTGAGGCAAATTGCACTAGTTGCCACATAATCAAAGACGTAAAAGGGGTTGAGTTTGGACCAAATTTATCTACGTTGAAAAGCAGAAATGCCTTGTCCATTGTCACGGAAATTATCAACCCGAACAATTCCATTGCCGATAAATATGGCCAATGGGAAGTTGAGTTGATGGATGGAACTCGTCTGACGGGAATCATCACCTCAGAAAACAATCAATCCATCGCGTTAAAATTAATGGGTGGGGCGATTCAAAACATCGAAAAGACCCGAATTAAATCGAAGAGTGATATGCGTATTTCTGCCATGCCAAACGGCTTAGAAGGGAATATCAATCTCAAGGCGATGGCTGATTTACTCGCTTATATTAAGAAATAAAATAATGGGCGAAGCTCGGTACTTCGCCCATTTAATTTATTTTTTCCAGGTTTCTTTTTCAGAAATTTCGCCTGTTTTTTTATTCTTCAAAATCACTTTTTTATCCCCATTAGGCAAAATCTCATCTTTGATGAACCAGTGCTCCGCGTCATATTCTTGAAATACGGACGGTTTTTCTACTCCCGTTTGACCACGCCAAAGCGGTAAATTCACCGGCTCCCACAATTTTGTTTTGGCAGATTTATAGGCCGCATCTACGATGGCGTTCACTACATATCCATCGTAAAAAGTTTCACGCGGCTGAACTCCTTTTTCATATGAATCAAACATGTCGTTAAACATCGTTGGGTAGCCTAATTCATGCGCCTCATCGCCTACGGGAAATTGCCAACCGCTCGTCGATTCTGCTTTTTCGGCCACATAATCGGTGCCTGCACCGGTGGTAAACATTTCAAAACCCGTGCGCAAAAATGAATTGACCCAAATCGTTCCTTCGGTTCCCATGACCTCATCTCTCAAATCCATACCTCCCCGAAAAGTCCAAGAAACCTCAAATTGGCCTATCGCTCCATTCTCATATTTCACTAAACCGATCGCATGATCCTCCGCGTCGATCGGCTTCACTTGGGTGTCGGCCCAGCACATTACTTCGACAGGCAAAATATCTTTCCCGATAAAATTTCTTGCTATTTCTATGCAATGGCAACCTAAATCCAACACGGCTCCACCCCCCGCTTTTTCAATGTCCCAAAACCAATCGGAATGAGGACCCGGATGCGTTTCTCTGGATTTTGCCCAAAGTACTCGGCCTATGGAACCCGCCTCCACACTTTTCACCGACTTTAAAAATTTAGGGGTATAACAAAGGTCTTCTAAATACCCTGCAAAAACGCCCGCTTCCTCACAGGCCAATGTCATCCTTAGCGCCTCAGCTGCAGTCCGACCTAATGGCTTGGTACATAAAACCGCTTTTTTATGTTTCACACAAAGCATAACAGCTTCCTCATGTAAATAATTAGGCAAAGCAATCACCACAAATTCCGCCTCCGCATGGGCGATCGCCTCTTCCATGTCTGTGGTAAAATGTGGAACTTGATAGTCGGTAGCAAAGCGAACCGCCGTTTCTTTTTTACGTGCATAAACTACGGTCACGATATCTTTACCGCGTCTGCCACAAAGGGATTCAGCATAAAATCGGCCGATGAAGCCTCCGCCTAAAATACATACTTTAGCCATAATACTTTTTAATTAAATAATGCTTTAACTATTTTTAAATCGATGGCATGCGCTTGTGCGACATCCATCGTTTGAACCGTTTTAGCTTCAAGACACTGCTCGATGACTAAATGCGGTTTTATTTTTTGTTTTTTTAATTCTTTGGCAAAGCGAACATAATCGATGTCGCCTTTTCCTGAAAAGGTTTCGGTCCAAATTCCGTTTCGGGATTGTCGAATATGTAAGGCCACAATTCTATTTCCATAGGTTTTTAAAATATCAAAAACCGTTTGCTCTGAGTTTCCAGCACCCCGATACACCCAATGGACATCCATGCAAAAGGCTAGGTTTTCGGGTTTTGTATGTTGCAAAACATAGTGAAATTCCCGGGCATTTTCTCGAAACTCCACATCATGGGTATGGTAGGCTAAGGTGATCCCTTTTTGTTTCAGAAGGCTTCCCAGCATATTCAGTTTTTCCACTTGGCATGCGAGTTCCGCATCACTTTTGGGTGCTCCATTTTTTAGCGGACTGGGATTAGTAACAATAATTTTAGTCCCTTCTAATATCAGGCGATCTGCAATCGCTATGATTCGTTGGATCGATAAATCCGCTTCCTTAGGTTCATGCAAAATACTCCCCACATAAATGGAGGGCAGGGAAATGTCGTATTTTTTTAAGGCAGGAATTAGCTTATTTAAGTCCTCCACATGTCCGATGGACGGCTCCAAAGCCTTTAACCCTGAACGCGCATAATCTTGGATACAAGCATCCCAATCTTGGCCCCATACTTTTCCCGCTCGTTGGTAAAAAGTAATCCAATTGTATCCATTGCTTGAAATAACTGAATCTCCTTTGCCTGGACCCGAATAAGAATAAAAAAGTGAGGCCCCTAAGGGTAGTGAAATCAAAAATTTACGTCTGGAAAATGGCTGCGTTATCATTTAATTTGGAGTGTAATTTCCTTTTCTTTCAATAGAAAATCGGCTTGATTAACTTCCTTTTTCCCGCTTGCAAGCAAAGCTTCGTCCAGTACCATCGCTACCGGTGTAATGCAAGAGGTATTTTTTTCCCTGAACGGAATATTGTGGGCTAAGTTGTAGGCAGAAATAACAGACCAGCGAGCTGTTTCTGAAAGATTTGCTTCGGAACGATGGAGGATATTCGGATGAAAAAATAGGACATCGCCCGCTTTTAACTCACAGTAAATAAGTTCTGAAACTTTTTCCGCTTCTTGGACAAAATCCATGTCGGCGCCTTGTTGTTCCCCCGCAAAATGATGCTCAATTCTTTGCATTTTATGGGTACCTTTCAAGACTTGAAGGCAACCATTTTCGATCGTTGCATCCGTCAAAGCTACCATCACCGAAATCATGGCTTCGGGGTATAAAAATCCATTTTTATACCAATATCCATAATCTTGATGCCACTCCCAAGCGCCTCCTACCCGAGGTTCTTTTTGCATTACTTTTGAGTGAAAATGGCATACTTCGCCGGGTCCTAAAAGACTTTGAACTCCTTGAACCAGTCGGGCGCAACGAGACATTAAACCAAATGAATCATCCCCAGCGGTAAACCAAAGCGTTAATTTTGTTTTCTTCCCATTTTGATCGTTTAAGTCAAATGAGTTATTGACCACAGAATCATCCGTCGCCACGCCATACAATAAATCAATTTCGGCTTGGGTAAACATACCTGATATCTGGACATAACCATCCTGATGGTATGCATCAATTTGAGCTTGGGTCAACATACGTATATAATTAGGTTTAGCGATGCCAAATTAGTAAATAATATTAGGATTTAAACGCCTGCTGAATTCTTAATTTGGGGCCTTTATTTCGGCCTTATTGACGGGTTGGACTACATTCACTGATGTAGCTGAACTATTTCCTCCTGCTGTATTTGCTGTGGGAGCCGTAGGCGCAGTCGCAGGGTTTGCTTGTAAAGAGCTCGTCGGCGAAGCCTGAGGTTTATTTTCTGCTTTTACTTCAGGGATAACTGCGGGGGTAGTTGGCGCACTCGTTTGCAATGGACTAGTGGCTGAAGTTTGTGGTTTGGTTTCAACTTTTATTTCAGTAGCGGGCGTTGTCGTTGGACTAGATTGCAAAGGACTCGTCACCGGAGTTTGTGGTTTGGTTTCAGCTTTTGCCTCAGCAGCAGGTTCAACTTTAACCTCTGGTTTAGGATCTGGAATAGATTCTAATACCATCACCCAGTCCAATCCGTAGCCTTTTGTGGGCGGGGTGAAAGTTTGAATCCCCGTATTATTGATGTTGTTTTTAGTTGACTTTTCTCCGGTCCTTGGATTGACCCAAAAGAAGGCCGATTTTTCACCCGGAATTTGGGCCATTTTTAAACGGAATCGTTTCCCTACGCAGGAGTAAACAAAAATATAGTCTTTTCCACGAGTAGCTTGAATGCGTTCTCCGGGTGTTTCATCGGACTCAATTAAAATAGATTGATCGGGAATTCGGTCGAGCATGGGTTTAGATTCCATTAGTTCTCGGGCAAATTTCATTTGGTTTGCGCCAGGTAAATCCAAAGCAATTTTCCATGGAAAATGGGGGCCATTAACTCCGACACGAGTGGAATCATACATTTGCCATACATCATGGCAGCCATAGGTATGTCCAAAGGCTCCTGCAAATAAATCCAAATAGGCATATTTCCGAATATCATACGCACTAGAGGTCCCCAAATCTTTCTCATTAAAACAAACGGGATGATCTTCGTACATCGGTTCTCCGTCGATGATGGGCTTAAATGGGGCCTTGTTATATAGGGTTGATATTTTTAAATAATGCTCTTGATCTCGGCAGTGGCCATTTTGAAACATATTAAAATCGAGCCAATCGCTTTGATGAAACCATTCAGCAGAGCCTAAGGCATTCGGCTGTGGATGAAAACTCATGAGTACTTTATTGGGTCCACCGGCTCCTGCCGTAACTCCTTCGGCTAAGGCATTCCATATTTCAACTTGCTGGGCATTCTTGGGATTGCGATCCCCACCCATGATCCAAATCAAATTGGTCTTTTTTTCAAAGCGCTGGCCCATCCATTTCCCAAATGTATTGGCATTTTTGGCATTAAAAATTTCCGGTCCTTTTCCCCAAGACGACTTATCCACTTTGTCTCCCCAGGTCGGAAGCATGGCAATGGTCAAGCCGAATTTACCAGCGATATTAATAAGTGTATCTACATGCGCAAAGTATTTTTCATTGGGTTTGGTAGGGTCATCATCGATGAGCGGCAAATCTCCATTGGCATTTGGGGTATGCAAACCATCGAGTTCAGCTAAAGTCACTGCTTGAATGACGGTGAAACCTTGTTCACTTCTTTTCTTGAAATAATAGGTGGCGTCTTCTTTGGATAGCCGATGAAAAAGTTCCCAAGCAGTATCTCCCAGCCAGAAAAATGGCTTTCCATCACGTGTAATAAATCGATGATTTTCGCTTACTTGAAACTGCCCAAAAATAGGTGTAGACAGCAATGAAATAAACATAAAAACGAATAATAAGCGAATCATGTAAATCGATTTGGTTTGCAAATTTAGCTTGAATTTACACAATTTATAGAAAAACGAATTTTAATTTAAGAAGTTGAAGCCCTGTAAATCAAATGATCTATCATGGGAGGATTGAAAAGCAAGCCATTCCTTTTCAAATTGATTCATCTTAGCGCCGCACATCTTTTTATGTAGGCAAATATGAGCGCCCGAATCCATCTTGAGGTAAATACAAACCTGATCAAATTCAAATATGATGGTCCATTCTTTTGATAGAATGAAGAAATTGGCTGGTAAAATCCAGGCATGGATATCATTTATTCGCGTGGGGATCATATACTTTTTTCCAGGTTTGGATTTAAATATAGTGCTGTATCCCACGAGTCAGTCGGGCTCTTCTTACTCATTTATGGTATAATTTTTCAGGCAGATATAATCAAATAATTTAACGAAATTTTACCAAAAAAGTTTTTTATCCTGTCCTTGTTTATCCCTAAAAATCAATTCGATTCTATTTAAACGAAATACAAACTGATTAGAAATATATTTATGATCAAATTTTTAGTTTAGTTAACACTGTTCATTATATTTGCGATGTAAATAAAAGCCATGGGGATTTTAGAAAGAAAAGAGAAGCAAAGGGATGAAATCAGGAAAATGATTTTGGAAGCTTCGATGCAGTTATTTGTCAAAGAGGGCTTTGAAAATGTATCCATTCGTAAAATCGCCGATCTAATCGAATATAGCCCCACTACACTGTATATTTATTTTAAGGATAAAAATGAAATTCTATTTCATCTCTGTGAGATGGGATTCGAGCGAATGATTGACTATAATTCAGGGCTAGTCCAAATCGAAAATCCAATTGACCGGCTATACGTATTGGGGGAGAACTACATCAATTTTGGTTTAGAGAATCCTGAATATTATGATTTAATGTTCATACAAAATGCTCCGATGAAAACGATTAGAGAGCAAAATTTTGGGCAATGGCCCAATGGAGATATTGCTTTAGAAACTTTAAAACTGATCATTCAAGAATGTATGGATAAGACATTTATTCCAAAAGGAGATGTGGCCACGATTTCCATGGCTGTTTGGGCGCTTGCCCACGGATTGGTTTCGTTGGCGATACGCCAACGACTTGAGCGCTTGGTAGAACCGGATAAAGTTGTACAATCCATGCATGAGTCCATTCGTTGGATGATTTATACACTGAAAAAAGCCTAAGAAAATGAAGTTACTATTACCCTTATTGTTTTTGCTATTCCAATTTGCCGTGGTCATGGGCCAAAAGTCCATTTTGGATGAATACATCGAAATGGGGTTTCAGCAAAATATTGTACTCCAACAAAAATCTATTTCTGTTGAAAAAGCCCTTTTAACCTTACAATCAGCACAAAGTCTATACCAGCCGACAATTGCTATTCAGGGAGGCTATCAATCAGGGGAAGGAGGAAGGAGTATTTCATTTCCAGTAGGGGACATGCTAAATCCGGTGTATGCTACGTTGAACCAATTGACAAAAAGTTCAGCATTCCCTCAAATTGCAAATGTCGAAACGAATTTTTTCCCTCGTAATTTCTATGATGTTAAACTGACCAGTGTCATGCCCATTTACAATCGGGACATCTCGATCAACAAAGAAATCCAGAGTCAAACATTGGGTATTCAAAAGACGGATATTCTAGTTTACAAAAGGGAATTGGTCAAAAATATTAAGTTGGCTTACTTAAATTATTTGATGGCGTTTAAAGCGGTTGAAATTTATCAAAATGGATTGCTTTTGGCTCAAGAAGGCAAAAAAATAAATGAAAAACTATTGAGCAACGGAAAGGGATTGCCTGCTTATATACTGAGGTCAGAGAATGAAATAGTCCAACTAACCTCTCAAATTTCGGAGGCGGAAAAGCAAGTGGAATCAGCTAAAATGTATTTCAATTTTCTGCTAAATCGCGAATTGCTAACGGAGATTAAAACGAATTATAATGAGCAAGAGGCCTTAGCTATGTTGAAAAAAAATCAATTAGCCGATGTAGATCAACGCGAAGAATTAAGCATGTTGAAACAAGGTATTTCGCTGCAGCAATCCCTAGTTAAAATGAATGAGAGTTTTTATTTACCTAAATTAAACGGCTATTTAAATGTAGGTTCGCAATCGTCCAATTGGGATTTCAATAAGAAATCAACGTATTATTTATTGGGCATGCAATTAGACATCCCCATTTTTGCAGGTAAGCGAAATTTGAACAAAATAAAGCAGTCGGCGATGGATGTCGACCTGGCTAAAAAAACACTTGATTTAACTAGCAAGCAAGTCAATCTCGCCCTTCAAATCGCACAAAAAAACCTGGCACAAACATGGGTGGCCTTTCGAGCAAGTCAGAAGCAAATTGACGTGGCAAACACCTATCAAAGACTCATTGAAAAAGGCTACAGAGAAGGAGTAAACACCTATATAGAGACATTAGATGCTAGAAATCAATGGACAAATGCCCAGTTGGCATTGAATTTAAATCAATTTAAAATACTCATTGCCGCGGCCCAAGTGGAGCGAGAAGCGGCAAGCTATCCCATCAAAAATGATTCGTATGAATAAGATCAAATACATTTTTTCAAGCGTCGTGATTGCACTTTTTTTAACTGCTTGTGCAAAGAAAAAAGTCGAAGAAACGAATAAAGACTCGGAAATTATTCCGGTCAAAGTCATGAAAATTAACCAAGAGTCCATCGGTCAAACCATCCATGCCTCGGGTATTTTTACCACGGAAGATGAGACCTATTTAGGGTTTAAGATAGGAGGAGTTGTCCAAAATATTTTAGTTAAAGAGGGTGATGCAATTAAAGCGGGCCAATTACTAGCTACCTTAAACTTAACCGAAATAAAATCGCAAGTGCAACAGGCTCAGATAGGCTTAGAAAAAGCGGAAAGAGATTTTAAGCGCGCTGGAAATTTATATCGAGATAGCGTAGCAACATTGGAGCAATTTCAAAACAGTAAAACTGCTTTAGACGTGGCGAAGCAACAAATTTCTATTTTAAAATTCAATCAGAATTACGCAGAAATTAGCGCGCTAAAACCTGGATTTGTCTTAAAGAAATTGGCCAACGATGGGCAGGTCGTCGGCCCTGGAACCCCCATTCTTATGGTCAATGGTGCTAGTAATCAATGGGTATTGAAAGTTGGCCTAGCCGATCAAGACTGGGCATCGGTCTCCATTGGCGATCAAGCTACCGTTGCCATTGACACCGAAAAAGATCAAAATTTCTCTGCCACGATTCGGGCAAAATCAGAAGGAGTGGATCCGATTACGGGCACCTTATGGGTTACGTTAAAAACAAATGGAATCCCTGCCAAAAAGATTGCTTTAGGAATATTTGGGAAAGCGAATATCCAGCCTAAGAAAAAAACAAATGCGTGGGTTATTCCATTTGATGCGGTCGTGGAAGGAAATGAAAATGAAGGGTTTGTTTTCATTACAAAGGATGAAAAAACAGCAGATAAGGTTCAAGTTAAAATCAGCAGCATCGAACATGGAAAAGTCATAGTAACTCAAGGGCTAGAAGAAGCTAAAGGTATTATTACTAGTGGAAATGCTTATTTAAATGCCGGTTCGGCCATTAAAATAATTCGCTAATCCGTATGAAAATATCAAATTACGCCGTAAAAAATTATCAATTTACCCTGATCATTTTCTTGATGATTGTCGTGGTGGGTATCACGACGGTTCTGACCATGCCAAGGGCGGAAGACCCGGAGATGAATGCCCCTCAGTTTCCTTTAATTGTCGTTTATCCAGGAACGAGTCCGGAGGATTTAGAGGAAATGGTCGTGAAGCCGATTGAGAAGAAATTATTTGAATTAGAAGATATTAAACGCATCAATACCACTATTTCTGATGGTGTGGTGATCATGGGAATTTACTGCAATTACAGTGTCGATGTCGATTCAAAGTATAGCGAACTGGTCCGCGAAATAAATAGTTTAAGTGCAGAGCTGCCAAAAGATATAGTGAGACTTGACCTTCAAAAAGTCACCCCTACTGGCACCAATATTTTACAAATGGCGCTGGTATCAAACAATGCATCACAGGATAAGTTGAAAATCTTTTCAGAGCAATTGCAGGAAGATTTGGAAAAAGTTCCGGGCTTAAAGAAGATTGAGATCGCCGGTTTACCTGAACAATTTATCAAAGTAGATTTAAATATCGAAAAAATGGCCCAAATGATGGTTTCGACAGATCGGGTCTTTCAAGCTATTCAAAGCGAAATCGCCAATATCCCGGGTGGGAACTTGGTCGAAAATAATAAATCGTTTAACATCAAAACGAGTGGTCAATATAGGAATATTGATGAAATCAAAAATACGGTCGTTTTCGCGTATCAGGGTAAAAATGTATTGCTTAAAGATGTCGCCTCCGTCTATTTTAGCTACGGTGCTAACAAGCACATTACTCGGCTTAATGGAAATCGTTGCGTGTTTGTATCTGCTGCATTAAAGGGCAATCAAAATATAGCAAATACGCAAAAGCAATATCTTCCCGTCATTGATAATTTCAGAAAAACCTTGCCTTCCAACATCGATTTGGTTGTGCATTTTGATCAAGCAAACAACGTTAATGAACGCTTAAGTGGGCTATTCAAAGATTTTATGATTGCCATTTTATTAGTTGCCATTACACTACTCCCTTTGGGGTTGCGGGCCTCCTTGGTCGTCATGATCTCCATTCCACTTTCCCTTGCGATTGGAATTATTATGTTAAACTTAATGGGCTATAGCCTAAACCAATTAAGTATTGTGGGCTTTGTGGTCGCCTTAGGATTGTTAGTCGATGACAGTATTGTGGTTGTTGAGAATATTGAACGTTGGATGCGCGAGGGTCATACCAGATTAGAAGCCACTTTAAAGGCCACCAATCAAATCGGCATGGCGGTTTTAGGTTGTACCGTCACCTTAATAGTCGCCTTTATGCCCCTTGTATTTCTGCCTGATTCCTCTGGAGATTTCATTAGAAGTCTGCCCATGGCGGTTATTTCCTCTATCTTAGCTTCATTATTAGTCTCATTAACGGTCGTTCCTTTCTTATCTAGCAGAATTCTAAAAAAGCATGAAGGTCATCCGGATGGAAATATATTTTTAAGGCTTATCAAAAAATTAATCTCTGGAAGTTATTCTAAGCTGTTGGATATTGCCATTAAAAAACCAGTCATCACGATCTTAATTGCATTAGGTATTTTTATTGCATCCTTGCAACTATTCCCAATTTTAGGTTTTAGTCTATTCCCATCCTCTGAAAAACCTCAATTTTTGGTGAATATATTTAGCCCTATGCAATCCAATATTGCCTATACGGACTCGATATCGAAAAAGATTGAAAAAGAATTAAAGCTTATTCCAGAAGTGCAATATGTGTCTGCAAATGTGGGAAAAGGAAATCCAAGAATTTATTACAATGTCATCCCATTTAACGAAAGAAGCGACTATGCCGGGATATTTGTCCAATTAAAAGATGGGACTGGGGCTGATCGGAAAATTGAAATTATAGACCAACTAAGAAACAAATGGACCCCATATCCAGGAGCGAAGGTGGAGGTGAAGAATTTTGAACAAGGGCCTCCGGTGGTAGCACCAATTGAGGTTCGCATTGTAGGAAAAAATATAGATACGCTTCGTATATTAGCCATCAAAGTCGAAAATTTACTTGCGAAGAACAAAGCGACCATTTACATTAATAATCCATTAAAAAATCTAAAATCAGACATTCGAGTTGACATAGATAAGGAAAAAGCGAGTATGCTAGGGATCCCCACAGTCAGTATTGACCGAATGATTCGCATGGTGATATCGGGTTTTGATGTAGGAAAAATGACTGATGTGGATGGCAATGAATTTACGATTCAAATTTCAAAACCACATTCAAATCAGCCTGATCTACGCGTTTTTGATGACTTATACATCAATAATATTCAAGGTACAGCCATTCCATTATCTCAAGTTGCCCATTTAAAATTAGAAACATCCCCACAAAGCATCAATCACGTGAACAAGTCACGCTCAGTTTCAGTGGGTTCATTTGTGAGAAAAGGATACTTAAATTCTGAGGTTATCAATGAGGTAGAGTCATCCCTAAAGCAAATTAGTTTGCCGCAAGGATATCACTTTCAGATGGGAGGAGAAGTGGAAAGTCGGAATGACTCTTTTGGAGGATTTGGAACGATTATTTTAGTCACTATATTTATTTTTATCGCTGTTTTAATCCTGGAATTTGGAACATTTAAAAGTACATTAATCGTTCTTTCAGTCATTCCATTAGGGATTGTGGGGGCCCTTTTAGCCCTATATTTTACTGGAAATTCGATGTCCTTTGTAGCGACAATTGGCATGATTGCCCTCGCCGGCATTGAGGTAAAAAATACCATTTTATTGGTCGATTTTACCAACCAATTAAGGAGAGAGGGAATGCCTATGGAAGAAGCGATTCGGGAAGCGGGGGAAGTTCGATTCTTGCCCATTATCTTGACGACTTTTACTGCGATAGGAGGGTTGATTCCGATTGCTATATCCACCAATCCGTTGATTTCGCCACTAGCCATCGTGATGATTGGAGGCTTAATTTCTTCCACCCTGTTATCCCGAATAATAACTCCTGTTGTTTATAAGTTGATCCCACCGAGGGTTTAATTGAAAATTTTTAATAATTTGGTCTATCTAAACCTAAGAAAATATGTTTTTATCGATCGCACTTAGCTTATTAAGTTTTGCATCTGCAGATTCTTTGACACACCAACTCGTTGTAGGTTCCTACACGCAAACTGGAAATCCCGGGATTGAAGTCTTTGACATCAGCCTCCAAAGCGGTCGATCAAGAAAAGCCTATGATATACAAGCTCCTGCTGCATCATTCCAACATATTTCTGCCGATGGGCAATATTTGTTTTCTGTCACCGAGGAATCAGGTGGAAAATCAGCTGTCAGTTCATTCGTAAAAAATACCAAGGGCCAATTTGAAAAATTAAGTTCAAGCTTAACCAATAGTCCAGGACCCTGTTTTGTTTTATACCGAGAGGCGAGTAAAACCTTGTATGTAGCTAATTATACAGGAGGCAGTTTGAGTGTTTTTAAAACATTTGAAGGTCGTATTTCTCCCAATATTCAGCTCATTCAATACGTAGGATCAAGCGTTAATCCAAGCCGCCAAAAGGAGCCACATGCGCACATGACCATTCTTTCCCCTGATCAAAATTACCTGTATGTCAATGATTTAGGGACAGATAAAATATACCAACATAAAATTTTTGCGGATGGTACGGTGGAGGAAAAGTATACGTCCACAACCGTGCCGGCAGGACAAGGTCCTCGGCATTTAATTTTTAATAAAGCTGGTAGTTATGCCTATTTAATAACGGAATTAAAGGGCCAAGTGGACGTCTTTAAGGTGAATAATAATCAATTAAATTTAGTTCAAACATTAGATGCAGATACAGCAAAATCACCTGATAAAGGAAGTGCTGATATTCACCTGTCCCCAAATGAAAAATGGTTAATTAGTTCCAATCGAATTAGTTCCAATGAATTAACTATTTTCGCCGTGCAGGCAGACGGACTTTTAAAAAAAGTTGGGCATCTGACTGTTGCGCGAAAACCTAGAAACTTTAATTTTGACCCTTCTGGACATTTTGTTTTTGTAGCAAGCCAAGATGATCACAAAGTAGAAATTTATTCCTTTAACGATCAAACAGGTGAACTGAGAAATACGCATCAAGATATCATGGTGAAGGCGCCTGTCAGCCTACATTTTATAGAGAAAGAGATCGATGCAGAAGCGCAAATCAACGCATTAAAAATTGGCTTAAAGGCTCCAACGCCAGCTATGGCCAATTACGTCAAATGTGTGATTTCAGGAAATATGGTTTATTTGTCTGGCCATATTCCGGACAAGCCAGAGGGAGGCCAAGTCGTTGGAAAATTAGGGAAAGAGCTTACTGTGGAACAGGGTCAGGCAGCAGCCAGAATTGTGGGCATTAATTTACTAGCTACGTTAAAGGCAAACATCGGTGATTTAAACCGCGTCAAAAGAATTGTAAAAGTAAATGGGTTTGTCAATTCAGAACCCACTTTTACGCAACAGCCTGTCGTGATGAATGGTTTCTCCAATCTGATGGTTGAAGTTTTTGGAGAACGTGGCCGACATACCCGATCAGCAATCGGTGTGAACGTGCTGCCTAATAATGTAGCCGTGGAAATCGATATGATGGTGGAATTGAAATAGTAGCAATTAACTTAATTTCTCAGGTACCGCACGGCCAACAATTCCGGAATCCGCACCGCGGTCGCCTCCTTCATGGTATTCTGCATCTTCGTTGACATCCCAAACATCATACAATGGTTTGCCAGCGATAATATTTTTAGCGGCTAACATCGCCGTCATCATGCTATGATCCTGATTATTGTATTTATGCATTCCATTTCTACCTACTAAATAAAGTCCTGGATAGGCTGCAAGACCCTCTCGAATATCCAACAAATGTTCTTTGTAATCATGGTCATATACCGGGTAGGCTTTGGGTTGGCGCACCACATAGCCATCAACCACCGAATTCTCATTGGTCAAGCCAATTTGAGAAATTTCTTTTTTCCCCAAAGCAATTAATTCTTCATTGGAGCTAGTCCACAAACCATCTCCTTCAAAACAAAAATATTCAAGGCCATAGCATGCCATGGATGGATCAGGAACCATAAATGGGCTCCATGATTTGAAATTCTGCACTCGGCCTACTTTAACATTAGGATCATGGATGTAAATCCAATTGTCCGTAAAAGCATCTTCATCCTTGCAAATCAAAACCACTGTGAGAAAATCTCGGTAGCCCAACTTAGATGCGGCGGTCAACGATTTTGGAGGTAATGCAGGAATAATTGAAGGAATCAATTCTCTCATTGGGGCGGAAGAAAGGACATGTGAAAAACCATGTAAAACTTCATTGTTAGACGTATGAACACTCCATAAATCGTCCTTTAATTCGATATTTTTTACCCCTTGATTCATCAAAATTTCCACTCCCAAAGCTTTACTTTTTTCAACACAAGTTTCCCACATTAATCCAGGTCCACTTTTAGGATATCGAAACGAATCGATTAACGTTTTTATGACGCCATCCCCCTTTTTATTTTTATTAGGAAATAAAGCATTCCAAATAGCCGAGCTTAAAGACAAGCCTTTGATTCGTTGGGCCGCCCAATCAGCCGAAATTTCGTTACAAGGAATCCCCCAAACTTTCTCAGTATAGGTCTTAAAAAAAATATTGAAAAGTCGCTTCCCAAATTGATTCGTTACCCACTCTTCAAAATTCTTAGGATCTTTAATCGGAAAGACCTTAGCTTGTAAATAACTAAGGACACATAAAATGCTTTGAAATATACCCAATTTTAAAAGGGCCTCCATGGCGACTAATGGATATGAAAAGAAATTATTGTTGTAAAAAATACGAGAACTACGAGGTCGTTCTAGCATCTCATCTCCTAATATCTCCGTCCAAAAATCTTCCACTTCCTGAGATTTAGAAAAGAAGCGATGCCCCCCAATATCAAAATGAAATCCTTTGTAAGTCTCCGTTCTAGAAATTCCCCCCACATAGGTAGGGTCCTTTTCAAATACCGTTACCGCTACCTTGGCCTTTCCTAATAAATAAGCGGCCGTTAATCCAGCAGGTCCCGCACCTATAATTGCTACTTTTTTCATGTATGAATTTCCTTAAACTAAACGAATTATTCGTTTCAGAGCTGATCGTTTAATTTAAAAACCTTTTTTCGGGACTAAAATATTTAATTACAAAACTAGGAAAAATAGTTGATTAAACCTCAATTTGGCCATATTTTCAAACCGATGCCATTTCTTTAATCGCATTAACCAAC
>Ga0209829_10002015_pt1 | contig 15815 bp, 18 predicted proteins | sample C_140205_EF_Meta_FD_187311 | JGI IMG/M metagenome (GOLD analysis project Ga0209829, IMG submission 187311) | Freshwater microbial communities from Lake Croche, Canada to study carbon cycling - C_140205_EF_MetaG (SPAdes) (version 2) | ecosystem: Environmental > Aquatic > Freshwater > Lake...
CATCGGTTCGATTTTAAGTAGTTCTGCTTTCTTATACATGCTTTTTAGTTCATCTTTGGTGAAAACAAAATTTTCTCTGACTTTATCGTTGCTCATATTCATTAATGTAATTTTAACTGGCTTTTGTTTTACTTGATCCAGATTGGAACCACCATAAAAATATTGGATAATTTGATTATTGGCACTGCGAACTAGGCCGTCGTAATAGATCATTACGTCTTCCATGCCTTTGATGAATTTACGTTGAATATATCCTGTGTCTGCAGTATCTACAACATGTAATCCATTTGCTAATCCAAAGTTTAATGTGCTTGGAATTGTCAAGTCATATACTTTTGGATATAGATTTACATCTATTTTATTAATTTCTATAATTTCATCTAATACAACATCATTCTGAGATTTGAAATTTGAATTATATGTTTGTGTAATATTTTGTAACATAATAATTACATCTTTAATAGATTGAATTGTATTTTCTGTTATATTAACATTTTCTAAAAATTCAAGAATTGTATCATCATTTGCACTTAATAATTCTAAACATACATCTAATGTTAGATTTGAGTAATCTACTTTACTGATATCAACTGATTTAGTTTCTCCTGGTATTTTAGGTAAATTTAATGTTACTGGAACAAAATCACCAATTTTAACATCAGGTGTTGCAGTGTGCAAGAATTGTTTCTTTTCTTGATTATAAATTAGCAAAGACTTTGATTCAGTTACAATTACTTTCTTTCCACCTGCTGTTTTAATTTCATATAATTCTTTTCCAGGTAAATGTCTGGTAATTGCAGTAATTTCACCCCATGTTACATTACCATCTGCATCGGTTGTTGGAATATAAAGTGTTTTTGTTTTTACTTCTAAGTATTCCATTTCTCTTTCTTCAAAGTGTTGGACTTTATCTTTATTTTGTTCTAATTGTGCATCAATCCAATCACCTATGGTTACATATTTTACCACTGATTCTGTGGTACTTCCTGATTCATAGATTACAATTGGTGTATCACCTGTAACTGACTTGATAGCAGTGTCTATTAAACCGTCGCGACCCGACATAGTTAAAAAGAAAAACTCTGCAGGACGCAATCCTTTCACATATGAACTAGTAACAAATCCACGAGCATGTGGAGTATCATCATATTGAGCATAGTGAGGCAAAGTTCTATTATTAACTTTCTTTGCAATACGTTTATTGTGCATATTAATTTGACCAACAATACAAGCAATATGACCAATTGATTCTACTTTACCCTTTGCACCTGAATTAACCATAATATAAAAATTATTATCGTGATTAATATTATCCATTGCAATTTTACCCATATTACCCGCATGTGCTGATAACATAGTAGCCATATTATTTTCAAAAATAGTTTCATCTAATAATCCAGGGTGATTTTCTTGTTCAGTAATCAAATGTTTTACTTCTAACAATAATTTATTTGTTTTATTTTTGATTTCAGTTAAAATCTTGTTATCTAATACACAATCTTTTATTCCAACTGTAAATCCCTTTTTGTATAACCATGACAAAACAACTTTTTGAACATTATCAATAAAATCACGAGTTATATCACCACCATATTGATCATAAATAATCCCAATAAATCCATTTGAATTGTTTAAGATATCCATAGTTACTTTACCAGATACATATTCACCATTTTCTACCTTAACACCACCTCTGGAAATATTGACATTTGGAACTAAATGACTCATTAATTCAAATGTACTACTTTCATTTTTCTTTACTTTATCAAAATCAAGATTTTTAGTAACCATCAATGTTTTCATAATACGATTCCAAGTTAAATCTTGATCAGTTTCAGTAAAAAGATAACTACCTAATACACTGTCCTGACGTAATTCAATAATCGGTTCAGTATTTCTAGGTGAAATAATTAAACTTGTAACATTTGCTAACATTGATAATTCTACTACTGATTGAATGGTTTGAGGAACAAAGACGTTCATTTCATCACCATCAAAATCAGCATTATATGGTTTACATGTACTAGGATTCATACTAAATGTAGTAAAATTAGGATTTAATGAAACACGAACTTTGTGTCCCATCATACTTAGTTTGTGCAAACTAGGTTGACGATTAAATAATACATAATCACCATCGACCAAATGTCTTTCTACAATATCACCGTATTGTAATTTAATTGGGCGATTTCTATATCTAATATCATATGATACACCATTCTTTTTAATAATCTTATTTACACCAGGATAAATATCTCTTCCGTTTTTTACTAATACTGAAAGTTTTTCATAATTGTCAGGTGTAACTGTTTCCGGAAAGGGGATACTCATGGCTATTTTTAATGGTATTCCTACCTCATCAATTCCCATACTAGGATCAGATGTAATTACAGCACGACCTGACCCTTCTACACGTTTACCGTTCAAATTCTGACGAATTCTTCCAGTTTTCCCTGAAATTCTTTCTGCAATAGATTTGGTAGGTCTTCCACCTGTTTTTTGTTGAGATGTTGGAAGGGGTACTTCTTCATTATTATAATATGTTGCAACATGATATTGTAAATTACGAATATATTCATCACTATATTTCATATCTTCACCTGATGCAGTTTCTTTGTCTAAAAGTTTTCTTACTTTAATATTACTCTTAACAATATCTGATAATTTGTGAGTTAATGTATCTTCAAAAGATGCTGTTGACAAAAAATCTCTTTTGGCTGCAGGACGAATTGCATTCGGTGGAATTGGAAAGTTAATAATAATCATATCTTCTGGTCTAGCTTTTGCTGTATCAAAACCCATAATTTGATAATCAAGATCTGAAATATTTTTCAAAATAGTATAAATAGTTTTTGGTTTCAAAATTTCAATTACACGTTTCTTTCCACTTTCACCACCACCATCTTCTTCTGATACACCTGATAATTCTGTTTCTGCTTGCAAATGAATAGTTCCTTGTGTTGGTGAAAATTTCTTAGTAATAATTGGTACTGGAGCACCGCAAGAATAATCTTGACGTTGACAATATTTAATACTAGATGTTAATTTTCTGACTTCAGCAAATCGAACCTTACCATATTTATTACGAATTACCGTATTTATTTCATCTAATGATTTATTCAATAAAAGTTTGGAACATCTAATGCAAACACAACCTAATATATTTTTTACAATATTTAAAAATCCAATATGAAACACTGGTTCTGCTAATTCAGTGTGACCAAAATGCCCAGGACAATATTTATATTCTTGGCCACATGTAGCACATAACATTTGACTATCAGTAGTTCCTAATCTCGGATCTACCAAGCCACCTCTTTTGGGTTCATTTAAATCATATGTTTCTGGAATATTAATCCCAAACGTATCCTTTTCAACTGCAGAAGCACTTTTGATTTCTTTATTTCCATATAAAGTGAATTCTATACGATCCAAATTAGTGATTTCGTCAAATCTTTCTGACATATTATTCTTATTGTTTTATTTTTTAAATATACTAACTAATTAATTATCAATTTTATCGTTTAGAGTTTAAGTATAAAAAAACGGGTTTTTGTGATATAAACATAATTTACTATATTAATTAATTGAAAATGCAGAAAAAACAAGATCCTAATAATTACATGTTTTCGACCCCATGGCATTTATGGTATCATCATGAATTAGATAATTGGAAAATTTCTGGTTACCGCAAAATATTTACCATCAATAATATTAGTGATTTTTGGGATTTACACCATAATATTGAATATATTGGTGGTATTAATAATCAGAATTTTTTCTTAATGAGAGATGGTGTAGATCCAATTTGGGAAGATGTAAAAAACCGTAATGGTGGTTGTTGGTCTATTAAGTTAACAGATACTGCCAGAAATTTTAATACATGGTTAAAACTAGCTATGTATATGGTAGGAGATAATATGTTTAAAGATTCTAAATTAGATGAGAATAAAAATATTACTGGATTATCTATTAATCTTAGAAATTCAAATACTACAATTATTAAAATATGGAATAGTGATACTAAATATAATTCTATTAAATTATTGCAGGATGATATTACGAAGGACTTTGGCTACAATATTATTTATAAGAAGAACAATGTTGAGTATTAAGTATGCAATACTGTAATAGCATCTCCGACGAGTATTAAGTATGCAATACTGTAATGCCGCTTTTGGTGAGTATTAGCTTATGAAATACTGTAATGCAATATGTTGTAAATATAAAATAAAAAATAATAATAATTATTTTTTATTCTTATGGAAAGTAATATGAACCACCTAATACAAATATATCAGTGTTTGCAGCTAATGCAGATGTTGATAAAAATGAATCTAAATATGTTACTGCAGTTGTATCTGTTAATTGTGTAGTATATATTGTACTATCTATAACTTTTACTGGGTATGCAGCAACTTCATATAATTTATTATTTACATTTAATTCATAACTTAATCCAGATGATGATTTATACCAATAATTATTTACAATTCCTGATTGATTAAATGGAGCTACTGTAGGCCAATTAGTCGGTTTTGTTGTTGAAAGATTTGGTGGAATTCCAGATGTTTGTGTCCAAATACCATCAGTCCATTTTGGACCAGATGATTTATATTTTCTATTATCCGGATCCCAATCAGATGCAGCAGTACCTAAACTACTACCAGGTGATGAATAATTTCCAAGAGATGGTGTTATAAATTTTTGTACATTCTTAGCTACATAGTGTGCAGAGACTCCTTGATCTAAACTTATATCATAATTTGCACATTTTAAGAATTCAGGTGATAATCTAGTAATAGTATTTGTAGTAGATTGAAATTTAAATTTGTCTGCATCTATATCAGGTAATTTATCTTTCATACCACATGCAAGAACCATATCATATACATATGTATTTTGTAATGATGGTGTTAAATGGGGTATAATATTAGAAGATTGTCCATTAACTTTTCCTTTTAATGGTGCTGAATTACCTGGATTAGAAGGTTCACAACCAGTAGCACTAGATAATCCTATTGTAGGAGGTAAATTATTTATAAATGCTTCAAGTTTAGTAGTAGTAAAATTAGATGCATCGCCTAATTGTGATTTCCATAATTGACAGCAGCAATTAGGAATTCTACCAAATTGTAAATCAGATACACCTCTAGATTTTTGCATTTGAATAATTGCATTAGCAGCATCTGCAGGACTGGGTTGACCTGTTGTATTTTTAGGAACACATGATCCAGCATTAGGATCTGTACCTTTAAATGGAACCATTGGTGCATATTTTAATGGTCCTGAATAATTCGGGTCGGGACCACTACAATTACATAAATTACATGGTGATACTACATTACAATATGTATCAATCGCTTTTCTTGCATTTCCATTATCTGCTTGTACAAATGCAGTTAAATCTTTCTCAAATTTTTCTACTACAATATCATTTACATATACTGGGTGATCAGGAGAAAATAATCCATACTTTTGTTTAGCCATTGCATAAAAATAATTTAAAAATTCTAGACCTTCACCATCCCAAGATATACCAGGTTGAATACCAAGAGCTGGTATACCTTGAATAGTATATTGCTTATATGCATGACTAATAGTAAGTATTGATAATATTACAACTATTATCCAATAAATCCAGCCATAATTATATAAAAAGCTGTAAAGAGGACTAAATTTAGTCAAGTTATTATTTAATTCATCAACATCCATTTCTTCCCATGGATTTTCACTATCTCTACTACCACCTGTCATATTATTAGTTTTATCTTCAGGTAAATTACTATATGTGATGTATAATATTAACAAAACTAAAACTAGTAATGAATAATTTTTATGTATAGTTTTTTTCATAATCTAATATTTGAAAAAAACTATTCTAAATCAAATTTATTATTTAGATTTACATGTTGCAATATATCTAGGATCTGTACATCTGGCTGCACTTGAACAACCAAAAAAGTATTTAACATATGCATCATCCAAGCAACAATTGCATGGTCTAGTTGAATTACAAAAATATTGTGCTTTAATATATCCACCAGATCTATAATCTGCAGTTACTTGAATCATATTAAAAAATTTTGCTAAATCTGGTTCATTTTTTTTCAATTGGTCTGGAACAAGATAATCAAATTTTATATTAGATACACCAATGGCAGGATTATTTACAGCTATAAAATATTGTTTTTGAAAATTAGAAAAAAAATCATGACCTAAATCCCATATACTTATTTGTTTTAAAACTACATTGTCAAAATATGCATGATATATAATTAATGCCACTAATAAAAATGGAACTGTTATTAATGCATATTTATATTTATACATAAAAGGAATATTAGAAGGTAAACTCCATGTTTTTTCTCTAGCACCACCTGATTGTACTAATATATTATTTGGATATTCTAAATATAAATATATTAATCCTAATATTATAATACTTATTATTGGATAATTATCTATTATAGTATTTTTTAATTTTTTATTCATATAATATTTTTTGAAAAAATTAATCAGAATAATCTCTATAATCATAACCACCTATATAAAAAATATTTTGTCCACCTTCTATATTTTTATTACCACTTTGTGCACTACTTCCAAATATACTATTTTTAAGATAAATTAATACATCTAATACAATTTTATAATGTATGACTATTAATGTTAATAATACTAATCCTAAAAATACCAATAAACTATTCCATAATTGATTTTCCATAATAAAACCAGGAATTTCATTATCATCACATTCAAATAATATATATGTTGATATTGAATTAAGAAATCCATCTGGAATACCGGATAAACTTACCTTTAGTGAAAAAATTCCAGTATTATTAACATTTGAATTAAAATTATTAATTCCTATATAATATTTTTTTATACCATCTGTTATTAATAATGATGATCCTGATAATGGAATATTAATACCTGTAAGTCCCGCTAAATCTGCATAATGTAATAATAAAGTTGTTTTGTCCTCACTTATATACATTTGACCTTGAGTTAATACTGGAGCGGTTGAACCAGTAACTAATTTATATGAAAATCCACATGTTTTTGCTGTATTAAAAATTTTTGGAAGTATAGAAGATGGTGTATTCATACCAGACATATATTCATATACTTTATTAGTAATTTGTTTAAATTGTTCAGTATATGTTTTTGATGTTGTATTAATATTTGTTACAATTTTATTATTTAATTTATGAATATAATCCTTTTTCTGAGAATTGTATCTTTTTAATTCTTCTTCTTGTTGTATTGTTTTTTGTATTTGAGTTTCTTGTAATTTTTCATTTTCTCTTATTTCTTCTAATTGGATTTCTTGTGATTCTCTTATTTGTTGTTCTTGTTCATGTTGTTCATCTCTTAATTTTTGTTCTTCTATCAATTGTTCTTCTCTTAATTTTTGTTCATATGCCAATTGTGATAATCTTAGAATTTCGTGTTCGGAGTTAGCTATTTGCATATCTTTTTCATACTTATCCATTTGTGCTAATCTTAATTGTATTTCTAATTCTTCTTCTCTTGATTTTGATTCTTCTAATTGAGCATTAACTATATTTTGTTTAAATTGAATTTCACGATTTTGTGCTTTTACTATCTGTTCTTTAGCTTCTTCAAATTGTTTAATTTGATTTTTTTTAATTTCAATTTTTTTTAATTCATCTAATTCTTGTTGAGTAACTCGATCTAAATTATATTTTGATTTTACATATACAGTTGTGTTCTCTGAAAAATGTTCATTAGTATTTAATCTATATATTCCATATAAAACAATTAATATTGCTAAATATATATATATTGTTTTATCCATACTATTTATTAAATAAATAATTTTTATTAAATAAATAGTTTGCACATAGATTTAATTTGTACATTTGTGTAATATTCATTTACAAATCTGGCCTTGTCTTCTTTGTCCATCGTTGCAAATTCTTCTAAAAATATATTTATTTTTTGTTCACGAGTCATTAATATCCCTTGTGCCATTAAATTATTCATAATTATTACTACCATTAATACAAATCCTAATATAATACACAATAGTCCAGTACTTGTCATATTATTGAACAATATTATTTTTTTTCTTTTTATTTACTTTATTCTCTTTATTTATTTTATTTATTTTACTGGTTTCTTGTCTTGCTTCTCTTTTAATTCTTTTATTATTATCTTCGATTAACATTGTATAAAAAGAATATCCTTGAAGCAAACAATCTGCTAAATCATCTTTTTTACTAAACTCTTTAAAAAATTCATTCCATTCAGGGGTAATGATATTTTGACAAAATTCAATAGATAGTTTCTTACCTTCTTGATATGTTAATTTTTTGGGTTTATTAGATGTAGTTTCTTCTAGTTCTTCTAGTTCTTCTGGTTTTACTTGAGTTTTAGATTTCTTAACTTTAGGCTCTGCTTTAACAAATAAAGTATTCTTTCTCCCTGGTGAAATTAATCTAATATTTTCACATAATAATGTTTTAGCATCTACTATCTTTCTAATTAAAAACCATGCGTATAATGTATCTGCAATAGCTTTCATTTTAGGATTTTTAAATGTTGGTTGATTTTCAATTAAAACATACTTGAATTCACCAAAATCAATTAAATCTAATTTTTCGATTAATTTCTTTTTTAGTAATTCAGTAGCACTATCAAATGCATAAACTTTAGGTCCATGAGTATCACACATATATTTGTTTACACCTGGTACTTCTACCTGATATTTAGCCTTGTCATAACATTTTTCAACATAACAAAAATGTTTGACTCGTAGTTTCTTACAATGATCTTTGCAATAATATTTTTTATCTTCGTCAAATAAATATAATCCATCCTCATCACAAAAATCACATTTTTCTAGTGCTAAATTAATAATCCCCCATTTTTTGATGGTAAGATCAATTTTTTTAGTTTCTTCCGATTCTATATATTCTGACAAATTATAGGCCAAGTGCTTAATACCAACATCCCATGATAAAATTAGGGTCTTTTCCATAAATATTATAATTAAGTTATATTTATATAAAAAATTGAAAAAATTAATTCCTATGTTTTCAATATTCATTTGTAAGTTTTGTTTTTTCTATTTGTATTTTCTCAATATTCATTTGTAACCCCCCCCTATATCGACAATATGTCCACACTGTATTCTCTCTTTCTATCTCATGCTGTTGACAAGTATGACGGGACCTCCAAATATCAAGATGCATTAAACATTCTATTTACTAAATTGGTAATTATTCAGATGCAAAATGCGTTTAGAAGTAAAGCCAAGAAACAACAATATAAGAAATTTCATAAAATAATTACTGAGCAAAATCTTTGCGTGGACAATACGTATTTCCAATACGCAACTTATAATAAGGAAGCAATCCTTGATTGTAGAAAAAATAAGTTACCTGTGTATTGTCTATATTGCAAATCATATTTAGATCCATCAAAAATTAATCAATACTGTGACAATAATACTACCGCTATATGTTACAAGTGTTGTGTAGATGCTGTTATTCCAAACTCAAATCGTTTTACTAAAGAAGAGCTACAGCTGTGGCGGTATATTGGTTTTTAGTTATAAGAATTATGTTAAATTTTATTTTAGTATTAATAAACAAAATAAAAATCTTATTTATACAAAAACATCAGATATAAACTTTCCAAGTTTTCTTAACCTATGGTTATACAAAAACATCAGATATAAACTTTCCAAGTTTTCTTAACCTATGGTTATACAAAAACATCAGATATAAACTTTCCAAGTTTTCTTAACCTATGGTTATACAAAAACATCAGATATAAACTTTCCAAGTTTTCTTAACCTATGGTTATACAAAAACATCAGATATAAATATCGATGTTTTCTAATAGTGTTCCCTACAAACCGCCTGGTACATATCATCTCCCCCTACTTCTACCACCAATTCATTCTTTATCAATTTCTTACTAAATATTCCTGGAGTACCATCTCCACAAAATTTACACATCGCTTTCAAAAATACTATTTCATCTGCATGTGAAAATAACAAATACAAATTACCAAACAAATTTTTATTTGCATCACCTACAAGTCCAGCAACATACACTTTTTTGATTTTACACCATTCAATAACTCGTTCATATATATCTGGAAAAAATTGTCCCTCTTCAATAATTATAATATCATATTTATCAATATCTAATACTTCAGAAAGTTTAAACCTTGATACACAATCTTCAGTAATTTTATCATGTGTTACAATTACAGAATTATTAGAATATCGATTATCTATTATTGGTTTAATAACTAAAATCGATTTCTTCAATATCTTATATTTTCTAATAATCTGAATCAATCTGGAACTCTTCCCTGAAAACATCGGCCCTAAAATTAGTTCTAAATATCCCATTTTTTTAACACGAATAGTGTGTATAAATACGAATAGTGTGTATAAATACGAATAGTGTGTATTATTTATATATAGTAAAAACGATATTTTATATTAAATAAATATTTCAATAATTATTGAAAAATCATGTTTTTAAGTCAATATATATACTATATAAAGAAATCGCAGTATATTATATAAAGATCTTAAATAACTAAAAATGGAATGGGTAAGTTCTGAACAAACCGGTGAAACTGCATTACTTCAACAGATTAGCATATCTACTATAACAACAACCAAAAAATTTAATTGTAAGTTTAACTTGCATTCTATTTACAAGTATGTAAAATTAGATTCCAACAATATTATTGGATTTAAATGTAATGGTTGGGTTAGAATTAAATTAAATGATAAAATAATTCTGTTACCTCCTGCTGTTTCTGATTCAGATGATGAAGATGAGGAAGAGGAAGAAGTAGTAGTTAGTTCTAAAAAAGAAAAGAAAAAGAAAATTCCTTCTCACTATAATGAGATCAAGGGTATTTACGGGAATTTAAAAATTAAAAGAAGTAAAAACAGATTCTTTAATCAAGTAACTGCATATATTAAATTAAGTATTGCAGATCAGTTAGAACCTAATATGACTGAAAGTCAAAAAAAGAAATTAATTCATCGTTATATTAATGTAAAGATATTTAAAAATGGATCATTACAAATGACAGGAATTAAGAAAACAAAAGAATGTAATATTATTATTAACAAGCTGTTCAATGAAATTATTAATCCGATTAATACAAATACTATTGTTGGATATCCAGCAGGAACTATTTTACCTGACTTTATGCAAATTGCCGAAGAACCTAATACGATGTTAAAGTTTCTCGAATTACTGGAACCTATAGAAACTCCAGTGTTGTTAACTCATTTGAAAATTACTGATTTTAGTATTCGTATGATTAACAGTAACTGTCAAGTTCCATTTAAAATTAATCGTGATATCTTATTTCAGTTATTGAAGAAAGATAAAATTAAATGTAGATATGACCCAAATAGTCATGCATGTGTAAATATTAGATATGATATTAATGATGATGATAAAGTATCAATCTTTGTATTTCAATCTGGTAGTATTATTATTACTGGTGGTAAAAAAATTATTGATATTAACAAAGGATATCATTATATAATGGGAATTATATCTAAACATTATGAAGCAATTAAGAAGAAGGATTTGGATAATTATATTAATTCTCTTGACGGTGATGATACCGATGAAGAAAATCAAAATATTATTAACATGAGTAGTAATAATTAAAAAAACTTTAATCTCTAAGACCAGTCAATAAGAATATGAGATTTATCGTGAATTTTATTAATAAACGGTATTAGTTTTTCATTAATCGTTGACACATCACACATCTTACCCTCTTGATTTAGTGAAAGAGTTTTACATTGAATATTACAACCTGGAAATAATTGTTGCAAATTATTACACACATCAATTAAATCATTTGCAAAATTATTATGATTATAATGATTTAAAATATCAAATTTAAATGATGTATTGGTGGTAGTACTAGCAGATTGAATAACTTGTTTATAAATATTATTTACAATCAGACTAATCCGATGAAGACGATTATCTTCATCAGTTTTGCTCTTTAACTGTTGAAGCATTTCACGGGAATATGGCATCATCATTATAACTTTTTTTATTATTAATTAATTGATAATAAATAAAATTCAATTTTCTATACCGTGAAGTGCCAAATTTAAGAATTCTTCTGAAAAAAGAATTCTTAAATTTGATAAGCACAAACGCTACAAGTCAAATTACACCAGATGTTAAGTACGGAGTACTTAACATCGGTATTTGCCGGTACGAATAACTCATATTAACATATGGTTATTCTAAAAAAAAACACTCATACTCCAAATAATCATCAGGTTTCTCAATTTCAATTGAAATAACATCTCTTGCCCATGCACCAACACAATTATTATTTGTACCATAATAATCTCCACCACCACGACCATTTCCCTCTACCACCAATAACGGTAAAGGATGAATCATATGATGTTTATTTTTATCCACATATACTCTCTTGGTATGATTAATAATGTAACGATATTCACTAGTTACAATAGATTTTAGAGTTATTGATTTATCTACATCACTAAGTATTAAATTATATAAATTTTCATTTAATTCAGGTTCAGGATCTGCATAATCACCAGCCCATACTAGACGTGATTTATAAAATGTACCTTTAGGTGTAAAAAGAAATTCAACTGAATTAACAAAACTATTTTGAATGTACGAATGTTCCATTAATTTAGATCCTTGATCCATAGGCGGACTTATATATCCTCTGATAAATTCATGCTTACTAATATTATTTTCTCCTAAGATAATAACAATGTAATATTGTCCCATTTTTATTTATTGTTTATTATTTATTAATTTATTAGATTAAATTTCAATTTTTATAAAAAATCATTAGAAATGTATGAATAATACATTATTTTCTTATTGTAAAATGGTAGTGTAAAAATACGAATTAAATCAGTGATACATAATACACTATTATAAATAAATAATATTTTTTAAATCTAATCTAATTATATATGACATCAGCTATTAAATTAAAAGAGGAAATTGATAAGATAAAAGATATAAGTGACATTTTTACTTTATCTAAATTTGATACAAATATTGATGGAACATTTACAGTAAATGGTAGATTAAATGGTCCAAGTGAATCACCTTATAAATTTGGTGAATTTCCTATCCAAATAATATTTTTTCCCAATGATTCACCTAGTTTTAATTTTTTATCTCCAATTCCTTTTCACCCAAATATAGATGCAATTACTGGTAAAGTTTTGATTAAGTCACCTACTCAATCAGTTGAATCAATAATTAGAAGTGTTCATTCGTTATTAACAGATATAGATGAATCAAATATAGTAAATAATGATGCTGGTAATTTATTTAAAGATAATAAAAATGCATTTAAGATAAAGGTTATTGAAACTATGAAACAAAATGGTCAATATTATCCACCTGATCCTTTAGTAAATGATGTAAATATGGCATTTAAAAGTGTAGTTCTTAATGAACTTAAAACAAGTAATAGTGATTTAACTTTTCCTGCTGAGGTAGGACAAAGTGCCGGAACCCTATATCAAAAGAAATTTATTAAATATGTAGAGAAACTTAAGACCAATCTATTATAATATAACTTTCACGTAATCTTTTATTATTATTTGGAATAATATTTTTTACTAGTTTCATATTTTGACTCATATATGTTACATATTCTACCTTACATTCTGGAAATAAATCTTGAAGTCTAAGTATAATATCATTTATATTTTGAATGTAAAATGAATCTGGGGTATACAAACCAGTGATTTTATCATATTGACTTGGTATTTTATAATGATAAAATGTTCCATTTTGTAATTCTGCATATTGTACTGTTTTATTATATATATGTTTTATATGAACTTCTATATGATTTTTTCGTATTTCTTCATCTCTGATAGTTTTAAGATTTAACATAGTGTATCGTGACATTGGTTTTAGGGACATTATTTATATTAAAGAAAAAATTTACCGGTATTTGCCGGTACATTCGGGCATTTTATTATTATAATATATTTTTAAATTAATAAATTAACGAGGATGAACAACAATTATATTTTTATTTTTGTCGAAAAATAATGAATCCGAATCCCAGGTACCACATGTTTCTAGATCCATTTGACCAAATTGTTTATTTTGAATTTTATTACATAAAAGCTTAAATAAGAGTTTTTCACTGGTAGAAGATATTTTAATACATACAACATTCCAATCTAAAAATGCTTCATATGATTCTGATTCTATAATACCATCACAATTATAATCAACCATTCGTTCATAATCATTCTCAGTGACAATACATTTGTAGAGAAGATCGATACATTCTTGTTCGGACATTTTTATTTTAGTTATTTATTAATTTGATTGTAATTAATAAATAGGGATTTCAATTTTCGTATAGTATAATCTGATTATACACAATATGCATTAGAACCTGTAGCACTGGTATCACTGGCTAAAGTTAATCCTGTAGGGCATGTAGGTGCAGTACCTGCCATTATATTTAAAGGATATTTACATTGACCATTAGATAATGTAGTTAAACGAGGGCATGTAGATGCAGTATAACAAGTATTAACTGGGATAGATGAAAAAATACCAGCACCTGGACTGATAGTGTAATTAGTGGGACAAGTAGGTACTTGATTTGTTACTAAAGAACTAGTTAAAATACATTTATTGGCATGAGTATTATTAGAATCTTGTGTAACAATTTGGGTATAACTTAATTGGACTATAGGGCAATCTACTATTGCTGATGTTTTTTGGCAACCATTTGCTAGTGTTAATGTTTGATCTGTGGGACATGTAGGCATTGTTAAATGTTCAATTTTTTTCATTTCTTTATATATACATTTTATTTTTCTAAATAAAGATTGCTAAACTAGGTTGTATATCTTTCATCAAACGAATTGTTTCTTCATTTAAATTATAACTAATATAAATAGTTTTTTCTTGATTACTATTACCATATGAACATGTGTATGTCCCAATAATTAGATTTATTTTATATTTTAATTCATTTTTTTCATCAAGATATTCAAATACATCTTTAGCGTCACTGAGTGGATTTTTATCGATTATCATTAATGTTTTTATATTTTCATCTGTGTCTAAAAATTGTAATATGGTTTCAATCTTTTCTGCAAAATTAGTAGCGAGCCAGTAATCAGATTGGTAAAGCATTTTTTTATTAATTATGATTTGGTTTATAATTAATAAAAAAATCAATTTTTATTTATTTATTTAGTCCACTTTCAATATGGGGGATACAAATATTATCACCTTCACCTGTATCTGATCTAGTAACTGTAGCATAAGACCAACCATTGTATACACAAATATCTTTGGGGTGAAATAAATAATTGGGGAGGCAACCAACAGTTGTTTTTGTTGTAGCTCCTGTGCATGAAGAACCGTTTTGGATATCAGATGGTAATATTTTTCCAATAGTAGGAGGATCAACGCAAATAGGATAACTTGTTTGATCATTAGTAGAATCTATTTTCATTACTGTACTAGAAATTTGACTGAGAGGGCAAACACTTGGTGTAAATAATGTTTTGGGTACACATCCTATATTTGTTAATGTTTGATCACTAGGGCATGTATTGAGTGTAGCATGTTCAATTTTTTGCATTTCTTTATATACTATATATTTTAGATATTTATTTATAAAAACTAGATAAAATGACAGTTAAGAATATATATTTTTGTTTGGACCGGCAAATTGTCTTGTAACGCTTGTGCTAACAAATTTAAGAACACTTAAATTTGGCACTTCA
>Ga0209829_10002019_pt1 | contig 15767 bp, 9 predicted proteins | sample C_140205_EF_Meta_FD_187311 | JGI IMG/M metagenome (GOLD analysis project Ga0209829, IMG submission 187311) | Freshwater microbial communities from Lake Croche, Canada to study carbon cycling - C_140205_EF_MetaG (SPAdes) (version 2) | ecosystem: Environmental > Aquatic > Freshwater > Lake...
TGCGGCTTTGAGCGCGGCGCGCTGGCGGGCGGTGTTCGTGGCGTTCTTCATTATCGCGCTGTTCGGCGGCATCGTGATTGTGCTGTGGTTCGGGGCGGGCCTGTTGCAGCGGGGTGAGATCAGTCCGGGCGAGCTGACCCGCTTTGTGCTCTATACGACCTTTGTGGCGGGAGCGATGGGGCAGTCGGCGGAGTTGTTCAGTCAGATTCAGAAAACCGTGGGCGCGACGCAGCGCGTGCGGGAGTTGCTGCGGGAGCCGACCGAGGGCGCGAACGTTGCCTCGCACGGTGCAGCAGCGGGACTGAGCGCGGCGAAATCGGCGACGGACTTGCCGGCGCGGTTGCGGGGCGAAGTGGCGTTTGCGGCGGTGAATTTTCGTTATCCTAATCGTCCGGAAGTGGCGGTGTTGCACGACATCACGCTCGCGGCACGGTCGGGGGAACGCATCGCCTTGGTCGGACCGAGCGGCGCGGGCAAGTCCACGCTCACGGCGCTGCTGCTGCGGTTCTACGATCCGGAGAGCGGGCGGCTGTTGATCGATGGGCGCGATGCGCGGGAGTATCCGCTGGCGTGGTTGCGCGGACAGATGGCCATCGTGCCGCAGGATATTTTACTCTTTGGCGGGACGATCGCGGAAAATATTGTTTATGGTCGACCAGGGGCGGATGACGCGGCGGTGCGCGAAGCGGCGCGACTCGCGAACGCGGATGAATTTATTTCCGCGTTTCCCGAAGGTTATGCGACGCTCGTGGGAGACCGGGGGATCAAACTTTCGGGCGGGCAACGTCAACGCGTGGCGATCGCGCGGGCGATTCTGAAGAATCCGGCGATTCTGATTCTCGACGAGGCGACGAGCTCGTTGGACAGCGAGAGCGAGCGACTGGTGCAGGTGGCGCTGGACCGGCTGATGCAGGGACGCACGACCTTTATCGTGGCGCACCGTCTCGCGACGATTCGCACGGCGGACAAGATCGCCGTGATTGAAGGCGGGCGTGTGGTGGAGTTTGGCAACCACGCGGAATTGTCCGCGAAACCCGAGGGGCTCTATCGGCGGCTGAGCGCGTTACAGTTCGGGCAGCCGAATGAAAAACTGGATGATCTCGGATAGGAGATCGGGCGACGAGCCGTATAAAATGTGGGTCAGCCACGTGCCGCCAGACGGCCAAGATTCATCCTGAGATACAGAACCGCTACGACGCGCACGGCATCGGGATCGATGCGGTAGAATACGGCCTAGGGAAAGCGACGGACCAACATGCGGCGCAGGCCACGATGGAGGGGTGGAAACAATGCGGGTTGCTCGGCGATGCTGGCAAACGCGGCGTCGATCATGCGGACGAAATCTTTGCCCAAGCCGAGCGAGCGCTGCTCATACCAATCGTGGGCGGCGAGCAAATCAGCGATGGCCGCCGAGGTAGGGCGAACCAACGTAGGCATTAGCGACCGAGGAGTTCGGTGCGAACGTCAGCCCATGGCCGCCCGGGGTCTGGGTTTTTTTCGAGTACGTCCAGCCGGCGGTCTAGTTCCGCGCGATGTTCAGGTGACAGCGGGACGCTGGCTGGCTCCGCAGCGATGCGGTCCCAGATTTCTTCCACGAGCAGAATGCGTTCGGCGGGCGAGAGGGCGCGAAGTTCGGATTCGAGGGAGGGAGACATGGCGGAAAGTTTCTGGGAAATACTGTCCTGAAAGACGATGGGGTTGATCAGCGGTTGATGCGCGCATGGGTAGCCGTGTTGCTTGCTGGGCTCATTTCAAGCCCGGATGCGTGCACAGGTTTCAGCCACTTCGGCGTAGTGCAAATCGCGGGGGCCGTAGGTCTGGTTTTTCAATAGGCCGCAATCGCTTCGTGACTTCGTCCACGTTTGTGCGTCTGGTCTGAATATGAACAGCGCGCTTCCACCCCGGGCGTTTGAGATCTATGCGCCCCGTCGTCAGTTCCTCCGCCAAATGGCGTTCGGTTCCGCCCTCTTCGCTGTGCCTGGCTTGTTCGCCGAGCAACTTGCGCTCACGCCGCGCCAGACCGAAGGGCCGTTTTATCCGGACGTGCTGCCCCTCGATACGGATAACGATCTCATCGTGGTGAATGATCGGCTGACGCCAGCGGTGGGCGAGATTACTTGGCTCAGCGGTCGGTTGCTGACGGAGACGGGCTCACCGATTCGCAATGCGACGATCGAGATCTGGCAGTGCGATTCGACCGGCGTTTATCTCCACACGAAGACGGGTGGGGACAAGGCGAAGCGAGATGCGAATTTCCAATGCTTCGGTCGCTTCGTCACGGGATCAACGGGTGAGTATGTTTTTCGGACGATCAAGCCGGTGCCTTATCCCGGACGGGCGCCGCACATCCATCTTGCGGTGAAATTGCGCGGGAAAAAGGAATTGGTTTCGCAGTGCTACATCAAGGGCTACGCCGGAAATGAGAAGGACAGTGTATGGAAAGGCATCAAGGACCAGCGGCAGCGGGAGAATGTGACGGTGGATTTTGCGCCGTTGGCGGGATCGAAGCTCGGCGAGCTGGCGGCCAAGTGGGATGTCGTCATGGGAATGACGCCCGAGCATGGGTGAAGACGGAAGACGGGGAAGACTTGGAAGACGGGGAAGACTTGGAAGACGCGGGAAGACTTGGAAGACGGGGAAGACTTGGAAGACGCGGGAAGACTTGGGAGACGCGGGAAGACTTGGGAGACGCGGGAAGACTTGGGAGACGCGGGAAGACTTGGAAGACGCGGGAAGACTTGGGAGACGGAAGGGGCGTTTTGGCCGGCTTAGCCCAATAGCTCGCGCAGAGCGATGGAGAGGGCGGAGCGATTGAAGGGTTTTCGCAGGAGACCGAGGGGACCCTGATCGCCGGAGACGCGTTGCAGCACGTCGTTTTCGCTAAAACCGCTAATGATGAGCACGCGCAGATCGGGGCGCACCGTGCGGAGGACCTTGAGAGTTTCTTCGCCGCTGAAGCCGGGCATCAGCAAATCGAGCAGGACGACGTCGAACTCGCTTGGATTGGCGCGCACCGCAGCGATGCCAGCAGGGCCATCGGAGGCGGTTTGCACCGAGGCTCCAATCGATTTCAACAGGTCGGCGGCGACGATCCGCACAGGCTCGTCGTCGTCGATCACGAGAGCGCGTCCGGTAAATTTCCAGTTATTGGGTGCGAGCGCGGGTCGCGCGAGAGGGGTCACTAACGCCGGCGCTGCGGGTAAGAGCAGTCGGAACGTGGAGCCCGCGCCGACGGCCGTTTCGACCTGCAGGGCCCCATGATGGCTGCGCACGATGCCGAGCGTGGCGGCAAGCCCGAGACCGCGACCGGTGAATTTGGTGGTGAAGAACGGATCGAAAATCCGAGCGCGCACTTCGGGGGACATGCCGCAGCCGGTGTCGCGCACCTCGAGAAAGACGAAATTGCCGGCCGGCAAATTGGCCCCGGCGACGCAGGTATCGAGGTAGGTCGCGTCGGCGCTCATGACACCGGTGGTGATGGTGATGCGTCCGCGGTTTTCGCCGAGCGCGTCGGCGGCGTTGATCACGAGGTTCATCATGACCTGGCGGAGTTGGGTGACGTCGGCGCGCACGGGCGGTAGGTCCTGGGCGAGCACCAGCTCGAGTTGGGCTTGCTTGAGACTGGAAACCTTGAGCAATGGCACGAGCTTCTCGGTCAACGCGGTGAGGTCCGTAGACTCGATCAGAAAGCGCCCCTTGCCGGCGTAGGCCAGCATTTGCCCGCAGAGGTCGGCGGCGCGCTGGGCGGCGGCTTCGACCGCGGAGAATTTCGCGTCGGTCTCGTCGTTACGGACCGGTTCCAGTCGAAGCAGACTGGAGTGGCCGATGATGATTCCGAGGAGGTTGTTGAAATCGTGCGCGATCCCGCCGGCGAGGAGACCGAGGCTTTCGAGTTTTTGGCCTTCGAGGAGTCGGCGCTCGAGGGCGAGGCGTTCGTGTTCGGCGATTTTCTTGGCGGTGATGTCGATTACGAGGCCTTCAATCAGCTCCAGTTTTCCGTCGGCGGCATAAACGCCACGGCCGCCAGACTGCACCCATTTTTCACCGCCATCGCGCGTGCGAATCCGAAACTCCTGGTCGAAATCTTTGCGCTCACGGAGAGCGGCCATTGTGATTTTGGTGACGGCTGCGAGGTCATCGGGGTGGATGACGTCGCGAAACTGGACGGCGCCGGAGACGAATTCGTAGGGGGTCCAGCCGGTCAGGGCTGCGGAGCCTTCGCTGGCGTAGAGGACGGTCAAGGTGTCGCCCGGGCGGAAGCGAAACGCCATGCCTGGCAGCGACTGCATGAGGCCGTTGAGTTGGCGGCGGCTTTCAGTCAGCTCGGCGGTGCGCTCGTGCACAGCTTGCTCGACTTGCTGCGTATGGCGCAGGCGCGAGCCCAAGAACCCCGCCCCGAGGGTCGAGATAATGAGGCCAGACACCAGCACGATGCCCGGGAGTGGAGATGAATCGGTCGAGCTGTCGCCCGCTGCGGGACGGTAAAGGATCCGCCAATGGCGGCCAGCGATGTGGAGCGGGATGTCGCGGTGCAAGCCACCGCGGAACTCGGCCTCGGTCGGGGTGGGACCACCGGATCCGTTAAACACGTAGAGCAAGCGGCGGTCGGGGCGCGTCGCGGACTCGTCGAGAAACAGCACGTCAAGCCGACCGCCGGGGGAGCGATTCCACGGTTGAGCGAGAAGGTCGGCCACGCGGAACACGCCGAGAAGCACGCCGGTGTGCGGATGCAGGTGGCGCGTCTGGTCGGCCGGTGGTGTGACGCCGCAGATCATCACGACGCCATCGTTGGGGCCGGACTCGTAGACGAGCTTGAGGAGTCCGCTGATGACGCAGGCGTTGCTGGTTTGGGCGCGAGCGATATCCGCCTGCAGCGGACTGGCGGCGGCGTCGGAGCCCAGGACATGGCGGTTTGTGGCGAGTGGCTCGACGAATCTGATCGGATAATAAAGGTCGCGGGCGGCGGCCGGGCCGTCGGTGCCGCCGCGCACGCGTTCCCTGATGCCGCCGGGGATTTCGTTGGCGTGCATCGTTTCCCATTTGGTCCGATCGGCGGCGACAACGGCCGGGGCCCATTGGACGCCGAGAAACCCGGGGTGCCGGGCAAGTTGCTGTTGAACGGCATCGGAGAATTCGCTGCGGTTGATGGTCTCGTGGTAGGAGAGAAGCAGGCGAAGTGCGAGCAGGCCGTCCTCGTAGCCTGCGAGGGTTTCCCGGATCAGGGCATGCCGGGCAGTGACTTGCCGGTCGAACTCGGCGTCGCGGCGAAACTCTTCGCTGACAACCGCATTATGCCAAAGCGACCACGTGAGCGCGACGCCAGTAAACGCGACGAGGGCGATGATTATGAGGTGCGTGCTCGAGCGTGATCGGTCGGCCGGGGACATCTGGCCGCATCGTGTTAGCGCGGACGGTCACCGCAAGCACGGAGGTGAGGCGTAAGGATTTTGCTTGGGCCCTGCTTTTGGAGCCTGTCGCACGGGGTAGTGCGAAACTAGCTTAGGGCGGGTCAGAGACCGCGCGCTACTTCCGGAAAGGAGCGGGCGACTATGGGTTCCCGTAGCCCTTGACGGCGACGGGTGGGGTCGGCGGAGGCGGGGTGAGGCCGTGGGCGAGGAGGACTTCGTGGAAGGCGGCGATGGTGCTGAAGCCGGGTTTGAAATTTCCGTAGCGGTGGCCTTCCGCGATGAGCAGGGGCGTCCAACCCTTTTTGTTTTTCTGGTTCCAGACTTCGATGTTCGCGCCTTTGGCGTCGAGGAGCTTGATGACCTTGGGGAAATTCGCGAAGGCGGCGCCGTGCATGGCGGTATCGCCGATGGTGGAGACGGCGTTGAGGTCGGCACCGATGGAGAGGAGATAGGTGACGGCTTCGACGGCTTCCTCGTCGGTGCCGGCTTCCTCTTCGACGGCGCGCGTGCCGAGGCCGGCAGCGGCCATGAGGGCGGTGCAACCGTCAGCGTTGGTGAGTGTGGGATCGGCGCCGAGGGAGTGGAGGAGTTTGAGGTAGGGTGTGTCAGCGGTGTCGGCGGCGAGGAGGAAAGGCGTGCAGCCTTTGCGTGCGACGCGGCCGCCGCCGGAGGGGCCGCCCGTGAGGCGGAGGTTTACGTCGGCGCCTTTGGCGACGAGTTTGCGGATGAGGTCATCGCTCGTGTAGAGGCCCGAGCCGTCGGGGACGGGCTGGCCGTCGTCTTCGCCGCTGTCGGGTTTGCGGACCCAGGTGAGGACATGGAGCGGGGCGTAGCCGGAGCGAAGGTCGTTGGGATTGGCGCCGAGATCGAGGAGTTGCGCGGCGAGTTCGAAGTGGCCGTTTTCGATGGCGATGATGAGTGCGCTGGTGCCGGCACGCGGCTGCTTATTCGTAACTTTTTTCGCGGGCTTGGTGGCTTCGTTGAGGTCGACGCCGGCCGTAAGCAGTGAACGGATAACGGCGCCTTGTCCGCGGCGGGCCGCGAAGAGCAGGGGGGTGAAGCCGGTGTCTACGGGGGTGCGGAAATCAGCATGGGCCGCGATCAGGGCCTCGACGACGTCGGCGTGGCCTTCGTGCGCGGCCCACATGAGGGCGGTCTGGCCGCCGTCGGTGAGCTTATCGTCGACGCGGGCTCCGCGGGCGAGGAGCGCTTGGACGGCGGCGAGGCGGCCGGTGCGCGCGGCGGTCATGAGAGGAGTCTCGCCGCCGGGGAGGGTCAGGTTGGTCTCGGCACCGGCTTCGAGGAGCGCGGTGATGAGGGCGGCGGTGCCGTTCGTGCAGGCGAGGGAGAGCGGGGTGACGCCGTAGCGGTTTTGGGCGTTGGGATTGGCCTTGGCCGCGAGAAGAGATTTCGCGGTGGCGAGGTCGTCGTGGCGCGCGGCCCAGTGGAGCGCGGTGGTGCCGTCAGGCTGTGGGGCGTCGACGGCGGAGTCGGCGAGGAGGTTGCGGACCGCGATGGTGTCGCGCTGCTCGACGGCGTCGGCGAGAGGTGAGGCGCTGGGCGCGGCGGAAGCGATGGCCGTTAGGAGGGCGAAGCAAAGCGTGGCGAACGGACGGAATCCCCCAAACAGGTTGGCCACAAAAAACACGAAAGTCGGAGGGCGATGGGGGCTTGCAAGGCGCACATAGGCGCGCGGGCGAGGTGCGTCGGCCGGACGGACGCCTTGGTGTTTTTTGTGGCTAAAAACTCTGGTGGAAGCAGAGGGGGAGAGCGGAAGGGGACCACAGCGACACGGAGGCACGGAGAAAAGCCGGGCTGGGTTTGCGCTCTTTGTCTGGGTGTCTTTGTGGTTCATCGGTAGGCGAAATGATTCGATCAGCTCGCGAGACGAGCGCGCAATTCAGCAATCGATGCAGCCCACTTTTTGTGGCCGTCCCACAAACTTAGTAATTCTGACGGCGGGGCCTCAATGCGATCCAGGGCTGCTAGCGCTTTCTGAATCAGCGAGGTAGTCGGCTTGATCCGATGAGTCTCCACCCAATGTGCAACTTCCTCGGTGTAGGCGTCGCGCGGCGATGGTTTTTCGCGAAGCCAAGCAACCACCTCTGCGGCTGCGATTGCTTCGTCTCCTTCGGCTGCCGCAAGGTAGTCGTCCCCAGCTTCGAGAACCGTCTGCAAAGTCATTTCAATATAGGAAAGATCATCTGCATATTCCAAGCCTCGGGCCCAGTCACAGGCATTATCATTTCCGAATGGTTTTTCACTCCAAGCGCCCATGGTGGTTTTTCCGTTAGAGTGGCGGTTGAAAGCGGGTCGCTCTCGTAGTCCCTCACACCGTCAACGGCCGGAAGAGGTCGGTGACTTTGCCGGTGCTGTCGGCGAAGGAGTCGATGTTCACGCCGGCTTTGTCGAGGAGGGTGAGGTGGAGATTCGCGAGCGGCACCGGGTCTTTGTAGCGGAGGTGGCGGTTGCCTTTGATGCCATAGGCTTTGCCGCCGGCGACGAGGGTCGGGAGATTGGTGTGGTCGTGGATGTTCGGGTTGCCGATGCCGGAACCGAAGAGGAGCATGGTATGGTCCAGGAGCGTGCCATCGCCGTCGGGGGTGGCTTTGAGGCGGTCGATGTAATACGCGAAGAGCGAGACGTGGAAGGCGTTGATCTTCGCCATGCGGGCGATCTTTTCGGGGTCGTTGCCGTGGTGGGAGAGCGGGTGATGCGGATCGGCGACGCCGGTCTCGGCGGCGTAGGTGCGGTTGCTGGTCTCGCGGGCGAGTTGGAAGGTGATGACGCGCGTGATGTCGCCTTGGAAGGCGAGGACCTGGAGGTCGAGCATGAGCTTCGCGTGATCGGTGTAAGCGGCGGGGACGCCAAGCGGGCGGTCGAGGTCGGCGGGAAGATTGTTTTTCGCGACGTCGGCTTCAGCCTTCTGGATACGGCGTTCGACTTCACGGACGGTGTCGAGGTATTCGCTGATTTTGGCCTGGTCGGCGGGGCCGAGGCGGCGTTTGAGGCTGGCGATATCTTCGGTGACCCAATCGAGGAGGCTGGCGCGTTTGCGGAGGGCGGCGCGGCGTTCGGCGACACTGCCGCCTTCGCCGAAGAGACGTTCGAAGACGACGCGCGGGTGGGCTTCGTAGGGGAGGGGCGTGGTGGGCGAGGACCAGGAGAGGTTGTTTTGGTAAACGCACGCGTAGCCGTTGTCGCATTGGCCGGTGGTCTGGAGCATGTCCATCGCGAGTTCGAGCGAGGGGAGCTGCGTGGCTTGGCCGATCTGTTGTGCGGCGAGTTGGTCGGCGGTGGTGGCGAGGTAGTAGTCGTTGCTCTCGGTGTGCTTCGCTTTGGCGGCGCTGAGGAAGGAAGAGTTGGAGGTGGCGTGCGAGCCGGGGTAGGCGTTGCGCAGCTCCATGTTGGAGAGAACGGTGAGCTGGTCGCGGTGGGGGGCGAGGGATTCGAGAATCGGGGAGAGGGTGGAAAGCGTGCCGTCGGTGCCAGCGGGCGTCCACCGCGACTGGTCGCAGCCCATGGGCATGAAGACGTAGCCGAGGCGGCGGGTGGGCTTGGCAGACGTGAGCGTCGCGGCGGTGGCGGCGGGGACCATCGCGTCGAGGAGCGGGAGCGAGAGAGAGGCACCCATGCCTTTGAGGAAGGTGCGACGGGGGAGGGCCTGACGGGTGAGGAATGAGCTCATGGGAAGACGCGGAAGACGGGGGAGACGCGGAAGATTGGGGAGACTAGGAGAGGGGGAGGTGGGGAGAACGGAAAGCGAGGGGAACTTAACTGCGAATGGGGATGAATCAACTTGGATGCTGAGTGACAGGTTATGGGGTTTTCCGCATTTGAAACGGGACGCTGTTGACGATGCCGACGACGAGGGCGGAGAAGCGGAAATTGTCGGATTGGGCGTGGCGCACGACGGAGCGGATCGCGGGGGCGTCGGAAGGTTCGACGCCGCGACCGAGGGCGAAGGTGAGGAGTTTTTCGGAGAACGTGCCAGCGAAGAGTTCGGGGCGGGCGAGCAGAGCGCGTTCGAGTCCGGCGACGCCGTCGAACTTACTGCCGTCGGCGAGGCCGCCGCTGGCGTCGACGGATTTGTGATCTTCCTCGGTGCGCCAACGGCCGACGGCGTCGAAGTTTTCGAGCGCGAAGCCGACGGGGTCCATCACATCGTGACAGCTGGCGCAGGCGGGATTTTCGCGGTGCTTGGTGAGGCGTTGGCGGATGGGAAGTGAAGCGGAGACGATGTTATCGTCGAGGGACGGGACGTTGGGGGGCGGCGGTGGGGGCGGCTCGCCAGCGAGGTTGGAAAGAATCCAATGACCGCGAATCACGGGCGAGGTGCGGGTGGCGTAGGAGGTGACGGTGAGGATGCTGCCGTGGCGGAGGAGTCCACCGCGCTGGCGTTGGGGATCATCCGCGAAGGAGACACGGCGGAACTGGCTGCCGAAGACGTGCGGCACGCCGTAGTGTTTGGCGAGGCGCTCGTCGAGGAAGGTGTAGTCGGCGCTGAGGAGTTCGGTGATCGGTCGGTCGGCGCGAATGATATGTTCGAAGAAAACTTCGGTCTCGCGGCGCATGGACTGGCGGAGGTTTTCATCGAAGTCGATGAAGCGGCGTGCGTCCGGCGTGATGGCGGCGAGCCCGCGCAGGTGGAGCCATTGGGCGGCGAAATTATTGACGAGATTTTTCGAGCGGTCGTCGGCCAACATGCGGCGGACGTGGGCGTCGAGTTTTCCGGGCTGGCGCAATTCGCCGCGCTCGGCGGCGTCGAGGAGGGCATCGTCGGGGATACTGCCCCAAAGGAAAAACGAGAGCCGGGAGGCGAGTTCGAATTCGCTGACGCGGTAGGCGGTGCCGGAGGCGAGGCCGGCGGGGTCGGACTCGATGCGGAAGAGGAATTGCGGGCTGACGAGAATGGCGCTGAGGGCGTTTTCGATGCCTGCCTCGAAGCCGGCGCCCTCGGCGCTGCCCTCGTGGAAAAACTGGAGTGGCTTGCGGAGATCGTCGTCGGTGACGGGGCGGCGGTAGGCACGGCGGAGGAGGCCGGCGAGGATTTCGCGGGGAAGAGTGGAAGATTGGGAAGACGCGGAAGAATTTTGAGACGCGGAGGACGGGGAGAGGGAACCGAAGATCAGGCGGCGGCTGGGGGTGTCGCCGGCGCCTTTGGCGTCGAAGGGACCGGTGATGGTGACTTGGAAAATCGCCGGCGCGGTGCGCGGGTGGCGGTGCATGTTGAAGCGCGCGGCGAGTGGGGCGCGCTCGTTTTCGAGGACCGCGGACGGGGCCTTGGGGAAGGTCACGCCAACGTTGTGCTGGCCGGCTTTGACGGGGAAACGAAACTTGAGGTGCTGGTCGACCGTCTCGGCGTTGCGGGAGCCGGGGGGCTTGACGGTGGCGAGGGCGAGGCGCTCGCGGTCGAGGAGGAGTTCGATCTCGTGGGCGTGTTTGAGGCCCTCGACCTGTTCGTTGCGGTCTCGTTGGAGGCGGACCTGCACCTCGTAGTCGCCGTCCTGCGGGAACGTGTAAGGAATCAACATACCGCCGCGCGTGCCGAGCGGGAGGCCCTCGACGTGCTCTTCCTGCGTGACATCGGGGCGAATGCGAAAGGTGTCCCCGCCCGGGGATTTGCCGGGCGTGCCGACGGCGAGGCGGGCGATCTTCGTCGCGGCGGAAACGTAGCGGTCAAGGAGCGTGGGCGACAAGTTGCCAACCGCGACGTTGTCGAAACCGTGGCTGGGTTCGTCGTTGGGGAGGAGCGCGGTGGCGTCGATGGAAACGCCGAGAAGATCGCGGATGGTGTTCTGGTATTCGGTGCGGTTGAGGCGGCGAAAGGTATCGGTGCGGCCCGGGTTGGGCGTGGCGGCGGCAAGGCGGTCGAGGGCGGAGGAGAGTTGGGCGGCGTTGCGATCATAGGTCGCGGCGTCGGGGCGGGGCTCGCCGACGGGCGGCATCTGGCGGTGGTCGAGCTTGCGGAGGACTTTTTCCCAGAGGGCGGGCTGGGCGGCGAGGTGCGCGGGATTAGCGGGGTCGAGATTTTCGAGGGAGAGATCGCCCTTCTTCGTGCCGGCGTCGTGGCAGTCGAGGCAGTAGGACTCGATGAGGGAGGAAGCTTTCAGGGAGCGGAGCGACGTGGGTTGGGCGCGAGGCTCGGCGGCCGCAGCGGCGGTGGCGAAACCGAGCGCGACGAACAACGTGGCTCCGGCGGGGAGGAAATCAAAGTTGGAGAAAAGGCTCATGCGCGCGAGGGGATGACGTGTGGGGCGTCAAAAAGAAACGACCAGGAAATTGCAATGGCGGGTGAGACGTGCCGCACTCATCCCACGCGCCGCCACGGTCTCCAACCAAATATGAGCGGTGCGAGGGAGCGAGGTCACGGGTGCTAAAATGTGCCTTTCACTCCAAACGTCCACAGCGAACCCACTTCTTCGCGACTGCGGAACCGGGCATGGAGGGGCGTGCTGGGGCCAAAGGTTTTATTGTCGTCGGAAGCGCCGGAGAAATTTCGGATCGCGCCGAAGAGCGCCATTTTTTTCATGAAGTAATAATCCGCCTGCAAGTCCACGTAGAGCTGTTTGGAACTCCAGTTGAACGTGCCGGGCTCGATGCTGCGACCGGTCACCTGGCCCTGGCGCTGGAGGCCGCGATAGTTCCAGTTGCCGCGGAGACTGAATTTAGGCCGCGAAAGACTCACCCCCCAGTTGTAGGTGCGGGGCGTGAAGCCGTTGAAGTTGGAGGCCGCGTCACCCTGCGTGCGGAGCGCGCTGGCGTTGGCAAACACCTGCACGCCGCGCGCCCACTGCGGCAGAAACGTTAGGGCCTGCTTGTAGTCGAATTCGAGCCCGGTCATCCGCACGGTGCTCGGGATGTTATATTGCGTCGCCACGGAGAAGGCGCCGTAGGTGCCGGGATCGAGACCGTAGAGCGACAGAAATTCCGGAGTCGCGGGAAAGACGGTATTGCCAAAGAAATTTTTGAAATCGCGCCGGAAGGCACCGACAGAAATTTGCCCGACGCGCTCAAAATAATACTCGAGCCGCACCTTGGTGGTCCGCGCGCTCCACGCCTTGATGGCGACGTTGTTCACGCTGATCCGGTTGCTGGTGGAGTTCGGGGCATTTTCAGTGTCGGGCAGGCTGAGTGCTCCGGCATATTGGCTGAAATCGGGCCGCCCCACCGAGGTGTAGAAAGCGGTGCGGGCAATGAGATTTTCGCGGACGTTGTAGTTGGCGTTGAGACTGGGAAAGAGCCGGAGGTATTCCTTGTCGGAGCGCTGGCCGCGATCGATGAAGGTGAGCTTGGAAACTCCGAGTGCGTCGGTGGTGGGCAAAATGAGGAGCGGTCGCCCGTTGGCGCCGAGCAGGACTTTGCCACTGCCGTCGCGCTGGTAATTCCGCGTCGGGTCGGTGAGGGCGCCTTCGCCCTGCACATTGGTTTGTTCGACGCGGACACCGCCGATGAGCTTCAGCCGCCGATTGAGAAACGCCGCGTCGCCGCGAAGGAAGCCCGCCGAAATAATCTCCGAGGCGCGCTGGGAGAGATTTACCTCCGAACGATACTGGCCGTTCTGGTCGAGGTTGAAATACTCGGGATGCGCCCGGTAGAGCTCCCAGTATTTATCGCTGCTGAGCCATTGGATTTTGCCGAACCCATAGGGCGCGATACGCTGCGAGTTGATGTCGTCGACCGCACTGCCGGCCCGGTCATCGCTGCCGAGGGGATCGAGCGGCGTGGTCGTGGCGCGCCCGTCCGCACCCCGAAAACTGAACGGGGGAGTGCTGCCGCGCAGATCGCGCAGCGCATGGCGCACATCGAGCCCGCCCTTGAGCGTGAAGGGCACGTCGCGCACCACGAAATCGCGGCGGAGGTTGGCGTAGGCACTGCGTTTGACGTCGTAGGATTTGCGGGTGTCGCCGGTGCTGGTGGAGAGCGTGTAGTTGTCGAGGACGGCGGGATCGACGGGAGCGCCGTTGAGGTCCGTCACGGTGATGCGGCCCGGGCGGAGATAGAAGATGTCGTCGAACGAGACCGTCACGCCCGTGCGCCGCGCGATCGCGTTGTTGAAGTAACCCTTATCGATGTCGCTGTAGATATTGCTCGCATGGGAGTAGCCGACCCCGCTCTCCGCCTTCCAGATCGGGCCGTCGTGCCGCCACACGAGGGTGGGCATCCACGTGGTGCCCGCTTTTTGGCGCGTGGTGTTGTCCATGCGGATTTCACCCTGCCCCGGCGCGCTGTGGGTCGAAGTCGGGGTGAAATCCCCGGGGCGCACTTGGCTCACGAAAAACCTCAGGTGGCGGTAACGAAACGGCTTGTCCGAAAAGGCATATTGGAACGCGAGCGAAACGGTGTCGTTGCGAGTGAGTTTGTAGTCGAGGGTCGCGCCTACGGAGGAGCGCCGGCTGATCTTGCCGCCATCGCGCACCGAATAGTCGGTGAGGTAAGGTTTGTCGGGCGTGGTGTCGGGAAAATTTCCCGGATTAGTGACGGCCGGAACGCCGGTCACGGTCGGAACGCTGGTGGCGGAGCCAGTGCCGCGCCACGTGTTTTGCGTGAAGTCGAGGGGCGTATATTGCGTGCTATTACCGCCGGAGAGGGTGAAGCCAAAGCGCTTGTTGACGGGCACGACATAGGAAAAATCCGACCCGGGGTTTACCTTGCGAGCATACGCGTTCAAGGGGCCGGGAGTTTTTCCGAATTCCCGGGCGTTGTCCCGCATCAGCAGATAGACGCTGTAGTTGAAGACGGGGCGCGAGCGTTCAAAAGCGCTGCGCGGCACCATGTTGATCGAGCCGGCCAGCGCCATGCCGGGGGATTCGGGCGTGGGCGAATGCAGGACTTCGATGCGCGCGATGTTGTTGAGGGAAACTTGATCGAGCTCGACGCGGCGCGAGGTGGTCGAACCGGCGGCGCCAGCCAGATCAAACCCGCCGATCGTGATCGGCACATTGTTGGAGGGGACGCCGTTCATCGAGAAAGTCCGCGCTTCCCCGCCGACCACGCCGACCGCCATGCCGGGAAGATATTTCAGGAACTCGCCGACATTGCCGTCGGTAATGGCGCCAAACTCGTCGGCCGCGACGACGTTTTTGATTCCGGCGGCGAAGCGCTGCTCATTGATGGCGATCGCGGCGCCATCCATCTCCTTCGAACTGGCGACGATGAATTCGCCCAGTTTCACCACGCCCCCGGTGCGTTCGGAGTCGGACCGACGGCCGCCGGCCTCGAGATTGAAATCGCGTTGCACCGTGCCGCCGGCGGTCACGACGACGGATTCCGTCTGCACGTCGATCCCGGTATAAAAAACCCGCACTCTGGCCGGGCCGGCGGGAAGATTGGTGAGGCGGTATTGGCCGCTGGAATCGGTGAACGTTTCGAGCGTGGTGCCTTCGACGGTGACGCGCGCGCGCTCGAGGTATTCGCCATTGCGGAGGTTGAGCACGCGCCCTTCGACGTGCCGATGGCGATGGTTTGGGCGCCGGAAGCCTGAACAAAAACTAGCAGGAGCGCGCTGGTTAGGCACGCGCAGCGAAACGACCGGAGCAATAAAGGGGTGTTCATGGGGTGAGGTCATTGCTCGCGCCTGGTGGTTCAGTGTCAAATCGTGAAGCGCAGCTGTCCGTATAGCGGACAGATTTTTGGAATGCCGCGGAGCTCCAGATCAACCCGGACCGGGGCGCGACCGCCTCGTGCAGAATCGTCCGAGCCTGCGACGCACGATCAAGCGCGCCTGACGGGCTGCTGTCTCGGTGAAACGAAAAAAAGGGCCATTTCACGCCGATGACCGGAGTCGGGCTTGAGGGTGGCCCTGCCCACGCCGCGGGCTCGTTCGATGGCAGGCAGCGGGGCGAGGGTGGGCGCGCGGAAGGAAAACGAGCGGGACGGGGTAGGAGGTGAACCGCTGATCTTCGCTAATTTTTTGGAGGCGGTCGGGTCCGTTGATATTGTGCGGGCTTCGCCTGATCGGCGCAGCGCGGGGGTGGTCAGCGTGGCGCGAGTTTCTGAGACTGGAGCGGGGCGGACGGCTCGGGCCAGAGCGTGCGGGTGAGCCACGCGACGCCGAGGGTGACGAGGGTACCGATGAGGGTAAACCAGGGCCAGAAAACCTCGCCGCCGAAAGTGGCGGTCCACCAAGGTTTGAGCGCGGGAATGTTGGGCGGCCAGTAGATCAGGTTCATCACGAACAGGGAGGCCCACATGCCGGCCATCGTGGCGCGGGCACCGAGGCGTTTCCAGAAAAGCGCGATGATGAGCGAGCCGAGGAGTGCGCCGGCGGTGAGGCCGCGGAGGGAGAAGGCGGCGTTGAGGACGAAGGTGACTTCCCGGGTGAGCCACGCGGTGCCGACGAGGACGGCGGCCCAGAAG
>Ga0209829_10002021_pt1 | contig 15763 bp, 19 predicted proteins | sample C_140205_EF_Meta_FD_187311 | JGI IMG/M metagenome (GOLD analysis project Ga0209829, IMG submission 187311) | Freshwater microbial communities from Lake Croche, Canada to study carbon cycling - C_140205_EF_MetaG (SPAdes) (version 2) | ecosystem: Environmental > Aquatic > Freshwater > Lake...
CAATTCATATTCTTTTGTTGGCGGTGGTGGTAATAACAATTCATCAGGTGTTTATTCAACTGTAAGTGGTGGAAATTTTAATACTGCAAATTCACAAAGTGCATTTGTTGGCGGTGGTGCAGGAAATCTTTCAAATTCTGCTTATGGAAATATTATTGGCGGTTATCAAGGCACAACAAGAGGAATAGTTGGAAATACAGTTACTCCTGCTTGTAATGCGCCTATTTCAGCAACTAATGGAATAACTCAAAGTGGATTGCTAATTCTTGCTCGTCAAACAACAGATGCAACTGCTACTGTTTTAGCGTCAGATAGTAATGCCGCATCAGGAACAAACCAAGTAATCCTACCCAACAACTCAGCATATTATTTCCGTGGTGAAGTCATAGCAGGGGTAACAGGCGGCGGCAACACCAAAGGCTGGTTTATTGAAGGCGTTATCAAACGTGGCTCTGGCGTGGGTACTGCTGCTCTTGTTGGTACACCTACGGTAACGTCTTTGTATGCTGATATAGGCGCTTCTACATGGACAATTGGGGTAACAGCAGACACAACCAACGGCGGTTTAGCCGTTACATTCACAGGGCAGGCAGCAACCACAATTCGCTGCGTTGCCCAAATCCGCACAACCGAAATGACTTTTTAAGGAGTAATCGTGGCACTTTTAATTCAAGCAATCAACAATACAAACGGTCAAACAGAGGCAGCAGCTTATGCCCGTATTACCAATTTCTTTGGTACAAAAGACCAACTGCAAGTTCAAGTAGAAGTTCACGCTACTGAGCAAGCTCGTCAGTCAGGCTGGCCTTCAGTCGCTCAACATGCCCACTACATCGGCATGGAAGATTTAAAAGGCGATCTGATACCTGCAATTTACAATGTTCTTAAAACCTTTACTCAGTACGCTGGCGCAACCGACATTTAAAAGGAAACATCATGGCACTCATCAAATCAATCGACACAGACTACGGCATTCCAGCGGCATACTGGAACATTGGGGCAGTCCAAGAAGACTTCAAAGGCAAAGGCACTGAAGTAACTTTCTACGGCTACGCATCAAAAGAAGCCCGTGATGCTGGCAAACAGCCTTTGAGCGCAGGCAAGGTGCAGATTGCTGGTGATGAATACGTTGCAGGCGCAGACCGTGCTGCCTTGTACGCAATCATCAAGCAAAAGCCTGAATTTGACGGCGCACAAGACGCATAATGGCCAATGCTTTTCAGCGAACAGCGTTTCAAAATAACGCTTTTCAGCATGGGCTTTTGCGCCAGGCAACCGACTGGTTCATCCGGGTTTTGCGTCGGGCACGGCGTTAAAAATAAATTCTTGCAAGCTTCCTGTCTTGGGTATAGAATCTTGGCAGGGACCTCGCGTCCAAAATAACATAGCCGGCCAATGAGCCGGCTTTTTGATGGCATGAACGATTTCACCTCTCCTACCTGGCACTTGTTGCGCAAATGGGCCGATGACGAATTGGCTCGCGCACGCGTGCGGAATGACGCTTTAACCCTCTCCGATCTGGACACAGCGGCATTGAGGGGTGAAATAAAAATGCTCAAACGATTTCTCGACTTGCCCAATGCGGCAACTCGGGGTGTGGTGGTTGAGCCGGATGAATAATCCCGCTTGACCTGTGTGAGTAGGCCGCCATAAAGGCGGCTTTTTTATTTGGAGAGCAATGTGGAAGACGACAACCTGTCTCAAGAAGAGGCGCAAAACCTTTGGAACGAAGAAGCTAAAAAACTAGATGCCGGTGATGAAACACCCGCGTTTCAGTCTCAAGCAGCTGAGCCAGATCCTCTGCCCCAGTCAATCGACGAACCAACCCCTGCGCCAGCCCAAGAGGCAAAAGCCGATCCACTGGCAGGTCTTCCTGAAGAAGTGCGTATTGCCCTTGGCAAGATCACTGATTTGGAAACCGCCAACGCTCAACTGCTGCACCATGTAAAGACTGCCGAGGGTCGCGTGGCCGCCATGCAGCGAGAGTTCCAGCAAGCACGCCAGGCAACGACTGCGGTCAATGCCGATGACGCGCCTTCGCAAGGAGCCATCGCTGCTGCGGCCAAGAACCCCGAGAAGTGGGAGCAGCTCAAGCAAGATTTCCCCGAGTGGGCTGGCGCGATGGAGGAATACGTCGGCGCGAAACTCAGCGGTATGCAAAATGGCGTTCAAGCGATGCAAGTCGTGGATTACGTTCAAGAGCAACTGGCCGCTGAGCGGGCGCAGATGAAAGCTGCCATCGAAGAGGCACGCGTCGAAGGTAGATACGAAAACTGGCGGGACACGGTGAACTCACCTGACTTTGCACAGTGGTACGCAATTCAACCTGCTGACGTGAAAGCCTTGGCCGACAGCTCGGCAGCGCGTGATGCAATCAAGATGTTGGACTTGTTCAACAGCGTGAGAGCAAAACCTGCTTTGGACATCAACCAAGAGCGAAAAGCACGTCTCGCTGCAGCCGCGACATCTCGACCTGGGCAGACACCGCCACCTAAAACCATTGGTGACATGTCCCCAGAAGAACTGTGGAACTACGAAGCCAAGAAACGTGAGAAACAACTCGCCGATCGCGGTTACTGAACTTAATATTTGAAAAGGAAAATTGACCATGTCAATCCAAAATTACGGCACCGTAGCATCGCGAAATCTTATTCGCGCTGCCCAAGGCATGCTTGAGCACGCCCAACCCATCACTGTTCTGGGCGACTTCGGTACCCAGCGCGAGATGCCCCAGAACTCGACAGACACCCTGGTGTTCCGTCGTACTCTGCCTTTCGGCGCCACAACCGCCGGCACTACCATTGAGAACAGCACACGTTATGTTGGCACCCCCAACATCACCGCAACTGATTTCGTGTTGGCCGAAGGTGTGACACCTAACTCGAACACCATCTCCTTCCAGGACGTGTCTGTTCAATTGCAACAATACGGTGTGTTGTTCAAGTACAGCTCGAAAACCGAGCAACTGTACGAAGATGACATCCCCGGTGAAATGGTCAAGCTGACTGGCGAGACCCTGGCCGAGGTGATGGAATTGGTTCGTTACGGCGTGTTGAAGGCCGGCTCGACTGTGGTTTACACAAACGGCTCTAGCCGCTCTGCTGTGAACACCGCGATCAGCTTGAACTCTATCCGTAAAGCAGCCCGCACTTTGGAATCCAACCGTGCCCGCCGCGTGACCAGCCGCTTGGCTCCTGGCGTGAACTTCGGTACACGCGCTGTGCAGCCTGCCTATGTGGTGTTCTGCCACACTGACGCTGTGTCTGACGTTCGTAACCTGCCAGGTTTCACCCGCGTGGAAGAGTACGGCTCATTCAAGCCAATCCACGATCGCGAGATCGGTGCTTGTGAAGACTTCCGCTTCGTCAGCTCTCCGCTGTTGAAGTCGTTTGCCGCCGCCGGCTCCGGCACTTTGAACGGCATGTTGTCTGTTGGTGCTTCCAACGTCGACGTGTATCCTTTCATCGTTATCGGTGAAGACGCTTGGGGCCAAGTGGCCTTGAAGGGCATGTCTGCCATCAAGCCTGTGGTGCTCAAAGCATCGCAGACCAACCACGCTAACCCATTGGGCCAGTTCGGCTACGTGGGCGCTTCGACTTGGTTTGCTACCGTGCGTTTGAACGACGCCTGGATGGCCCGTATCGAAGCCGGTGTGACCGCTCTGTAATGACCAGGGGCTAGGGCAACCTGGCCCCGTCTAACAAAAGGAAAACACTATGTCCGAAAGTATCGTAGTTCGCACGAACGCAATGCCCGATGACCTGACTGCAAACGAGTTGTACCAACTCATGCAATCGGTTTTGGTGGATCTTGCCGCTCTTCGCACAGCACTTAACGCTCACACCCATGGCGGTATCACTACCGGCTCGGGCACATCCGGTGTCGCTAACGCGTCCACCATGGGCACCCTCAACACTCTTGCATAAGGAATACTTCCATGTCATACAACATCGAACAAGCCAACAGTGGCTTTCTCTCGCTGACCGCAGCTGGCTTGGCTGGCGGTACCAACACCGGTACTTTCAAAACTGCCAACACTTTGACCTATACCAACAACGGTATTTTCAAGTCGAAGTCTGCAACCGACAACTTGACTTTCAGCTCTGGCCACACCGCCATGGCTGCAAACCAAGCTTGCCTGTTTGCTGTTTGGATCAGCTCTGGCGGCACTGTGACGACCACTCAAGGTCCGATCAACTCTTCGTCTGACACTTGCCCCGTGCCTGCACAAGTCACCGGCGGCACGACTTTGGTGGGCCTGATCAAGGTTTCTACCACTGCAGCCTTCACACCTGGCACCACTGCTTTGGGTACTGGCAACACTGCCACGTACTTCGACTGCATGGACATGCCTGGTTCTGCACAGTAAGTTGCCATCCTCTCTTCTTGAGAGTTTTGCTGGGGGCCTTAGGGCCCTCAGCTTTTTGGCACATCAATTTTTTAAACCCCTGGAGAAACTGAGATGGCAAAAAAAGATGTAATCCAAGGCATGGAAATTATTGACAACGCAGAAATCGTGCAAACGGTTTCTGAGTCTCAAGATTTTCGTAGCCTTGCCGCGAGCGAAGCTTTCATGAATGAGATGGTGACAGTCATGGTCCATTCGACCACTGACGAAAACCAGCCTCCGCAAGTGATCATCAATTGCAACGGCATGAACCAACCTATCATGCGCGGCTACCCCACGGCAGTGCGTCGCAAATACGTTGAAATTCTTGCACGCATGAAAGAGACCAAATACTCGCAAGTGACGCGCAATCCATCCGCACCTGACCAGATCGATCTGGTGGCGCGCCATGGTCTGTCGTACCCTTTCGAGCTGGTGGAAGACGCCAACCCACGCGGCCGCGCTTGGCTGCAAAACGTTTTGGCTGAACCCGCGTAATTAAAGGTCGCGCATGAACCTGCTTCAACTTGTAAACCAAGCCCGCGTAGAGTGCGGCGTATCGGGGCCCGCGCTGTCTACAGCGCAAAACCTGAGCGGCGAATCTTTACGCATGGCGGCCTGGGTTAAGCAAGCCTGGATCGACATCCAAACCTCGAAAGAGGATTGGTTGTTCATGCGCAATTCTTTTACTTTCAACACAACTGCCCAGGTCTGGGAATACTCGGCAACCGACGCCGGGCTCACAGACTTTGGCAATTGGAAGCGTGACAGCTTTCGTTGTTCGACTGTGGGCTTTGACCACAAAGACGAACAGCTCATGAACTACATGGAGTGGACGACGTACAGGAACTTGTACCAGTACGCCAACATGCGTCAGACGTATGCCCGCCCCGTGGTCGTGTCGATCATGCCAAACAAGGATCTTGCTTTTGGCGCGATACCCAACCTGGCCTACGTCATCGATGGCGAATACTACACACAGCCTGTCGATCTGGTTGCTGATACTGACGTGCCTTTAATCCCGGCCCGCTATCACATGATGATCGTTTATCGGGCCATGATGTATTACGCCGGATACGAATCTGCACCCGAGGTTTTGTCGCGCGGCGACTTTGAGTTCCGCAGACAATACTCTCGCATGGAGATTGACCAGCTGCCGACCATCGTCAGCGGACCGCCTTTGGCTTAAGGAGACCGGCATGGCATCCCCATCAATGGCTCAGGTCAAATACGACATCATCCGCATGGCCGGTGGTCTTGACCTGGTCACCCCCACACTTTCTTTGGCCCCAGGCACCGCGCGCGATGCGCTCAACTTTGAAGCGTCAATCACGGGCGGCTACACCCGCATCGCGGGTTACGAACGCTTTGATGGTCAGCCAAACCCATCAGATGCCACATACAGCATTTTGACGGTTAGCTTATCGGCGGCTGTGAACGCCGCCGATACGATTGTTGGCGCGACTTCTGGCGTCACTGGATACGTGATTGTGTCGACCACCGGGCAGCTAGTTGTCACCAAAGCCACGGGCGTTTTCACCGTCGGCGAAACAATTCGCGTCAGCGGCGTGGCTAAAGGCACGGTCACTGCTTTGGGCGGGTTTATTGCCACGTCCAACAAAGACGCAGCAATATATGCCAATCTGGCAGCCGACGTTTACCGAGCTGACATTGCAGTCGTCCCGGGCAGCGGCCCAGTCCGAGGCGTCGTCTACTACAAGGGCACGGTTTATGCCTGGCGCAACAACGCCGGCGGCACCGCCATGGCCATTTACAAGTCAACAACCAGTGGTTGGACCTTGGTCCCGTTGGGGTACGAGCTGCAATTCAACACTGGGTCAAACGAAATCACCGAAGGCATTACCTTGGTTGGTCAATCCAGTGGCGCATCGGCCGTGGTCAAACGCGTGGTTTACGCGTCCGGCATTTGGACCAGCAACACCGCCGCCGGGTATTTGGTGTTCAGCTCAGTCACGGGAACCTTTAGCGCCGGTGAAAACTTGCGCATTGGCTCTACGACGTACGCTCATGCCGTCGCCGCACAGACAGCCATCACGTTGCAGCCGAATGGCACCGTAGAGACGACGATGGGCAACTTTGGTGGCAACACTAACCAGACACGTGTTTATGGCTGTGACAGCGTTAATTTTGGTTTTGAGTTTGACGGCACGGTTTACGCCAACATCCGCACCGGCATGACCCTCGACACCCCAACCAAGGTTGCTTTTCACAAACAGCATTTGTTTTTTGCGTTCAAAGAGTCTGTGCAATTCTCAGGCCTGGGTCTGCCTTACCAGTGGAGCCCTATTTTGGGCGCTGGCGAAATTGCATTGACCAACGCCGTGACCAACTTTTTGGTCCAGCCAGGTAACCAGGCCACCGGTGCAATGGCGATTTACACGGACAGCGATACTTTCATTTTGTACGGCACAAGCTCGGCTACTTGGAACCTTGTGTCGTACAACGTGGGCACCGGCGCCAAGCCGTATACCGCCCAGAACATGGCTCAAAGCTATGTGTTCGACGACAGGGGCGTGATCAACCTGCAGACCACACTGAACTACGGCAACTTTGATTCAGCGGCCATCACGCTGAACATACGCCCGTTTGTGCAGCAAAGGCGCAACCTGGCCACCGGCAGCAGCTTGAACCGCGAGAAAGCCCAGTATCGGGTTTTCTTCAGCGACAGCTACGCCCTCTACCTGACCATCTCAAACAACAACTTGCTGGGCGCCATGCCCGTGCAGTTCCCCAATCCAGTAACCGTGGTGTGTGAAGGCGAATCGCCCGATAACGCCGAAACATCTTTCTTTGGTTCCACCAATGGATTTGTCTATCGCCTAGACGCTGGAACTTCTTTTGACGGAGAAGAAATTCCGGCCAACATTACCTTGGTGTTTAATGCAATTCGCAGCCCTCGGATCTTGAAAAGATACCGCAAAGGGTCTTTGGAAATCTCTGGCTCCAGCTACGCTGAATTTACGTTCAGCTACGACTTAGGCTACTCATCAACGGATCTTGGCCAAGATACTGGCACCGGTTACTCCAGCAATCTTGTGGCCAGCTACTGGGACTCGGTAAGTTGGGATAACTTTGTCTGGGATGGCCGCACATTAAGCCCTTCCGAGGTGGAGATTATGGGCACAGCTGAAAACATTGCGGTGCGAATTGCATCAATCTCTGACATCTATGCCCCCTTCACTGTCAACTCAACAATCTTGCACTACAGCATGCGCAGAGGACTTCGATGAGCAATTCGTTTTATACACATGGCAGCTTTCCATCCACTGGTTCAGCGGCCACATCGGCGTCCATGCGCGCAGAGCTAAACTTGGTTACAGCCGGATTTGACAAACTGCCCACATTGTCAGGCAACGCCAATCTTTACGTTGTCATCAATTCGACCGGCACTGGCTTGACTCAAACCAACACTTTGCCTGCTGCCACTTTTACAGATACCGGATTCACAATCCAGGATAATGTAGACACCGCCAAAAAGTTTCAATTCCAGGCCAGCGGGATCACCTCTGGCGCCACGCGCACGTACACAATGCCGGACCTGGATACGACCGTGGTCGGCACAGACGTTACTCAAACGCTGACCAACAAATCAATCAGCGGCTTGACCAACACTTTGTCCGCGATTGCAAACGCTTCGCTGACCAACAGCTCTTTGACGATTGGCTCAACTTCGATCAGCCTGGGCGCCACAAGTACGACTTTGGCCGGGCTGACGGGTTTAACTACATCTGCTTTTACCAACAGCGGTACAACTACACTGTCTGGCCTAACGGCGTCCACTGGGCTGGCCCTAGATGCAAGCAAAAACGTAATTAGCGTGACCAACACGGGTACGGGCAACAACGTCCTGTCTACTAGTCCTACGCTTGTAACACCTGCGCTTGGCACTCCAACATCGGCAACTCTGACAAACGCTACGGGACTTCCGCTTTCTACTGGCGTTACAGGCACCTTGCCAATTGCTAACGGTGGCACGGGTCTTACTTCAACTCCCGTAAACGGCGCGTTAGACATTGGTAATGGCACTGGGTTTACACGTACTACGCTGACAGCGGGAACAAACGTCACCATTACAAACAGTGCAGGTGGAATTTCAATTGCGTCCTCAAACCCCGGAGGCACAGTTACTTCGGTTTCAGGCACAGCGCCAGTTTCCGTTGCTACAGGTACAACAACCCCAGTAATTTCTATGGCGGCTGCTAGCGCATCTGTAAACGGGTATTTGTCCTCAACTGATTGGAGTACGTTTAACGGCAAACAGGCCGCAGGTTCTTATGTAACCGTTGGCGGGGCGCTGGGCACACCATCGTCAGGCACGCTGACAAACTGCACATTTCCAACGCTGAACCAAAATACCACTGGTAACGCTGCCACAGCTACAAACCCAGCAGGGGGCGGTACATTCATTACTTCCTCAAATATTGGGAGTCAATCAGTTAACTTTGCAACTTCGGCAACCAACGCTACAAATGCGACCAACGCAACAAACGCGACTAACGCAACCAATGCGAGTAATGCAAGTACAACTGGTGGATTTGGAGCTTCACAAACATCAGGCGTTGGCAATCGAATTGTTGTAGCGGATGCTAGTGGGTATATTAACAACACGTACTTTAATTCTAGCGACGGTTCCGTGGCGTCTGGTGTCACTGCTGTAATGGTTAAAACAGGCGATAACTACCTTCGTTCTGGTACAGCGGCGTCGGTTGCCACATTCATTAGCGGACAGTCAATGAATATTAGTGGTTCGTCCACTTCATGTTCCGGTAACGCCGCCACAGCTACCACCGCGACCACCGCATCTAGCGCAACCACAGCTTCAGCAGTTTCAATGTCTTCTGGAAGAACGGATGGAACAGCATATCCAATTGTTTGGGGTACAACGGGCAGTACGTCGCAAATGTATTCTGCTTCTGCCTGTACGATTACATCCAGCACGGGGCAAATTAGTGCGTCTATCCTTTACTCATCTGGCAACGTAACTGCATATTCTGATGAACGTGTCAAAACAAACTGGCGTGATTATTCTCCTAATTTTGTAGAAGAGCTCGCAAAAGTAAAACATGGTACATATGATCGCGTTGATATAGAACTTACACAAGACGGTGTTGGGGCGCAATCTTTACAGAAACTTTTACCCAATTCGGTTATTACAGATAAAGATGGTAATCTCTCTGTAAACTATGGCGGGGCTTCTTTGGTTTCTGCCGTGCAGTTGGCTAAACGGATAGTTGAACAGGATATTCGTATTGCTAAACTAGAAGAAATGCTGAATAAATTAGTGTCTTAATATATTATTATTAGGAATAACACATGACGATGCCATCATCCGGCGCCCTCAATATGGGGGACACATCCAGCCCAGTTTCTGTTAATTTTGAACTTGGTAAAGCTTACCCATATAAACAAACAGTGTCTATGGACGACGCGGCGGTACGCACTTTAGCTGGCGTTGGTGGGAGTGGAACAGCTTGGAACATGAACTCGTTGTACGGTAAATCTAATCGCGCAACACTTAGCTACGTATATTCAGCTAACACCGCAAATGCTTCATTAAACGTCACTAGCATAAGCGGGTATGTATCCGGTAAATCCGATATTACAATTACGGTTAACAGTGGCGTTTATGTATATTCCAACTCTACGGGAAATGCGGGCTTGGTTCTTACAGGTGGCGCGTCTGGTGACACCATTACGCTTGTAAACAATGGCTACATCCAAGGCGCTGGCGGTGCTGGAGGTTTTGGCGCTAATGCTGGTAGCGGTAGCGCTGCATTATCAATTGGATTTAATACAAGCCTTACAAATAATTCTTATATTGGCGGTGGTGGCGGTGGTGGTGGTGGCTGTTTTACTGGGTCTGGTACCGGTGGCGGTGGCGGCGCTGGCGGCGGTAATGGTGGTAATTCTGGTAGCAACGGTGCTTTTGCTGGCTCAACGGGAGGCAATGGAGGCAGTGCAGGCGGCGGTGGCGGTATTATGCCGGGTACAGGTGGGGCTGGTGGTAACGGCTTTTCGACAGTAGGTCAAGGTGGAGGTGCTGGCGGAGGCGGAGGAGGCTATAACTATAAAAGTAACTCTGGTCAAGGTGGCGACGGCGGCAGTGCCGGGAATATTGGTAGTGATGGGTATCTTATTTCCGGTTCTGGCCTAGCAGGCGGTGGCGGCGGTGGTTGGGGGGCTTCTGGCGGCGCAGCTTATCCATCAGGCGGGTATCTTGCAGGTGCTGGCGGAAACGCTATTTCTCTTAACGGCAACTCAGTTACTTATTTAACAACTGGCACAATTTATGGAGCAGTAGCATGAAAGACATAATTATTACAAAAGAACTTTTATCAGTATTGGGGTCTTGTTATTTAAATACTGACCTTAGCGTAGCAACCGAAACCGGGGGCGTATTTACAAACTTGTTTACAGCTAATGATTTATGGGGAAAACCAGAATCGTATGTTGTTGAATTTTTAACTGCGCACGGTTATTTAGAAGATTTAAACTGGTATCAAACCCAAAAGAAAACTGAAACATTTGTACGTTACAACGGAAAGGAAATCACAATGACTGATACTTACCAAGTATTTAATCCCATTACTGGACAGCACACAGAGTACAATAACGAAGATACCGCTCGCGCAGCTGCGGTTGAAATTTCTCAGCAAATATTAAATATTCACAAAATTTCTCTTTGCCGTGTTATTAAAAATGAAAACGGTGACGAGGCTTGGACCGCTGCGGAATTTACAAACCCAATTATTTCTGCGTAATCTTTTAGGTAGCGACCCATGGAAATCCAGCAATTGATTGACTCGGCTTTGGCGATTGGTTTTTCGGTGCTTGGCTGGTTTGCCAGAGAGATGTGGGCCGCTGTCAAAGACTTAAAGTCTGACCTGGCCAAGTTGCGCGAAGAGCTGCCTAAAACTTATGTGACTCGCGATGACTACCGTGAAGACATGCGGGAAATCAAAGAAATGCTGGGCAAGATCTTTGACAAGTTGGACAACAAAGTTGATAAATAATGTTAGACCCCATAACAATTAGTGCTGCGTTTGCCATTGCCAAAAGCACCATTGCCGGTGTACAAGAAGCAATTCAGATGGGCAAAGACTTGCAGGAGTGCAGTGGCGACCTGATTAAGTTTTTTGAGATGCGCGATACCGTGGCGCGAGCCGCTACGGAGGACAAAGGCAAGAAGCCACGATCTGACATGGGCCAAGCCCTTGACACTGTAATGCAGGCCAAAGCCTTGCGGGACGCTGAGAAGAAGCTCAAAGAACAGTTGATCTATTCAGGGCAAGGTGATGTCTGGGAGGCCATTCAAGCCGAATACAACATGATTGTGGCTACCCGCAAACGTGAAGAACGTGAAGCCGAAGCCGCCAAAAAACTTAAACGAGAACAATTGGCTGAGATGGTAGAGACGATATTTTATGGCTTGGCTGGGTGCATTGTTGGTGGCCTAATTTGCTGGGGCACTGTTGAATTTGTTTCTTACAAAATGAGGTTAACATGAATGAACTACTTTCTCTCCTCAAGGGCGTTGCGCCTACTTTGGCTACCATTGTTGCCGGTCCTCTTGGCGGCGCTGCTGTTAGCGCTCTTGCTGGGAAGTTTGGCGTTAGTGATAGCGTCGAGGCCGTAGCCAAAGCCATTGCCGGTGACCCCCAGGCGGCGCAAAAGCTGGCTGAGATGGAGCTGGAATATGCAAAGCTGGACGCGGCAGATCGTGACAGCGCACGCAAGCGTGAGTCAGAAATCTCCACCAGCGCGGCAGCCCCTTGGTACAGCAAAGCAGTTACCCCACTGATTGCTGTTGGCGTGTTTGCGGCATGGAGTTTTGTGCAGTATTTTCTGCTGACTCACATAATTGCCCCTGAAATGCGCGAAATTGTCTTGCGTTTGTTGGGTCAGCTTGATGCCGCGTTTATGCTGATTTTGACCTATTACTTTGGCGCGAGCCATAAGCACTGACATGACACCCAATTTCACCCTTGCTGAGTTAACTCACACAGATCATCGTGAATTTGATAACACGCCAAATGAATCAGAACTTGCAAACCTTAAACGCCTGGCCAACTTTCTTGAAGAAGTCAAAGCTGTACTTGGAAACAAACCCATCATGGTCAATTCGGCTTTCCGATCAAAACAAGTCAATGATGCTGTGGGCAGCAAAGACACTTCTCAGCATCGCATCGGCTGTGCTGCTGACATTCGTGTACCCGGTATGACGCCAGACGAAGTGGTCAAAACCATCATTGCCAGCAACCTGGGCTATGACCAGGTCATCCGTGAGTTTGACCGCTGGACCCACATCAGCGTGCCCAACGTAGCGGGCGCAGTTCCGCGCAAAAGCAAACTGATTATTGACAAAGCTGGCACTCGCGCCTACTCTTAAGATTCAATTTGCGCAAAAGCGCATATTGGAATAAAATTCTGGCGGGGCCCGTGCGCCCGCATGAAGCCGCTTTAATGCGGCTTTTTCAATCGTGGAGCAACAATGGCAACAGCAGCAAACCCTTTCGACATTCAATCTGGAGCCGCCGTAACTGCCGCCGCCGGGGCGGCTGCCGGCCAAACTCCGCAAACCGGGGCTGATCAAACGCCCAAACAAGGTCCCGCCCAGGGCACGCTTGTCCCTGCCACAAACGCATCGGCATCAGGCCCGGCCACTGCCGCTCAGTTTGGCACCCAACAAAGCACCGTCAACGCACCTACAGAAACTACTGCCGGACAGCTGGGCGGCATCTTGTCTCAAGACAGCCAGCTCATGCAGCTGGCCCGCACTCAGGCCAGCCAGGGAATGGCCGCGCGCGGCCTGGTCAACAGCTCGATGGCCCAGGGCGCCGGTGTGGCTGCCATGCTGGAGAAGGCGGTCCCAATTGCCAATGCCGATGCAACGACTTACGCCAACCGCGCTTTGGCCAATCAGCAAGCCATCAATACCGGTGGCCAGTTCAACGCCAACGCACAGAACCAATTTGGTTTGCAGACCGGCGCTCAACAATTTACGGCTCAACAAACTCAGCTGACTCAAAACTTTCAAGCTGCGCAAACTCAACTTGACCGTGCTCAACAAACTGCTTTGGCTGATAAAAGCATTGGCGCGCAGCAAGCCTTGCAAGCCGCGCAGCAAAATTTTGATTCGGCTCAATCGGCTTTGAATCGTGGCCAACAAACTGCTTTGCAAGAGAGCCAGCAACAATTTACAGCTGGTCAAAACGTCTTGCAGATTACTGCGCAAAAAGACATTCAGGGTGCGCAGCAGCAATTCCAAGCGGCGCAAACAGCGCTGGATCGTGCGCAGCAAGTGGCACTGACCGACAAGAGCATTGGCGCTCAAGCAGCGCTGCAGAAAGCTCAACAAGACTTTTCTGGCGCGCAGTCAGAGCTCGATCGTCAGCAACAAACGGCTTTGCAAACTTCACAGCAGACTTTTCAAACAGGTCTCCAAGGCGCGCAGCAGCAATTCCAAGCGGCGCAGACAGCGCTGGATCGTGCGCAGCAAGTGGCACTGACCGACAAGAGCATTGGCGCCCAGGCCGCTTTGCAAAAAGCGCAGCAAGACTTTTCTGGCGCGCAGTCAGAGCTCGATCGTCAGCAACAAACTTCAGTTGCTGGATTGCAAATCACCGCGCAAAAAGAGTTGCAAACTGCTCAACAAACTTTCCAATCGGCCCAGGCAAACCTGGATCGCGCGCAGCAGACCGCAATTACCGACAAGAGCATTGGCGCTCAGGCAGCGCTGCAAAAAGCTCAACAAGACTTTCAAGGCGCACAGGCCACCTTGGACCGCACCCAACAACTGGGTATTGCCAACACACAGATCCAAGCTTCCAAAGATCTGCTTGGTTTGCAGCAATCGTTCCAGGCTACGCAGGCCGGCCTGGATCGAACCCAGCAAACTGCGATTGCAACTTTGCAAAATGAGTTTCAGAAAACTACTGTATCCAAAGCTTTCTCGTTGCAGACTGCACAGAATACGCTTACCGCGATCAACAACATTCAAGCGGATGGCAACCTTGATGCCAATGCTAAAAAAGCAGCAATTGACAACGTGATCGCCACGGCCAATTCGACATTGAAATGGTCAAACGCTTTTCAAAATACAAACGTGCCGGGCATCGAAAGCCCGAACGGATCTACGGGTACGAACACGACGACAACGCCAGAATAATGATCTTTCGCAAAGCCAAACTCGCTGACATCCCTGCGATCGTTGACATTGCGGTAGAGTCGGTTTCGCGTGATCCCTTGCCGGTCAAGATTTCGCGCGAAGCGATGGCCGAAACGGCAAAGGTCTGTTTGAATCCAGCCCACTTTATGTGGGTGGCAGAAGACTCGGATGGCAAAGTGGTCGCGGCCGTTGCGGCATGTGTGCAACAGGGCTTTTGGTTTGAGCGCATGCAGTGTTCTGTGCTTCTGTTTTATACCCGTGTGCCCGGCGCCGGTCTGCCTTTGCTGCGTGAATTCGCAGTCTGGGTTAAAAGCCGGTCCGGCATCAAGATCGCTATGTTTTCTTTGGAGCCTGGGGTTGACCCGCGCATCATTAAATTTTTGAAAAAAGTCGGGTTCTCACGCGAGAGCACGACCCTTACCTACTTGAGAAGGATTGAGTCATGAGCAGTATTGTTTCTGGGATCGGCCGCGCCATAAGCGGTGTCGTGAAGGGCGTGACTGACATCGTCAAAAGCGTTGCCAGTTCAGGCTTGGGCAAAGCTCTGATCATGGGCGCGGCCATCTACTTTGGAGGCGCTGCCCTGATGGGCGGGCTTGGAGAAGCGGGCGTGGCCGGGGGAGGATCCTTCCTAGAGGGGGCGTCGGCGGGATTATCAAACGCGGCGACGGGGATCAGTAACGCCTGGTCGGGGCTGACCGGCACAGCTGAAGCCGGCACAAGTACTCTTGCATCTAACATTGCAGATGAAGCAGTAGCCAGCGGCGGGGCCGCACCTGCTGCCGGTACAGTAACTGAAGGTAGCTCTGTGCTTCCCAGCGGAAATACTCTTGCATCTAACATTGCAGATGAAGCAGTAGCCAGCGGCGGGGCCAGCACAAACCAAGGCCTTGTTCAAAGCGCCATCAATGACGCCACTGGCATGGGTGCAAATACTGCGGCCAGCGCGGCCCCTGGCGGCGCGGCCATGCCGGGCCCAGGCATGCCTGGCTACAACCCAACCGCTGGTCTCAATCCTTCGTATGCGATCAATGCGCCAAGCAGCGGCAGCGGGATTGTCAACAGCGCTATGAACCAGGCTACCGGCGGGGCTTTGAATCCCGGCGCAGGCACAAGCTTCTGGAATGGCCTGGGGACCACAGGTAAGGGCATGGCCATCTTGGCCGGAACCAACCTTGCTGGTGGCT
>Ga0209829_10002025_pt1 | contig 15733 bp, 15 predicted proteins | sample C_140205_EF_Meta_FD_187311 | JGI IMG/M metagenome (GOLD analysis project Ga0209829, IMG submission 187311) | Freshwater microbial communities from Lake Croche, Canada to study carbon cycling - C_140205_EF_MetaG (SPAdes) (version 2) | ecosystem: Environmental > Aquatic > Freshwater > Lake...
GATCTTTAACGGCCTTGACCTGTATCTGGCCGTAGCGGTACTTGCGCGTTGAACCCAACTGGGAAACTGTCATTAATGCATCGGTGCCAGCTAAATATCGCGTGCCACTCCATCGAATAGTAAAACTACGAGCACTATCAAGAGCGCTAGTGATCTTTGAGGTGGTCACGCTCGGCACAACCTTGTTACCAAGCACCGAGAGATTAAGAATGGATTTATTTGAAAAAATAGCCACAGGCACGGCATCAACTTGATTACCAATATCGCCACTGAATACTTGAACTTGGGATCCATCTGTACTTGTGAGAATCTTTGTAGCGCTCAGGAGGTGCCCAATATTTACTCGTAGTATTACCGAATCATCTAGCGGTTGTATTAAGACATCTTTAAAGAAATATTGGAGAATATCAGTTCCACTTTGCCCAGCCAAAGCCATAGATCGCGCACCCATTTGCGACATTCCTACGCCATGGCCATAGCCTGAACCTTGAAATGAAAAATCCGAAGGCACCTCTGCCGCTACGGCAGGAACTGTCAAAGTTGATAAGAAAAAAATAAATGCAAGGAGTTTCTTAGACATCCTCATCAATAGCTGCACTCTTTCCGACCTTTAAAAACTCTTGATACGCATCGATTGTTGCATTCGGCTCGCCGCGTTGAACTAACTTACCTTTATGTAACCAAGCAATGTCATTGCACATTTCGCGCAATGTTGCCATGGCATGACTAACTAGAATCAGAGCGCGATCATCACTGCGCAGTTCCTTTATACGGTTAAGTGATTTCTCTTTAAACTTTGCATCTCCAGCGCTCAAAGCCTCGTCAACAATTAAAATGTCGGGTCGAACCGTTGCAGCCACCGAAAAAGCCAATCGTGAAAACATTCCTGATGAATATGTACGCATCGGGGCGTCAATTGCATCTCCTAGCTCTGAAAAATCAGCAATCTCTTGGAAGTGATCTTCAATTTGATCGCGCGTCATTCCAGCAGCTAGCCCCCCCAGGACAACATTGGCGCGGCCCGACATCGATGGATTAAAGCCAACCCCTAAAGCTAATAATGTGCTGACACTGCCAAAGACTTCAATCCGACCTTGAGTTGGCGGAATAATTCCAGCGATGACGCGCATGAGAGATGACTTACCCGCACCATTTGCTCCAATGACGCCTAAGACCTGACCGTATTCAACGTCAAGGTTTATGTCATCGAGGGCGTGAATAACGCGTGTTTGTTTTCCCCCACGTCCAAGTGATTTCACGCGTCCCTTAAGCGTTGGGCGGCGATCAATTGCAGTTGTGTACGTCAGACCCAGACCGCGCACCGAGACTGCTATCTCGTTGGTCATATGTTTATTAGAGGCGGACGGCAAATTCGCGCTCCCTCGAAAGAAAGAAATAAGTACCAATCAAAAATATTCCAATTGCCCATGCTAAGCCGGCTAATAAGCTTGAAGCGTGAGGAGCCTGGCCATGCACTAATGAAAGTGACCAACTTTCAAGTAGTGGAAAGAGTGGATTGAAAACTTCAAAGGCCCTCAAATTTGGCTTAAGTGCCGATGCTTCATAAAGAATTGGAGACAGATACAAAAGCGTTCTGGTCAAATATGGCAGGAAACTTGCGATATCGCGGAAGTAAACATTGATACATGAGATCGTAACTGCCAATCCCAGCGCTAATAAAATTGCGATCATAAAAACTGGAATAGCCCAGAGCATTTCCCAAGTAAATGGCAGACCTAAAATCGCTTTAATTACTAGAAAAACCACCATAGTTGGAAGAAATTTGAAAATCGCAATTATAACTGCCGAGACAGGCAACATAATTCGCGGGAATGAAGTATTGAGAATGAGCCGCTGTCCGGCAGTAATTGATTTGACTCCGCCAACAAGTGAGTTCGAAATAAGGTAGAAGAGAAAAAGCGAAGCAGTTAGGTGCGCATATCGCGTGCTATCGGATGAGCCTCGAATAATTACAATTAAAAGGAAATAGACGCCCGAGAGAAGGAGGGGATTCAAAATTAGCCATAACTGGCCAAAAACTGAATCAAAGTGCTGCTCGTGGAGTTCAGATTTCGAAAACTCCGAAATAAATGCCCTACGTCCCCACAATGATTTTACATAACGCGATAAAGGTGGCAGGCCTGCACGAAATGGCTCGTAGACCTGCGTTGGTGCGCTCACGGTCGTAAGACTACCTCATGGAGCAAGTGACTTCGGTGAAGTAAGAAAGCCACTTCCCCAAGAGATATGCATGGTTAGGAGAATAAGTGGCAAACATACGACTTCGCTTAAACTCTTCCCGATTAATATCGATGCTATAAGAATGAAGAGCGAATAGACCAGGGCGGGTATAAAGAAAATATTCGAAATCAAAACCCCAAGAATTAATGAGAGGCCAGTTACAAGTACAGTGAAAGGCGGTGCTAAATACCTATAGTTAATTGTTCCTTCATGTTGGCGTGAGACAACTCGACGCCACCGTCCATACTCGAAATATTGACGGGCAAGGGCTTTAATAGTTGAGCGAGGGCGATACGTAACGACTAAACGCGGATCAAAATAAACGAGACCACCGGCTGCGCGCAGACGAAAATTCAACTCCCAATCTTGTGCGCGAGTGAAGCGTTCATCAAAACCGCCAACTGCGAGCAGCGCCTCTTTTCTAAATGCACCCAAATACACCGTATCCACGGAACCGGCGAGGCCTCCTGTATGAAAACGTGACGTTCCCACTCCCAATGGACTGCGCATTGCACGCGCAACTGAACGCTCAAATAAACTCTCTCCTATTGCAGCCATAACACCGCCCACATTGACTGCGCCGCTTTGCCCAAGAATTTCAAGAATTAAACGTAAATAGTTATGTGGAATCTCTGCATGGCCATCGACGCGCACAATATTTGAGTACCGCGATTGCTTCACTGCCAGGTTTAATCCAGCAGCAGTGCGACCTGTCGGATTCGAAACAATGACTACACGGTTATCTCTTTCGGCTATTGCTGCGGCAATTTGCTCAGTGCCATCACTTGATGGACCTATGGCCAAAATTACTTCGAGTGAGCCGTGAAAATCCTGTGACATAATTGCATCCAGAACCTTCGCTAAGTGCGCAGCTTCGTTACGTATTGGCAGAATTACTGAGATTTCTGCCTTCGGTGAGCCATATAACTCGTTTGCGGATGTCGTCATAACCCCCCCACCGTATCGCTCAAGTACTCTTCACCTGTGAAAGCGACGCGACCTATCAAGATTATTACCTCACTCTCCATTGCAGTAGTGGCGATTTCAGCCATTGCATGGCTGGGGTTAGGTCAAGTCAGTGGAGCGCTCAATCGCATCGATGTATTTAGTTCGGCTGGAAAGCGGCCCGATAAACCTACATCGGCAATTAACTATCTAGTTGTTGGCTCGGATACTCGCGCGGGTCTGACTCCAGCACAATTAAAACTTATGCGAGTCGGCTCAACCGCATCAGCTGCAGGCGCGCGCTCAGACACAATGCTTCTCGTTCACATCAGCAAAGCCCGCGATAAAGCAACAATTATTTCAATTCCACGAGATTCACTCGTAACAATTCCGGCGCATCAAAATCCAATCTATAAGGATAGAACGAGCCCCGCCGGAGCCGGAAAAATGAATGCAGCTTTCGCTTGGGGCGGTGCGCCACTTCTGATTCAAACAATTGAAGCTGAAACTGGAGTGCGCATCGATCACTACGTTGAAATCGGTTTTGCTGGTTTTGCTGGAATGGTCGATGCTCTCGGCGGAATTCAAGTCTGTTCAAAGGTTAATATTAATGATCCGAAGTCACACTTAATCATGAGTGCGGGAGTTCATACCCTTGATGGAGTAGAAGCGCTGAAATACGTTCGAACGCGCGATATCGATGGCATGGGCGATCTGGGACGAATGCAGCGTCAGCAACAATTTGTTAGCGCAGTGCTTCGCAAAGTCACGAGTACTGGCGTCTTGCTTAACCCCATTAAGTTAGTGAATTTCTTCAACGCTGCCACCGCTACAGTTAAAACTGATTCACAACTCAATACTAGCGATTTACTAACTTTAGCTAAGCAGCTAAAAAATCTATCGGCTAGCAAAGTACGAACTCTTACCATTCCGCTTGGAAATTCAAATGCAAATGTGGCAGGTCTCGGATCAGTTGTAATTTGGGATAAAGTCCTTGCTCCAGAATTATTCAACCGTTTGAAGCTTGATTTACCTCTAGTGGACGTTGCTGCGCCGTCACCGTCGACTGGATCCACCTCAGCTAAGCCTGCAAAGCCGACAACCATCGATAAATTTAAGACTCGCACTGCCGCTGAAAATCCATGTGGGGCACTGAAGTAAACTCATGGGCATGAACCCAACGCTTTCAGTTATTGGCTGTGGCTATTTGGGTGCAACGCACGCCGCCTGTATGTCCTCACTTGGCTTTACCGTAATCGGAGTGGATACCGATCCCGAAAAAGTTGCCATGCTTTCACGCGGGGAACTTCCATTTTATGAACCAGGTCTAGATACTTTATTAGCGCAAGAGATTGCCACTGGGCGATTAACTTTTACTACCGATTTTTCTGCAATTGCCGATGCCGATGTCCACTTTATTTGCGTGGGTACTCCGCAAAGCGCCGATGGCTTTGCCGCTGATTTAACTTACGTTAAGTCGGCAGTGGTTGCCATTGCACCTTACTTAAAGGATGGCGCACTCGTAGTCGGCAAGTCAACGGTACCTGTTGGAACTGCACAAGGACTGCACGATGAGCTAAAGAAATCGGCACCGCAAGCCGACTTAGCCTGGAACCCAGAGTTTTTACGCGAAGGTTTTGCTATTGAAGATACTTTGAAACCTAATCGACTTGTAGTTGGTGTTACAAACGATCGCGCAGAACAGATTCTCAAAGAGGTTTATAAACCATTGCTGGCTCTAAACACTCCTTGGATTCGTGCCGATCTTGCGACATCTGAGTTAGTGAAAGTGGCCGCTAACTCTTTCCTTGCTACAAAAATCTCTTTTATTAACGCGATGGCCGAAATCTGCGAGGCGGCAGGCGGAGACGTAACGGTTTTAGCTAAAGCAATTGGTTATGACCCTCGAATCGGTAGCCGTTTCTTGCAAGCTGGCATTGGTTTCGGTGGCGGATGTCTGCCTAAAGATATTCGTGCTTTCATGGCTCGTGCTGAAGAGCTTGGCGCAAAGTCGGCAGTGGAGTTTCTTCATGAGATAGATGCAATTAATTTACGCGCGCGCCAGCGAGTTATAGATGTGGTTCGCAATGATCTTTCAGCGGATTTAACGAAGTACAAAATCGCAGTACTCGGCGCGACCTTCAAACCCGATAGCGATGATGTTCGTGACTCCCCCGCGCTAGATATCGCCGTTGAACTGCATGCAGCTGGGGCTAACGTTCTGATCCATGATCCCAAGGGAATCGAGCCTGCGCGCAAGCGTTTTCCTAACCTTAACTTTTCAGAGACTATAACTGAGTGCGTAAAAGATGCCGACTTAATTCTGCACTTAACAGAGTGGAAAGAGTATCGAGCCCTTGATCCATCCATCATTGGCCAGTTAGTTAAAAACAAGATGATTATTGATGGCCGTAACGCGCTAGATCGCGAGCTATGGCGAAGTGCCGGCTGGAAATTTCACGCTTTGGGGCGTACCGATTAACGAGAGCGAAGTTATCGATGCCGTACTTGCAATGAAAGTATGGGCAGTCGTTGGGCTTGGCAATAACCCAGATCGTGCAGCTTTTGGCGTTGCTAAGTTATTGCAAGATAAGGGCCATCAAATCATTCCCGTTTATCCTCGAGCCGAAGTAGTACATGGCCAAACTGGATACAAAACTCTGAGCGAAATTCCGGTGCAAGTCGATGTGGTGGACTGCTTCGTTAACTCATCACTAGTTGGAAAAGTTGTCGATGAAGCGATTGCAATCGGCGCAAAAGCGGTTTGGCTCCAACTCGATGTTATAGATCATGATGCCGTTGCTCGCGCGCAAGCCGCTGGTTTGTTAACGGTTATGGACCGCTGCCCCGCGATTGAATATCGGGCGCGCTAACTAAAATCCAGTTTTTTGATTTCTGCGTGATGTTAAGTTGGCGCCTTTTGCTTTAGCTTCGGCGTTGATTGTTTGCAAACCTTCGCTTATCTTCGCTGAGATAACTGCATCGGTAACTCCCAAGATCCGCGCAGCTAAAAGAGCGGCATTTTTAGCGTTACCTATCCCAACAGTGGCAACGGGAATTCCAGCCGGCATTTGAACAATTGAGAGTAGTGAATCCATTCCATCTAAGTTTTTTAGAGCAACTGGGACACCGATAACTGGCAGGGTAGTTAACGAGGCGACCATTCCAGGTAGATGTGCCGCCCCACCTGCGCCCGCGATAATTACTTTAAAACCTTTAGCTTTAGCGCTCTGCGCAAACTCCACCATTTCAAGTGGCATGCGGTGGGCTGAGACAACATCGGCCTCGTAAGTAATTCCTAAAATATCTAAAACCTTCGCAGCATCTTCCATGATGGGCCAGTCTGAGTCTGATCCCATAATGATTGCAACATCACTCATCAACTTCTCCGCTCATATAAGCCAGGGCATGCGCAACTTCTTGGGTTAATTCTACGACGTCATCGCCTAAAAGGTTAACGTGTCCAATTTTGCGACCTGGTCGTGCTTCTTTTTTATAGTGATGAAACTTTAACCCTGGATTTCGGGCCATGAGGTGTAAGTAAGGCCGATACATGTCGGTCTTCTCACTTCCTAAAATATTTCCCATTACTGCTATGGGGGCGGTAAGTGATGGATCCCCCAATGGAAGATCTAGTACCGCGCGCAAATGTTGTTCGAATTGCGATGTAACCGAGCCTTCAATAGTCCAATGTCCCGAGTTATGGGGGCGCATGGCAAGTTCATTGACAAATAACTGATCACCTTTGACGAACATCTCAACTGCCATAACACCGATAACGCCAATCTCTTGGGCGATATCTAAAGCCAAACGTTGTGCTTTCGCACTCATCAATTCACTAAGTACTGGAGCTGGCGTAATTGTCATTGTGCAGATTCCATCAACTTGAACAGTCTGGGTTGGCGCCCACGTAGTGGCCTGTCCATGTGGAGATCGAGCCACCATGACGGCAATTTCATAGTCAAATCCGATGAGCTCTTCGATCAGCACGCTGCCCACTTGCGCAATAATCTCCTCAAGCTCTTGTCGACTCTGCACTTTCCACACTCCGCGACCGTCGTAACCGCCGGCAATAACTTTAGCTATTAGCGGATACTCATTAACATCGCTCGCACTTGTTATGGTCCTTGATTCAGGGGCCGGAAATCCCTTAAGGCGCTCACGCATCGCAGCTTTGTCCTGTGAATAAAGAAAAGCTTTTGAACTTGGTCGAACTACGACACCACTGGCTTCTAGCGCCTTAATTACGCTCAAAGGAACTAACTCATGTTCAAACGTAACAACGTCACATTTTTTTGCGAACTCAAGGACCGTTGCTACATCTGCATAGTCACCGACTACATGGTTAGTAATTTGTGCCGCGCTATCACTTGAATCACCGGCTAATAGAAGCAAATTAATCCCGAGAGCCGCCGCTGGTGCAACACTCATCCGCGCGAGTTGGCCCGCACCGATTATGCCGACTGTAGGAAAGGAATCGCTCACTGGATTATCGTAGATGAACTATGTCACCGGCGTTAACATGGATGCCAGATGCTAAAACTAGCTCGCCTCCCGACGATATGGCGACGGCAGAACCAATTTCTCTGCGTCCATCTGGGTATTCCACGGCAACTTCACGACCAATGGTTGCACTTAAAGCCACGTACATTGATGAAATTTCATCACTTCCCTGATCCCATGCAAAAAAGTTTTTCTCAAAGTTTTTAAGGAATTTGCTGAGTAAATCATTGCGAGTCATGTTTCGAGCACCTTCAATTAATAAAGAAGTTGCTGTAGGGACTGGGAGTTCGTCGATGCCCATTCCAACATTAATTCCAATTCCAACAACCACGCCATCATCGGTGGCTTCGGCGATAAGACCGGAGACTTTCTTTTCATTAATTAAAATATCGTTGGGCCATTTAACTTGTGCGCCGAAATCAGAGAGAACTTGAGCAACACTTACCCCTGCAATCAGAGGAATCCATCCCCAGTCACTTCGATCGCGATTAGGTTGGATGTAAAAAGAAAATAGAAGTGCAGTGCGCGCAGGTGCATCAAAACTCCGTGTTAATCGTCCGCGTCCGCTACTTTGGTATTCAGCTGCAATTACTTCACCAGCGATTGCAATTCCTTGGCGCACTTTTGCAACTAGATCACTTTGTGTAGATGCCGTGAGTTCGACCACGCTTACTCGCCAGTACTGCCCCACGGCGGCATTGATAAGTGAAGTATCGAGTGCCGTACTTAGCATTTCTATGTCCACGCCTAGTACCGTAGGGGCATGAGCCGTAATCTGCATACAACTGCCGGAAAAATCGAAGATCTGCGCGCACGCGTTGAAGAGGCAGTCCATGCCGGTTCGGCACGTGCAGTTGAAAAGCAACATGCCAAGGGTAAGCACACTGCGCGCGAGCGCATTGAGATGCTGGTCGATGCGGATTCATTTACCGAAATCGATGAGTTTGCGCGTCACCGCTCAAACCAGTTTGGTATGGAAAAGAATCGGCCTTACGGCGATGGCGTAGTAATTGGAACGGCAACCGTCGACGGTCGACCTATTGCTTTGTATTCCCAAGATTTCACCATCATGGGTGGATCACTTGGCGAAGTTCACGCCGATAAAATCGTCAAGATTGCCGCCTTTGCTCTTAAAAGCGGAATCCCTCTTATTGGAATCAATGACTCAGGCGGTGCGCGCATTCAAGAGGGTGTTGCATCACTTTCTGGTTATGGAAAAATCTTTCGCCTTAACACTCGCTCCTCTGGCGTGATACCCCAAATCTCACTCATCCTTGGGCCCTGTGCAGGTGGCTCTGCCTATTCACCAGCGTTAACTGATTTTACGGTGATGGTTAATGAAACATCACACATGTTTATTACTGGCCCAGATGTAATCAAGACTGTTACGGGCGAAGAAGTTGATATGGAAGAGCTAGGTGGAGCCCGTACTCATAACACCCGAACTGGTAACTCGCACTATTTGGCCGAGAGTGAGGCCGATGCAATTGATTACGTAAAAGCTCTGCTCTCATATCTGCCATCAAATAATATGGACAGCGCTCCGCATCTTCCTCCAACAGAGTCATTAGATACAAAGGCATCAGATACAGCCCTTGATTCTTTGATTCCCGATAATACAAATCAGCCATATGACATGAAGGTTTTGATCACCGCCCTAGTTGATGAAGGCGAGTTCCTGGAAGTTCATGCACTCTATGCGCCTAACATCGTTGTGGGCTTTGCGCGCATTGAAGGTGAATCAATTGGAATTATTGCCAATCAACCCTCTCAATTAGCCGGAACTCTCGATATTAATTCGAGCGAAAAAGCCGCGCGCTTCTTGCGTTTTTGCGATGCCTTTAATATTCCAATTCTTACGCTGGTTGATGTACCGGGCTTTTTACCGGGAACTGAGCAAGAGTGGGATGGAATCATTCGTCGAGGCGCAAAGCTTCTGTACGCTTACGCCGAAGCATCAGTGCCCCTTGTTACTTTAATTACTCGCAAAGCCTATGGTGGTGCCTTTATTGTTATGGGTTCAAAGTATCTGGGTAGCGATATTAACTTTGCTTGGCCAACGGCTGAGATTGCCGTCATGGGTGCACAAGGCGCCGTGAATATTCTCTACCGTAAAGATTTGGCAGAGGCTAAAGATCCAGTAAGCAAGCGCGCCGAACTAGTTGATGACTACAACGAATCACTTGCCAATCCATACTTAGCTGCAGAACGCGGCACCATTGATACGGTGATTGAACCGAATCAATCGCGCGCATACATAACTAAGGCTTTTAGAACGCTTAAAACTAAGCGCGATACTTTGCCAGCGCGCAAACATGGAAATATTCCGCTGTAATGCATTTTTTAATAGTAAAAGGAACCCCAACTGCAGATGAACTCATTGCAATCGAGGCGGCCATGGCGCTTCATAAGCGTGAAGAGTTAACGCCCGTGATTCGCCGCAGTGCATTTGGTCTGCCACAACTTCGAAAACCCTGGAATAACCACTTTCGTTTCGTTACCCGGACCAACTAGAGCAATATGCCAAAGATCATCCTTGCTTCTGCGTCCTCATCGCGCCGCCGATTATTGGAATCTGCCGGCTTATCGCTGTCGGTTATGGTCAGTCATGTAGATGAAGAGACTGAATTCTTTAATCAACTGTCGCCATCTGACATGGTCATTGCCCTGGCAATAACTAAGGCGCATACGATCCGCGAGCAAATTGATTTTCCAGCGATAATAATCGGCTGTGATTCCACTTTTGAGTTTGAGGGTCAATCATTAGGCAAGCCTGGAACGCCTGAAATTGCTTTCGAGCGCGCTAAACGCGTGCAAGGGAATTCAGGGTTATTGCACACCGGTCATTGCGTAATTGATACGGAAAAAGATCGTGAGATTTCCAGCATCGTTACAACCAAAGTTACATTTGACTCCATGAGCGATGAAGAAATTAGTGACTATGTTGCAAGCGGTGAGCCACTTCATGTCGCTGGAGGTTTCACTCTTGACGGCTTCAGTTCGCCATTTATCCCAGTAATCGAAGGTGATTACACAAATGTTGTCGGTATTTCGATGCCATTTATTCGAAAAGCTTTTGCCCGGCTTGGATATTCATGGCCAGAGGTTAAGGTTATGCAATGAAACGCGTACTGATAGCTAACCGAGGCGAAATCGCGGTTCGAGTAATTCGCGCATGTAAAGACCATGGTCTCGAAAGTGTGGCGGTTTATTCTGATGAAGATCGCACCGCAATTCATACGGGTATGGCAGATTCCGCCTATTCATTAGCTGGGACTACCGCCACTCAAACGTATTTAAATATTGAAAAACTAATTGCGGTTGCCATCGAATCTGGCGCCGATGCAGTTCACCCTGGTTATGGATTTTTATCAGAGAATGCAAACTTTGCCCAAGCCGTTATCGATGCGGGATTAATTTGGATTGGGCCCCCTCCAAGTGCAATTCGCGCCCTTGGCGATAAGGTCTCTGCGCGCAAAATCGCTTCAAAGGCAGGTGCACCATTAGTTGCCGGTACCAAAGATCCAGTTGAAGGCCATGAAGAGGTCACGGCCTTTGCTAAAGAGCATGGTCTGCCAGTTGCAATTAAGGCCGCACATGGTGGCGGAGGACGTGGATTAAAAGTTGCCCGCACTATGGAGGAGATTCCAGAGTTATTTGCATCGGCCGTACGCGAAGCAATTAGTGGCTTCGGTCGCGGTGAGTGTTTCGTTGAGCGCTACTTAGACAAACCCCGCCACGTTGAAACTCAAGTCCTCGTTGATCAATCTGGGCATGCCGTAGTCGTTAGTACCAGAGATTGTTCTCTGCAGCGCAGGCATCAGAAGTTAGTTGAAGAGGCACCTGCACCATTTTTAACAAATGCGCAAAATGAAGAGCTGTATCGCTCTAGTAAAGCAATTATGAAAGAGGCTGGCTACGTCGGAGCAGGTACCTGTGAATTTCTCATTGGTCTAGATGGAACGATTTCTTTCCTCGAGGTAAATACACGTTTGCAAGTTGAACACCCAGTTAGTGAAGAGATCACTGGTATCGATTTAGTGCGAGAGCAGTTCCGTATTGCAATGGGTGAATCTCTTGGTTTTGATGATCCGGTAATTCGCGGACACTCAATCGAATTTCGTATTAATGGCGAAGATCCTGGTCGAGGATTTTTGCCAGCCCCAGGTCGCATCACTCAGTGGGTTATTCCAACTGGTCCAGGCGTGCGCGTCGATGCCGGCTTTCAAAAAGGTGACACCATTGGTGGAAATTTTGATTCACTCCTAGCAAAATTAATTGTTACTGGGGCAACACGCAAGCAAGCTATTGAGCGTGCGCGACGGGCGCTGGCTGAATTCACAATCGATGGACTTGCAACGGCGCTACCTTTCCACCGAGCTATCATTGAAGATCTGGCATTCACTGAAAATTTTCAAGTTTATACAAGCTACATCGAAAATGAATTTACCAACAATATTCCTGCCTTTACGGCAACGGTCGAGCCCCTTCAAAGTCATATGGCGCCAGAGCATTTAATAACCGAAGTAAATGGAAAACGCTTTGAGATCTTGGTCCATGCGCCTAAGCCTCTAGTTAAACGCCACCGTGCAAAAGCGAGCATGTCCGGCGGGTCTAGCAGCACAGGTTTAACAAGCCCAATGCAAGGCACTGTTGTAAAAATCGCCGTTGAAGTAGGGTCCATCGTCGAAGTGGGCGATTTAATTATCGTTCTTGAGGCGATGAAAATGGAGCAACCGCTCATGGCCCATAAGTCCGGAGTTGTTTCTAACCTCACGGCTATCGTTGGTGCCACGGTTTCAAGCGGGACCGTACTCTGTGACATTATTGACGCATGACATCGACCGAACTTCTCTATAGCGATCCATTATCTGCCGCATCAGCTGCAGCCCAAGAAATTGTTGAGCGCACTGGAGTTGCATCGCACGATGTAGCCCTCGTTATGGGTTCGGGTTGGGTTGGTGCAGTTGATGCGCTGGGTGCGCCAACTTATGAATGTAACGCCGAAGAGTTAACTGGTTTCTTACCTCCCACAGTTGAAGGTCACTCCGGAAAAGTTCGATCCTACATAATTGAAGCTGACGGTAAAAAATTACGGGCACTAGTTTTTCTTGGTCGGACACATTTGTATGAGGGTAAAGGAGTCGAGCCAGTTGTTCACAGTGTGCGTACAGCAGTTAAAGCCGGCTGCAAAGTTGTAATCCTCACAAATGCTTGCGGTGGTATTAATACTAAATTCCACGTTGGACAACCTGTGTTAATCCGTGATCACATTTCATTGACTGCAGTCTCACCCTTATCTGGTGCAACTTTTATTGATCTCACCGACTTGTATAGCAAGCGAATCCGCGAAATCGTAAAGCGAGAGGATTCAACCCTTGACGAGGGCGTATACGTTCATTGGCGTGGACCAACTTATGAAACCCCTGCTGAGATTCATATGATGCGCACAATAGGTGGAGACTTGGTGGGAATGTCTACTGTCCCAGAAGCGATTGCCGCTCACGCACTGGGCGCCGAGGTTCTAGGAATTTCGTTAGTTACAAATGCCGCAGCTGGAGTTACCGGTGAAAAACTCAATCACGAAGAGGTTATTGCCGCTGGTAAGGCGGCGGCAGATCGAATGGGCGCACTTCTCAAAGGCGTAATTCCAAAGTTATTCTAAGCACATGAATTTAAGGGCCGAAGTAGAAGCGTGGATCGCCGATGATCCAGATCCTCTAACTGCCAGTCAGTTACAAGGTTGGCTAGATACCAATAATGAGGCAGAACTACGCGAATCTTTTTCTGGCTTTCTACAGTTTGGAACTGCAGGTCTTCGTGGACCTGTAAGGCCTGGTCCATCGGGAATGAACCGAGCAGTTGTTGGTCGTACTGCTGCAGCGATTGCGGTTTATATGAAAGCACGCAATTTAACGTCAGTGGTTATTGGGCGAGATGCACGTCATGGCTCTGAGGATTTTACTTTTGAAACTGCCGAGATTATGAGTGGGGCGGGAATGCGCGTTTATATCCTTCCTCGCCCATTGCCAACGCCAGTTTTAGCCTTTGCTACCAATGAATTAAAGTGCGATGTTGGAATTATGGTTACTGCTAGCCATAATCCTCCGCAAGATAATGGTTATAAAGTTTATTTAGGTGGCACGGTTGATGGAATTCATTATCGCGGATCACAAATTGTCTCCCCAACCGATACATCAATTGCCGCACATATAAATGAAATTGCCTCTCTAGCCAGCCAACCTCGCGCAAAGGTCTGGAGCATTGTTGAAGAAGAGTTAATTAGTAAATATGTATCTATCACTGCCTCAATCGCGAAAAAGCCTGGCAATTTAAAGATCGTGTACACCGCTATGCATGGTGTCGGAACTGAAACAATCTTGCGTGTTTTTCATAAGGCCGGGTTCCCTTCGCCAATTTTAGTCGATGCGCAGGCGCAACCCGATCCAGATTTTCCTACCGTTGCATTTCCTAATCCCGAAGAGCCAGGGGCTATCGACTTATCCCTTGAAACTGCCCGCACATTTGATGCCGACTTAGTTATTGCTAATGATCCCGATGCCGATAGATGCGCTGCCGCAGTAAAAGATCCCATCACTGGCTGGCGAATGCTTCGTGGGGATGAGTTAGGTGCAATATTTGGCGAAACTATTGCGCGCAATACCGACAAGGGAATCCTGGCGAACTCAATTGTTTCATCAACAATTTTGAGCAAGATTGCTGCACATTACAACTTAGAGTTTAAACAGACCTTAACTGGCTTTAAATGGCTTGCTAAAATCGATGGCCTCACCTTTGGCTATGAAGAGGCACTCGGATATGCCGTTGATGCAATTACCGTCAACGATAAAGATGGAATTTCAGCGGCCATTAAACTGGCCCAAATCGCAACTGATTTGGCCGCCTCAGGGAGAACTCTTTTAGATTTACTCGATGAGATCTGGGCTAGACATGGCTTTCATGCAACTGAACAGATTTCAATTCGCTTAACCGATCTTTCACAAGTTGATCAGATAATGGGTCGACTTCGAAAAAATACTCCCACACATATAGCCGGCAAAGAAGTTACCTCGGTCGATGATTTAGCAAAACCTACTGATGATTTACCGCCAACTGATGGTCTGCGCATTTGGTTAGATGGCACGATTAGAATAATTATTCGCCCCAGTGGAACTGAGGCAAAGATGAAGTGTTACATTGAGGTTATTGAAAAAGATTCAACGCGAGCACAGATCGTTCTGGATCAATTACGAGCACCATTGAAGGAATTACTATCGTGAGTTTTTACGGCTTAGTTGATGGCAGTGACGCATCGCTTAAGAAGTACTTAGGCGCGCTTTCAGGCGTAGACCAAGTTGGCGCCGATGCACGTGCCGCGATGTTAGCTACGCGCAGTATCAAGACAACGTCAAAGCGTTGGGCAATTGATACTGCGATTTCGATGGTGGATTTAACAACACTGGAAGGCGCCGATACTGCCGGCAAAGTCCAAGCTTTATGCACTAAAGCCGTACGTCCCGATCCAACGGATTCAAGCGTGCCCAGTGTCGGCGCAGTCTGCGTCTATAACGACATGGTGGCTATTGCACGAGCGCACTTAGATTTAATTGGTGGCTCCCACGTTGGTGTCGCTGCAGTTTCAACGGCATTTCCCTCAGGGCGCGCATCGATGGCCGTTAAGTTACAAGACACGCAGGATGCAATCGATGCAGGTGCATCTGAAATTGACATGGTGATCGATCGTGGAGCTTATCTAAGTGGAGATTATATCGGTGTCTTCAATGAGATCGTTCAAATCCGAGAACTTTGCGGCAACAAAGCACATCTCAAAGTTATCTTTGAAACTGGCGAACTTGTAACGTACGACAATGTTCGCAAGGCATCTTTTCTAGCAATGGCCGCAGGCGCCGACTTCATTAAGACTTCAACCGGCAAGATTGCACCCGCTGCAACCCCTCCAGTCGTTTTGGTTATGTTGGAAGCAGTACGTGACTTTTTCTCTATGACGCAGAAGCGAATTGGCGTTAAACCTGCAGGGGGTATT
>Ga0209829_10002026_pt1 | contig 15728 bp, 29 predicted proteins | sample C_140205_EF_Meta_FD_187311 | JGI IMG/M metagenome (GOLD analysis project Ga0209829, IMG submission 187311) | Freshwater microbial communities from Lake Croche, Canada to study carbon cycling - C_140205_EF_MetaG (SPAdes) (version 2) | ecosystem: Environmental > Aquatic > Freshwater > Lake...
CATTGCAGCAGTACCAGCCAACATCAATGCCAATGAAACGGCTACCCTCTGTGAGGATAAATGTTCTCTTTTCATGATATTAAAACTTTCCTTGACTTTTCATAGAGGTAATTAACAACATCAAATTGCACCAACAACTAAGGGACCATGAGCTGAACCAGTAGTTGCGATGGCTCCATGAAGTATTATTTATTGAGGAACTTCTTGAATGAGTGGGAACAAGTAACTCGCATAACCCGTCGCCTTGCTCATGTGGGGCGTACAGGCTGTTCCCTTGCAGGGAAGGATGGAGGGTGGTTGGTTGCCTGGCTGCGCTGCATAGATACGCATGATGGGTTGTATGGTGGTATTGAGCACTTTTGATGTGCCATAAATAGACTGCAGGTATTCCGTGGAGGGCGTCGGAATCCAATTGCTAGGAGCGGCGCCTTTTGGAAGCCTCGGGGCGATCCATATTGTATATGAACCATCAGCGTTTTGAGCCAACTGTTTACTTTTTATTTCTTCAGATCCTAGCTGAACGACCGGCTGGATAATACTGAATTTCAAAGGTTTGCTTCCTGCCTTAATGTCGATCAAATCACCCTTAACTCCAGTATTCTGTATCGGTGTACCAACATCCATTGTGCTAGGGTCACCCTGAGAGAGATCTTGGATCCATTTATCCGAAATTGTAAAAAGATAATTATCTTTGCCGTTGATGATGGAGTGAACAGGTTTTGAAGCGACGTAGTACGTCTTATTAGCCTGGAGCCCATAATCTGCTGCATTGTCACCAAAAAGGATGCCGGTGCTCACATCGATATAGGCGCCTGGATAGGGGGCCTCTGCTTGTATAGTGTTAGTCACTGGGTTTGCCGTGACATTGCCCACGTTATTCGTGTAGTGTTTGTTTAGTTGACTGGTCTGACTTATGCACGGGCATGCCGCTACCCCAAGTCCCCTTTGATAAATCGAGAGCGACCAATAACCCAAAGCATTACCGCTACCATCTTTTGAAAGTGGGGGAAGAATGCTATTGGCAGGAAGACCTGGCGTTAGAGAGGATGGCATGAAGGTTATAGAATATGTCTTATTACCATCAAGGGGCGATCCGTCTTTATAAAGATCTTGTTTTGCGTAAAATCCATCAATTGGTATGTTGGGGAATCCGCCAGCAACCACACCTATTGCTCGGTACTGGTAACCTGATCTGTTATTGGCGTATAATCCAAAATTATCGTTGAGATATTTCCAGTAGTTGGTTTCCGCGTTGGGGGGATTCTTTATCAAATCTGCGACCTTTGTGACACCATCATTGAACCCTCTATAGAAGGCACTGATTTGCTTTTCTTTCCAATTTGATGGGATCTTGAATCCAGATGAGGTGAGCCCTATCGGGGCGAACTGAGAAAGCTTCCTAGCCTGTCCTGATGATGGAGGATAGTATTTAGTTAATGCGTGAGCTTGGGCTACCATGTATTTCGGTAAGTCGCGTATGGGTAAGCCTGAAAATCCAGTTGATCTGTTAGGTAATTTATTGATGTTTACAGACTCTCCCATCTGTTCAAAGAACTCAATGGCATCGGCTGGTGTATCCTGCCACTTTACAGCTTCCTTGGCCTCATCATCGCTGGTGGATATAGGTAAGCGGTTGGCGGTACTGGTCGATTGCCGTTAGCCTGGAACTCACTGAGTGTGTTGAGCGTTATATTGTGCGCATAGGTATTGAGTGCGTCGTTCACTGATCCCTTACTCTCTGGAGGCAAAAGCGTTTGCGCCAACACTCGTCCCAAGACCTCCGCATGATTTGTATCAACGGAAATCACTTCAAAGTCATATCCATTAATGGTCGCGCGTGTTTTCTTGGCGTATTCTGAATCTGGACCAACAACTAAGAATGAATGTTGAATTGATGTATCAATGGTTCGAGTGCCCGGGTCAGATACCACATTAGTGAAGGCATCTATAATCTGGCTTATTGTGAATATACCATCCATCTTAGGTATGGTATAAACAAGCGCATTATTTCCAGAAAGATCCAACCCTCCATTAATATATAATGTGGAGGCGCTACCAGCATTTGTTGACGCGTTATTCCACATCGCCACATTGGGGACATAGGCCAGCTCATTGGTTGGTGCGCTTACCAGTTCATTATAGCGATTGAATCGATAAGTGAATTCTAGTGGAAGCCCCCAGACATATGCATTCTCGGCCAGTTTTCGTATTTCTACTGGATTCGTTAAGGCTGATGGTGGCCCCAGCAGTGATTGACTTATTGATGACCCGTCCGGCTTGTACAGCGCTAATGCTGTGTTCGTGGTTATTAGTGAAAATACCAATAAGATGATCTTAAATCTGTTCATGCCTCTTTTCTCCGCGTGCAGTTAAATTATTTTATTCTAATGAAATAGCCGCTACCATCGCCTCGGCTTATTTTTTGTTCAGATCATAACGCATCTATCATGTATCATGAACCCAGGAGATTGTCCCTGTAGGATGAGCCATCTAATGATTTTATATCGTTTTTTTGATTCAACCATCGCAACAAACAAACCCCCATATTCGCCAATGTAACGCACATATCTGTATGGCGACTGTATTGATTTGACGTCAAAGATCAGTTTTAGGTAACAGCGCCCTCTTGTGGCGGCGGACCTTTTACACCGCCCCGTAAACTTCTCCCTTAGCCCTCCGCACGCTCGATGAACTGCTTACGCCGTTGATCTCACCGCTCTCTGTCAGATCGCAGCTTAGGATTGCGCAAACGATCAGCATGACCTTTATGTGCCGAAGGGTAGACCCTCCAAGGCTCTGAAGATCGGCTCAACGCTTAAACGAGCCGGTGTTGTTCAATTAATGGCGAACTTATGTAATTACGCTAAGGTAAATCATTCCTCAGAACCAACTAAAAATCAAGTCAAATCTCCAAGGTTATGAGTTGTTTTCAAAAAAAAGATGGAAGGGTGCAAGAATCATGTACAACACTTATTAGAGTAGAATGTTGTGATGGGAAAATTATACGAACATTTGACGCCTTAAAAGGAAGGATACTGTCATGCTGATGCAGCGGTAGTAGAAAACCCCACATGTAATGTTGTGAGAGAGTAGGATGGGGCTGGAGCTGGCCTTGATGGTATCACGCTGCTGAAACGCCTCGTTCAATGAGCATCTAAAAATACCATAACCCGCTGATTCATAACTTAATGATAGCGATGGTGTCCCCCGGTTAGTCCCTACATATGTTAGTCATGCAGAGGATAGTCTCTTATCTGCCCACATAAATACCCAGAGGTAAGGCCATGATATATAAATAAACTGGGGCTTCAGCAAGGATACGGAATTAGGCTTCGAACTTATCCTCCCAACGTTCATCATAACCTCTACCCAAGAGATGACAATGTCATTCTCAGAGATGGTCAACATAGTTATGAAAGAGGCTGTGTGATGCCAAAAAAGGTTCCCCCGGAAGGGGTCTTCTGGATTTGAACGTGTTGCGTGTTGACGATGTTAGAATGCATGCCCGAAATCTATTATGTCCATCGAAGAATTCCAAGGGATTAAGTCATGACCGACATGCGCCGCCGGGTATTTATAAAGTCTAGCCTTGTCAGCCTCGGAGCGGGGATCATTTGCACTCCTGCGTGGTCCCAGAAGATAAATATGCTCTCACGTTCAATGGAGCAGGGCTCTGCCTCTGAAGCATTTCAGCCCCCGATGATGGCGTTCCCGGAGAAAAAACCTTTATGGATGCACTCGGACAGTCCGCCGTTGCTTGAGACGCCGCGAGAAGCCTTTGCCAATGCGGTAACGCCGAATGATGAATTCTTCGTCCGGTGGCATCATGCCGTGATCCCGGACACTATTGATCTCAAAACTTACCGCCTCTCGGTTTCGGGCAATGTGGATACGCCTCTCGAATTGAGTCTCGCCGAATTGAAAAGCCGCTTCGAAGCGGTTGAGTTTTATGCGGTCAAGCAATGCGGCGGCAATAGCCGATCGAATTTTTCTCCCGTGACGTCTGGGATACAGTGGCATCATGGCGCCATGGGTTGCGCCTTGTGGAAAGGAGTCCGACTGCGCGACGTCCTCGCCGCCGCCAAAATCAAACCGAATAGTGAATTTCTCAAGCTAAACGGGCTTGAACGGCCGATTCTCCCCGGTACACCGCCATTCATGCGTAAGCTCGACAAAGATGAATTTAACCGTGAGGATGTGATTATCGCCTACCAGATGAATGGCGAGGATCTTCCCCTGCTCAATGGTTATCCATTAGTTCTCATTGTGCCGGGTTATTTCGCTGACAATTGGGTCAAGATGCTAGAGCGCATCGATGTCTTGGATAAGGACGAGCCAGTTTTTTACACGGACAAGGCTTATCGTCTCCCTGCCAACCCCTTCGGATCCGTCGCACCCGGTGATCCCATGCCCAAGGAAACACGCGCCTTGAAAGCCCTAAACATAAAATCCGTTATCGCAACCCCATCAGAAAACGCCGTCATTCATAGGGGAGATCAAGTCGAGATGGCGGGTGTTGCATTTGATGCGGGCTATGGCATTAAGGAAGTCCTCGTTTCGATGGATCATGGCAAGTCGTGGACCTCGGCGACCTTGGACAAGGACCTTGGCCGATATGCATTCAGGAGATGGAGCTATACATTTACGCCTTCTAAGTCTGGGATCTTGACTCTGATGAGTCGCGCAATCAATCGCCTTGGAGAAACCCAGCCACTCCCTGCCAACATGGAGTGGAATCCTTCAGGGTATGCATGGAACGCCGCTGATCATCTCACCATCAATGTGCTTTAAGTCATGGTAAACAGAATGGAAGTCATACGATGAAAATAATCGGTATCACCCAGTCACTTGCCATTTCATTTTTGTTGGCCTCTTTAAGTGTAACCGCGGAGGATGCAGCTACCCCGCCTTTTGCCGGAAAGACGATTGATTTCCCGAAGGCGTACGTCTATCAGATGCAAAAGGGCGAAGGGTATGAAACTATCCAGAAGTGCAGCATTTGCCATTCCTTCGGTTACATTCTGAATCAAGGCAAGCAAAACCGTTCTTTCTGGGAGCATGAAACCCATAAAATGATCGAGGCTTACAAGGCGCCTATCAGCCCTGAAGAAGAGAAAGTCATCGTCAACTATCTTGCTAAATTCTACGGAAACGATAAGAAATAATTTTCGATCTGAGATTTATTTGCTCATTCGGTGAGGTCGGGGTTGTTGGCGCCAGTCACATTTTTATCCAGCCGTCCTCCTTCAATAAGGTGGCTATCAGTGAAATCCCATCTTTGATTCTCAGCCATACGTAATTGCAGCACTCGAATTTTCTCAACCACGGCCTTTTTATTTAGCGCAGGTGATTCGGTCATCTCCCCTGAAATGCCCGCCCAAAACACCACCCCACCCACACCAAGCTCCCCGGGCTTCGACATGGTTGTGCCAAAATCGCCGAAAATCGGCCTCGAAATCTCGTGAGGCCTACGTAATATCAATGGGTTAGGGTAGATTTGCCAGGATTTCCTGAAAATCCTTGTAGGGACAATATGTCTTTTCTATGGCCTTTCATGGCTGACCATATCGTGCTATCGTAGTGACATGTTCATCAAGATAACCGAATCGGGCGGTCGTCGCTACGCCAAACTGGCTGAAGCCTACCGTGATGAGCGGGGTATCGGTCGTCAGCGCATCATTGCAAACCTTGGACGCGTCGACGCCCTTCAGTCTTCTGCTAGCACCCTGGGTAATGGCCTGAAAAAACTCTGCCTCGGTCCCACGGCGCTTGATCCTGTCACTGCCGATTTCGAATGTGCGTTGTCGGTTGGAGCCACCTGGCTACTCCACAGCCTCTGGAATCAGCTCGGATTTTCCGAGGTGTTCCGCCCCACGCTTGAAAAGCTTCATCCAGGCTTTGATGCCGAGGCTTTGCTGAGGGTGATGGTCTTCAATCGCCTCTGCGATGCAGAATCCAAGCTCGGCATCCTCAGGTGGCTGGAAGCCACCCTGATCCCCGGGGTGCCTCAGTCAGAAGTCACCCATCAGCGCCTTCTAAGAACGATGGACAGCATCGAAGAAGCCCGAGATGCGCTGGATGAGCGACTCGCAGAACAGCTCAGGCCGCTGCTGGATCAAGAGCTCTCGATTGTTTTTTATGATCTCACCACACTGAGAGCGGAAGGCAGACCAGAGCCTGCGCATTGCAGCGCACGCAGTAAAAAAGACGGGTGGACTCCATCGGTATCTCGAATGACCGATGAACCCGCGCACGAGGCTGGACAGGAAAGACCTGCTCGTGGGATAGTGACCCTGCGTCACTTCCTTGAAGTGGGGTGTTGGCTCGTCGCTGTTGTAACCTGCAAGTTCTTGGCAGCGACGGGCCGGTTTCAATCGGCAGTCCACCTTCTACCCGAGGGCCTCGTGACTGTCACCCCCGCTCAATCTCCTTCCCCTTAAAACTAAAAAAGGCCCCACTAGGGACCTCTGTGCTTTTGCGCGTCTAACCGCCAGAATGACGCGCTTTTCAACAGCCAACTACAAGGCGTCGTCATTCATCACCGAGGCAAGATCAAGTCGATGTCCAAGCAGCAGAAGCGTTGGCTAAGACGGCGACAGGCGGTGGAGCCGGTGATCGGCCATCTCAAGAGCGATCACCGAATGGATCGGTGCTGGCTCAAGGGTGAATTGGGTGATGCCCTCCATGCCGTTCTTTGTGCCGCGGGCTATAACCTCCGATGGCTATTGAGAGCGATCCTTGCTGGAGTCATTGACCCTTCTTTTTTGCGCCTCATATTGAATCAGCTTCGGATGCCGATTGATTCAGTTTTGGTGCCTGAAAAGGTTCGGGGGCCTACTATTTGCCCCCTGCCCAGCCCAGTTTGGTGAGTTCTGCAGGGCCGACTACATATGACCGCTTAGGGTCGATCTGTGGCTTTGGTCAGTAGCGCCCATTTGCAGGGTTGAAGTAAGTGTCCGTTTTAGGCTGCAATTAGACACTCGCTGGTTAGCATGTGAACGCCAGCCTCCGACCCATCGTTGACCTTGATTTTCATCCCCCAGAGATTTGGGAGGGTAAGGATAACATTCAAAAAAACCTACGCAAACTCGCACGGGTTTTAAACGGATTAAACGGCTGTAATCAAAAAATCGAGCGAAGCAAGAATTTCAGACCGACTAGAGGACAAGCTAGCGACCTTTTGCCCGAGATTCTTGTTGGAGATCCCAGAAATTTGTTGCGTCAACATGCAAAACTTTTCATCCTGGACCGTGAACACTGGATTCAAATGTCGTGCGGGCTTTTTCAATGTTTCTAATCGGCACAGAGGCACCACGACCGTTGTGTCCAGTACACCCAATAGATCAGCTTGGACATTTAACAAGAAGGGATAGATCTCTTTCGATTCAGAATTTGGATTTTCGTAGATATCGAACTGCGCCATTAGAAACCCCTGAGTCCATCACCGAACACACCATTCTTTTCCACGTGCTCGTTGTAGGAATCGATTGCCTCACGGTTGTCTTCTAGCCAAAGCCTCCTTCGATGCTCACTAATAGCTTCTACAAGGGCGACTTCGAGCGTAAGAGATAAGTTGATGCCATGAACCTTAGCTTGTACGAGCAAATCGGAGTTTACGCTGAGGTTCGCTGATTTCTTGCTTGCTTTGGTATTGTAGAGATGATGCACAAGGATACCTCACGACTGAATGCGCATTAAGAATGCGCGGAATTCTCACACCTCTGAATGCTGGTGTAAATCCTGATCTGTACTTTTACGGCTTTTGCACCTACGCGTTGGTTCCGTTCAGGTCATAAATTTAGTGCCGTATTTATGCCGGAATTAGTCCTGCGCAGTAGTGGAAGGTGGTGCATTGAGGCGCAACGGGCGACCACCTATCATATTGATATATATAGTTTTATGTTAGCCTGAAGGCTTTTCGGGTGCCGGTTGCCTTGTAGTGGGCATCTATTTCCCCAAGGACTCTTCTTCGGACATACCGCGTAGCGCCCTCGGCCTGAGCAAAGGCACGGCGCTGCTCCGGGGTCAGATACGCCCTGATCTTGTAGGCTTTTTGAACGGCTTGGCTCATGACGGATAGCGTATGCTAACTATCGAACCCGATGCAAGCGCTAAAAGATGAAGAACCGATTAAAATCGCCAGAACAGAAACCCCACTTTAGAAAAAAGGAAAAGGATGAAACAGGCCGGATGGACACCGAAAAGGCCCTCGGTCGTCCTGCGACGCACTGACTCATCGCCTCGGGGGTCGGCGTGCATCCATGCACTTCTTCGATGTTTCGAAATTGAGGTTGTTGAAGCCTTTAAAGATGGGGGGATTACCGGAACAACGCCTCTCTTCATTGCTTGCTGCAATCAAGGCAGAAGCCCAGAAGCTGGGGCTGCCATTGCCGATTGATTACACCAACTGCTTGGAGTCTGCATAAACGAGATTCATCTTTCGATGGAATGATCGTTCCTAGCTTAAGTTTAGGCATAACTTTTCACCCCCCTTTGAGAAGGCCGTACGTATTTTGATAATGCGTAAAGCATCCGGGCGTGGAGGCTCATTTCGCTGCTAAAAAGCGGAACCCCATAAAGATCTTCATGGGGCGCTTTCGAACGATTGAATTATAAAAAAGTCCATATAAATCAGAGATCTAAAAACGACATCAAAAATGTTGCCCCCAAAAATGTTCACTTGGTGAGGACGTTCTGAAACGTTCCATAGTGTTCAAACAGGAAGTCAACTCAGGCTCTTATTCCTGTATGTCTCCAGGATGAGCTTGGTCAGCTCTTGAAATCGGTGCTCGACGGAAGGCGTTCTGGCAAGAACTCAATGAAGGGGAGGGATCTTCGCTCGTATCTCACGAGAGCTATTTGTCTGCCATGCAGACATGATAAAATAGGTCATGGCTGAGAGGAGACTTCATAAGGAAACGCACGTAATTTCTCGAAAGAGAGGCAACGGTATTCTAAGTCGCGAAATTTGGGTTGATGAGGGTACTGGTGAAGTGACTCGATATAGTCTGGCTTACATCAACCATATGGTGTTTGGATTAGATAATGGTCGGGTGTTTGGTTATGACAATGCGCATGGCTATCACCACCGCCATTTCATGGGGTCGGTGGAACCAATTGATTTCACTTGCTACGCGGACATCGAAGCTCGATTCGAAAGCGAATGGGTCAATCTGAGGAGATGATGATGATGAAAATGGAAGTGAACACTTGTTCAGAAGAGCATTTTTTCGGTCGCGGACGTCATATCTCCCGGTTAATCGATAGTGGTGAAGGGCTTGCTGAAGCTCATATCCTCAGTTTTGAAGACCCTGAAGACATGCTACGGCTACTCACTGGGACACGCGTAAAGTTGTTTATGGCGGTAAAGGAAATGCCAGGATCAATCACTGATGTCGCTGCGAGACTCCATAGAGACCGCAGTGCGGTGAAGCGTGACGTTGATGTCTTGGCAGAGGCTGGCATGGTAACCGTAACGAGCGTCAAACTTCCTGGGCACGGGCTCAAAAAAGAGGTGCGTGCTGTTGCAGATCGCCTTGTCTTGCAATCAGAACTGGGATGAATCTGATGGCTTTGAACTCATTGATCTACGGGGGCAGCAGGGCAACTTTGGGGGCAACTTATGGGCGCTCTTCCGTTTCGAGTGGGAATTAGCATAATCTAATGGCCCTTCTGAGCCTTCAATGAGTTTGCTATCCCATGGAATCGACAGCCCTCTTTTCTGCAGCCCTGGGTCTCAAGGAGCCTTGGAAAGTATCTGATATTCGCTTTGAGCCTGAACAAGGAGAGATCCACTTTGATCTCTCCTGTGAGGTCAAACGCCTGGGATGTCCTGCTTTGTTCTGAGGGGGATCAACCGATGCATGATCGAACCCAACGGACCTGGCAGCATCTTCATTTCTTTCAGTACAAGGCCTTTGTGCACGCTCCGTTGCCTCGGGTGAAGTGTGGGCATTGCGGCAAGGTGACTCAAGTCGAAGTCCCTTGGGCGCGGCCTGGGAGTGGCTTCACTTTGCTGATGGATGCCCTCATTCTGACCCTCGCCAAGAAGCTTCCTGTATCTGTGTAGTTGGCTGTTGAAAAGCGCGTCATTCTGGCGGTTGGGCGCGTCGAAATACCCTTCTCAGCGCCATCTTGATTCCCAATGACATTGGGCATGAACGCGAGTAGGATTAAATCCCATTCACCGTTTGGAGGCAGCACATGAGAACGACTCAGCAGCTCAGCATTACACTTCCCAATGACATGGCCGATATCGTCAAATCAAAAGTACGTACAGGTGAATATGCGAGTGAAAGCGAAGTCATCCGCGATGGCCTGAGAGCACTCTTGGCTAGGGACCGCGCAGTGGAAAGTTGGCTTTTAAACCAGGTTGGACCCGCGTATGACGCGATGCGGGCTGACCCCAGTCGGGCAGTAAGCTCAGATCAGATCCGTGAACGTCTAGGCATGCCACTTGTCGGCGAAGAATGAATTTCAATGTCCGGTTTTCTCCCGAAGCGGAGCAACAAATCACCGCGTTGTTCGAGTACATTGGCACTCAAGCCTCTACACGAATTGCTGAACGCTACGTTGAGGCCATACTTAGCTTCTGCGGCCAATTAAAGAGCTTTCCCCTACGTGGCTCCCCTCGCGATGATATTCGTTCTGGGATCAGAACAATTCCCTACAAAAAGAGAGTGTTAATTGCCTACACCGTTGAGGAGAGTCAGGTTCTTATCTTAGGGGTATATCATGGGGGGCAGGACTACGAGGCGCTCATCCGGGATCTTGATCATGAGGATCAGTAGCCAAGTCGAAATTTGCGAGAGGTCTGCTTTGGGTCGGTCAGGTCTCAGTTCCTTCAGAAATTTCGAGAGCATCATCAACTTCAATGCCAAGATACCTTACGGTACTCTCCAGCTTGGTGTGTCCGAGCAGGAGTTGGATGGCTCTTAGGTTCTTTGTTCGTTTGTAGATTAATGTGGCCTTGGTTCTCCTCATGGTATGAGTCCCGTAATTGCTGGGGTCAAGACCGATCAGCTTCACCCATCCAGCGACTATTCTGGCGTATTGCCGGGTAGAAATATGACATCCTGGATGACTGCGGCTTGGAAATAGATAATCTGAGGCACCCAATCCTTTGGTTTTGATCCAAGATGTCACCGCCTCCCTGGTTTGTTCAGTCAATTCAAACTGTACGGGGCGATGAGTCTTTTTTTGGAGGATGGTAGCCCGCGTCAAAACTTTTCCGTTGAGGTTAATGTCTCTGAGGCGAAGGTTGACCAGATCACAAGCCCTTAGCTTGCTGTCGATGGCCAGATTGAAGAGAGCAAGGTCGCGTTGTCGATGAGCCAGCTGGAGTCGGATACGGATTCCCCAAATCTCTTTTAGCTTAAGGGGTGGTTTTTGCCACCACCCCCTGAAGATGTCTTGTTACCGCAGTCTCTGATGGACGTCTTCGCTTATTCCAGAGGCGATGGTCGTGTTGCGTTTCTCAGGCTCCTCAGTCCGATCACGACCGGCCCCGGTATCACGTTCCGTGATGGTCACCGATTTCACGCATCAGTTGGAGAACTCTTATCCGCGGTGCAATTTTTTCCAGCAAGGTGCGTGATGCAATCCGCATATCGTATTCCGTCTGTAGGTTCAGCCAGAATCGTGGATCCATCCCAAAAAAAAGTCCGAGACGGAGAGCCGTATCTGCCGTGACGGGTCGCTTCCCGTGAACCAATTCGCTGATACGACTTGATGAAACGTCAATGTCGCTGGCAAGTTGGCGGCAGGTGATCCCCATGGGCTTTAGGAATTCCTCAAGGAGGATCTCCCCGGGATGAATTTCTTCAAGCACCGCATCCATTGTTGGTTCTCCTAGTGGTAATCCACGATTTCTACATCCTTGACGCCATCATCAGCCCACTTGAAGCAGATACGCCATTGGTCGTTGATTCGAATGCTGTACTGGTTCTTCCGCGTACCTTTGAGTGACTCCAGTCTATTGCCCGGGGGAATCCTGAGGCTCTTGATGTCCGGAGTAGCATGAAGTTGGAGCAATTTCCGCCTTGCGATTCTTTCTATGTTCCCAAACTTCGGCACGACGCGACTACGGAATAAGTCTTCAGTGTCCCGACAGGCGAATGATCGAATCATATTCTGTTCTGTACAGCGGAATCTGTAAAGCGGAAAATTGGGCTCGAAGAGTTGACGTAATCATCGCTTTTCTGGCTACTTTGCCTTAACTTTATCAAGATAATCAGCCCATCGTTGCATCATTTGAGTCCTCATCCTTGATGAACCGAGTTCGGTTGTAGGCACTGCCAAGGGCATCCGGGACCTTGTGCGCCAGTTGGTGCTCGATGATTTCCGATCTGAAATCTAGTTCCTCCGCAAGAAGGGTCCTAGCCATCGCTCTGAACCCGTGCCCTGTCATTTCCTCCTTGCTGATTCCCATCCGTCGGAATGCTGAAAGCACGGCGTTGTTACTCATCGGGCGATTTATCGCATTGGGGCTCGGAAATACGTATTTGTCTGTGCCGGTGAGCGGGTAGATTTATTTGAAGATTCTTACTGCCTGCTTGGCGAGGGGTACCAAATGATCGGTTTTTGTCTTGGATACGAAATAGCGCCACTCTGCGCGCTCGAGGTTGATGTCTGCCCATTTGGCCTGACGCAGGTTCAGTCCAGGTGTATCGGCTGGCCGTTTACTTTTGAACGAAGACCCAGGCAGGATGACCTCTTCACGCAAAAGCATAGTTCTGTTAATGCCGAGTGAAAATCTCCATCCAGCATTTAGAAGGGATTCACAATCAGCAGATGATCTTCAATTTGTTGTCCGGAATGAAGATCCTCGGTATAGACAAGACTGCAACCGGCACTAATTGCAGCAGCCAGAATGATCGAATCGTAGAAGGAATAACCATAGCGCTCTGCGATATCTAGGGCAGATTCATGTATTGTTGGCGTCAGATCTCTGACATCAAGAACCAAGTTAATCGTCGTAAGAATTTCCCGGATTTCGCCATAGCTCATCTTCAGTTTGCGTGAGCAGACCGAGGTGAATTCGCTGAGAACCTGAACGCTAATGATGCCCCCTTTCCTCAAAAGCTCTTCGGCAACATCAGCTTTCCCGGAATCTGCTGATAGGAGATAAAGGAGCACATTTGTATCAATAAACGGTGTTTCAGCGCTCATTTGCCTCCAACCGATCAAATTTGAAATCGTTGGGCAGCTTTCCTCTGAATTTTCTTAGCCGCGACAAAAGCTCACCCGTATCGGGTTGCCTTTCGATCTCAAGGTCCCTCACCCCTGCAGCATGAAGATGAATGTTGTCACCTTCCTTTAGCTCAAGGGCTTCAACAACAGAGGCTGGAATACGAATTGCGAGGCTGTTGCCCCATTTTGCTACTTGCATAAAGTGACCCTTCAAATCCATTGGATATACGATATAGATTGTATATCATCGGCACTAGGCCGTCATGGATCATCGTCCGCTTAGGGTCGATCCCAGCCCAGCTAGAGTTCTGGCCAGCTCAATCTATAAAATCGGGGGTGCGGCGTAAAAGTTGGACTGATTTATGCCGCAATTACGAGACTCAACCGGTACTCGACCGGACTGACTCGCCCCGGGTTTTTTAAGATGTCACGCTCCTCGCTGACTCGCTTCAGCTCAGCCTGAAGGCGGCGGATCTCTGCTGCCTGCCCCTGGAGTTCAATCCTTTCTGGCTCCGGCGTGGAATAAATCTTTATCCATTTGTACAAGGTCGGGAATGAAATCCCAAGGCGACTTGAGACTTCCCTTGTGGGATAGCCACGCTCAGTCACCTGCTTCACCGCTTCAATCCGGAATTCCTCCGGGTATCGCTTGCTGCTCATAACACCTCCTCATTGCCTTACATTTTAAGGCATGGAAGTGTCTACAAAACCCGGGGCGATTCAGGGCGTTTCGATACCGTCAACATGACGATGATCACCCTTGCCTCGTTCATTGTCATAGTGTCAGGTTAACCGGACACTAGTGCTGGCTGATATCAAAATGCGAGCGAGTTCCCTAAGGTATGGTCCGTTGGCCGCTAGAGTCAAAGGTTCCTTATTGGTCCTTATTGGTCTACAATGGAGCCAACCAAAGGAGATAGCTATGGCCGTCAACGTCAAATTGCCCGAAGCATTGGTCGAAACCGCCAAGCATTACGGCAACATCGAGCATCGCTCGGTACCCAAGCAAATCGAATACTGGTCACAGATCGGCAAGATTGCCGCTGAGAACCCGGATCTGCCGTTCAGCGTCATCCGAGACATCTTGATCGCTGATCAGGAAGCGCCCGTGGGCGAGTACCAGTTCGACTGATGCGTCTACTCGTCACCCCGACTTTCGAGCGCACAGTCAAAAAGCTGAACCGCCAGCAAAAGGCGGAACTTGATGAGGCGGTACGCACCATCGCCAGCGCCCCGGAAATTGGCGAAGCCAAGGTTGGCGATCTGGCCGGTGTGCAGGTATACAAGTTCAAGATGATCAAGCAACTGTGCCTGCTCGCCTATCGCGTTCTGGACCCACAGACTATCAAGCTGTTGATGGTCGGACCGCATGAGAACTTTTACCGCGACCTCAAGCGTCTGGACAACTGAGCACACCCACGCTGTCTGTTATGCCTTGACCACGTCAGGTTGACGCGCGATGCGGCACGCGATACGATTGGGATATGATTATCAGCTTCCGCCATAAAGGTCTTGAAGCCTTTTATCGCTTGGGGACGAGCCGCGGCATACAGGCCGCACACGTCTCAAAGCTATCTCGCATTCTCGCAGCCCTGGATGTTGCCGCAGGCCCTGCCGAACTTAACCATCCGGGGTACAAACTCCATCCTCTTAAGGGCGATATGGAAGGGCATTGGTCAATATGGGTCAACGAAAACTGGCGCTTGACCTTCCGCTTTGTGGGTGTCGACACTGAGTTGGTCGACTATCAGGACTATCACTAAGGAGACTCCATCATGATGTATAACCACCCCCATCCTGGTGAATTGTTGCGCGAGGACGTATTGATTCCCCTCGGCATAGAGGTGAGTGAAGCGGCCCGTCGGCTTGGCATGTCGAGGACCTCACTTTCTCGCGTCATTAACGGACATGCTGGCATCAGTTCGGATTTGGCGGTAAGGCTTGAGCGAGCAGGTGTTAGTACGGCACGTTTCTGGGTCAACCTTCAGGCTAATTATGAACTTAGCCTTGCCGAGCGGAGAGATCAGCCGAAGATTGTCCCGTTGCAAGAGTCGGTCGTTCAGACTGGTGCAGCCATAAAAAGCCCATAGAAATCCTTCTTGAGAAGTCTGCCATGTCCACGCATGGGCTGCGAGATACATGTCTGTATGAGGAGAATCGGTTTAGAAAAATGGAACCCCATGAAGGTCTTCATGGGGCGCTTTCGAACGATTTATTTATAAAAAGCACCTATAAAACAATGACGTATCTATTCAGCGTCGAAAAGTGAAAATAATGCTTGACAAGGTTTTTCGCTCGAAATGCCAATTTTTGGGCTCAGTGACACCATCGTCATGGATTGCCCTCCAAGGTGTTTGAGTCCATCACTTCTGGCGTTTCATTTCCCGTCAAAACCCCACTCGCCCTATTGATCAATTCGTCTGCCTAACGAGCTCTCCGGAGGTCAAAATCGACTTTTAAAACCGCCTTTATAATAACTGTAACTTCAACTTCTTCAGAAGGTTACGGGTTTGACCATCGACAACATTGACGTCAAG
>Ga0209829_10002028_pt1 | contig 15721 bp, 10 predicted proteins | sample C_140205_EF_Meta_FD_187311 | JGI IMG/M metagenome (GOLD analysis project Ga0209829, IMG submission 187311) | Freshwater microbial communities from Lake Croche, Canada to study carbon cycling - C_140205_EF_MetaG (SPAdes) (version 2) | ecosystem: Environmental > Aquatic > Freshwater > Lake...
CCGTCACCGTCAGCGCCGGCACCGTCAAACTCGGCCACGCCTCCGCCCTCGGCACCATCGCAGGCAACACCCTTGTCACCGCCACGGGCGCCGCCCTCGACCTCAACGGATTCACCCCGTCGGTCGCCGAACCGCTCTCCCTCATCGGTACCGGCGTATCCAGCACGGGCGCACTGAAAAACTCTTCGGCCACCGCCGCCACCCTCGCCGGCGCCGTCACCCTCGGCACCGGCGGCGCCGCCATCGGGGGCACCGGCAACATCACCCTCTCCGCCGCTCTCACCGCCAACGCCAACGACCTCACCAAGGTCGGCGCCAACACCCTCACTCTCGCCACCAACAGCACCCGCACCGGCAACACCACCGTGAGTCTCGGCAAACTTCGCCTCGGAAGCGCGGGCGCCGCCGGTTCGATCGCCCAGACCGTGACTCTCAGCGGCGGCAACCTTGAACTCGGCACCACCACCTCGGTCAACGCCTACCCGGTCAGCGTCACCGCTCCGTCCACCGTCACCAGCGATCGCGCCACGGCCGGTGCCGGCGTCACCCACACCCTTGGCCCCCTCTCACTCGCTGCCACCACCCTCTCCGTCGCCGCCGGCGCCAACGCCACGTCCGGCACCGCCGGCGTCACCTTTGGCGTCACCACCCTCACCGGTAACGCCACCACCGACACGGTCAACGCCACCGCGACCACCGCCCTCACGCTCGGCGCCGTCGGCGAAACTGGCGGCGCCCGCACGCTCACCAAACAGGGCGCGGGCTCACTCACTTTCACCGGCGCCAATGCGTTCACCGGTGGTTTCACGCAATCCGCTGGCACCACCACCGTGAACAGCGGCGCGCTCCTCACCTCCAACTCGTCGCCCGCCCCGCTCATCGTCAACGGCGGCACGCTCAATCTCAACCAAACCGCGCAGACCGTCTCCTCCCTCGCTGGCTCCGGCGGCACGATCAACTTCGGCACCGGCCACACGCTCACGCTCGCCCAAATCGGCAGCGGCACTCTCGCCAGCGCCCTCGGCGGCTCCGGCAATCTCAACTTTTCCGGCGGCGGCACCGCCACCCTCTCCGGAGGCGGTAGCATGACCGGCACCCTCACGGCTTCGGGCGGCAGCACCTACCAACTCGGCAGCCCCAACGGCCTGCCCACCACCGCCACCCTCAACCTCACCGCCGGCACCCTGTCGCTCGGCGGCTACAACCAAACCCTCGGCGCCCTCACCGTCGGCTCCGGCGCCAGCACCATCGATTTCGGCTCCGCCGCGAGCGCACTCGTCTTCGGCGACAGTCACCTAAAAACTTGGAGCGGCACGCTCACGATTGCGAATTACACGTCCGGCAGCGGCGAGTCCCTCAAGTTCGGCGTCGATGCCAGCGCCCTCACCGTCGGCCAGCTCAGCGCCCTCACCTTTTCCGGCTACTCGCTCGGCGGCCAGGCCCAGATCAACGGCAGCGGTTTTGTCACTCCTCTCGGCAGCGCCATTCCCGAACCCGCCACCTACGCCGCCCTCGCCGGCGCCCTCGCCCTCCTCCTCGCCTTCCGCCGCCGCCGCCCTTAAGCGTTCTCGTTCTCTTTCTCTTTCTCGTCCCCGCCCCCTCGCTACTCCACCCCGTCCACGATCCCGCGCACCACCTCTTGGGCCGCGACGAGTCCAAACGCTCCCGTCACAAACACCGCCGCGCCAAACCCGCTCGCGCAGTCCATCGCCAAATTTGACCCCGGCTCCGGTTTCGCCGCACACGTCCCGTCGGCCCACGGAAACACCGGCGCCTCGCTCGACCACACGCAGCGCACACCCCAGTGCATTTTTCCTTTTTGCTCGCCGTGCGGAAACCCGTGGTCCCGGCGCAGTTTTTTTCGCACCTGCCGGAGCAATTCATCCGCAAACGCTTCGCCCAAATCCCCCGCGCACACCTGCGTCGCATCGCGCTTCCCGCCCGCCGCCCCCACCGTCACCACGGGCATTCCTCGCGCGTGCGCCTCGCCGATCACCAGCGCCTTGTTCGACATCCGGTCAATCGCGTCGACCACGCAGGAAAACTTCTCGGTCAGCAACCGCCCGGCCGACGCCGCCGTGAAAAACTCTTCCACCGCCGTCACCCGGCACGCCGGATTGATCAATCGCACCCGCTCCGCCAATACGCCCACCTTGGTCCGGCCCACCGTACCATCGAGTGCGGGCAGCTGGCGGTTCACATTCGTCACGCACACGTCGTCGAGATCGATCAACGTCAACGCGCCCACGCCACTCCGCGCCAGAGCCTCGACCGTCCAGGACCCCACGCCACCCACCCCGACGACGCACACGTGCGCCGCGCGCAGCCGCGCCAAACCCTCGCGGCCAAACAGCCGCCCTACGCCGCCAAACCGATCAAGATAGTCGTCGCTCATCAGATGCAGCGGCCAAATCACCGCCGCCCCGGGTCTGCGTCAAACCCACAGCGAGTCCCACCACCGCCGACAACCAAGGCTCACTTCGCCTCGACGAGCCGCTTTAGCTCACCCTCGAGCTGATCCGCCCGCTGGTTGTTGCGCACAAACACCCCCTTCTTGTCGAAGAGCACGATCGCCGGGGCCTTGCCCACATTCATCTTCGGCGCCCACTCGTTCTTCGCTTCCTTACCGTCGAAATGCACGGGCCAGGTGATTCGGTTGTCCTTGATAAATTTCAGCACCTTCTCGCGGTCCGTTTCCTTGTCGAAGGAAACCCCCACGACCTCACTCTGCTTTTTGTAGGACGACCGGGCCTCCATGACTTGGTCGATCATCTTCGCATTACCTTCGCTCGTGCCGCTCCAGATCACCAGCACCACGACCTTGCCGCGCATCGCCGCGAGATCCACCGGTTTTCCATCCACCGCCGAGAACTTCAGATCATACGGCACTTTCTTGATCTCAACGATGTTGAGTTCGCTCCGGGCCATATCCGCCACACCCTTGTCCGCATGCTTCAGCAGTTTGGTCAAATGCGCCTCGCCCATGGCCGGGCTGAACGCCCGCGTCAGGATCTCCACGTAGGACGACTCGCGATCCTTGAGAAACCGCCGGCCACCCGGCATCGTGTCGAGCGCATCAATTTTCTCCCGCAGCGCGCCGACCGCGTCCTTGGAGGGCGCGTCACGAAATTCAAAATCTGTCGCCGCGACATCGAGCGCCGCCAGCGCCGCCTTCGCGTCGTTCGACAGGCCGTCCTTGTAACGTTGATTCGTCACCTCATATTTCAGCTGCGTTACATACGCCGTCCGATAGGCCGCGAGTTTTTTATCGCGGATCGAGTCGCCGAAAAACGCGAGATCCTTGATCACATTATTGGCCCGCCAATGGGTCGGATACTTGCCGAGAAAATCGAGCCCCGCCGCGATCACTTGGTTAAAACGCTCCGTCGACAACTTCGCCTCCTTGATCGTTGTAAATTTTACCAAAGGCCTCACCGGCGAGATCCGCCGGTGATTTTTCCGGAGCTTTGGCTCCAGGCGCTTGGGCGAACAAAGCGTCGGCGAGCATGAACACGACAGACAGGGCCACGAATAGAGGACGGATTTTCATAGGGTGAAATACTGGAAAGAATAGCGCTGGAAACGTAGAAGCCAAACCGCGTCTCGCAAGCGGCAATGAATGAAAAACCAGGCCACCATGGACCTACCCGCTAATCGGCTCCTTCCCCTCCTCGCCACAGCTAACGAAGCGGACTCGACGCCACCCCGCCGTTCATCCGTAGTGCCCCCGTGATCGACCACTCGAAAGACGAACTGCGTCCCTTTGATCCACGGGACCCGCTCTACCGGCGCAAACTGTGGGTACGTGTCGTCATGCCCCACAGCACGCGGGTGCATTTTTTCTGGCGCCGCATCGCTACCGTTCTCGCACTGTTGACGGTGATCGGCTGGCTCTCCACCGCCGCTGCTGTCTGGGGATTCGTGCGGTTCAATCGCGGTTACACCGAGGTAAATTTCGTCGACCTCGCCTTCTACCCGCTGCGCCATGAGCACTACCGCACCGGCCTCGGTCACTTTTATCTCAAGAGCGGACGCGAAGAGCTGGAGAAAAAAAACTACCGCGAGGGCTACGCACGGCTCCAAGCCGGCATCGCCCGCGTCCCCACCGATGTCTCCGCCCGCCGCCTGCTCGCCTACACTCAGGTGCGTTTTGGCCGGGCCGATCTCGCCCTCAAGACCCTCATCGGAGGAGCCGAACTCGCCCGCCAAGACCTCGAGTATCTCAAACTCCTCTTCGCCCTGCTGCTGGAATCGCACGAAGACGAACAAGTCATCGCGGTCGCAAAAAAGCTCCTGCCCGCCCAGCCCGACGGCATCCTTACCCACCAGTTCACTGCGCTCCAGCTGGCCACCGCCCACTTTGAACGCGGACGGTACGACGACGCCGAGCGCATCATCGGCGAGTGGCAACTCGGCAAGTCACTCGAAGGATCGATCCTGCTCGCCAAATGCGATTGGGAACGCGGCTACTCCGAACTCGCGATGGTTCGGTTGGAACGCGAAATCGCCCGCTTCTCCCAACGCGACGAACTTTACCTCCACTTGGTGCGTTACCATCGCGACCTCGGCCACGCCGGCGAAGCCCGTCGCTACGCCCTGCTCCGTCACTTCAACGACCGCGCCAGTCCCGGCCCGCGCATCGACCTGCTCCATACTTACCTCAGCTCCGACGACCAAGCCGCCGAATGGCGCGAGCTGACCACCTATTTCAACGATTTTTTCGACGACCCAAAGGCCCTCATTCTCCTTACGTGGTTCGCCGTCGAGACCGCGCAACCTGAACTCACCGCCCGCATCACCGCCGTCGCCCGCGAGAAAAACTACCCCCTCAACGCCTTCAACCTCGCCCAAGTCCGCGCGCTCCTCGCCGCGCGTAACTACCAAGCCGCGCTCGATCTTTCCATCACTGCGATTAAGGACGAAAACGAGGACAACGAAAACCTCTCCTCGACCCTGAACGGCTTGCGCAGCCTCGCGCTCTACGGCCTGAAGGACTTCGCCCGGGCCGAACTCATGCTCAATTCCTTTGTAAGCCAGGCGAGACTCCGCGCCAGCGATGCCCTGATCCTCGCCCGACAACTTCGCCTCCTCGGCGTTTTGCCCTCGGCCCGCGCCGTGCTTGATCGCGCCACGTCCGTCGATCCGCTCAACCAAGCCGCCCTCGCCGAACTCATCCGCCTCGACGCGGAAATGGGCAATCGCACCAAACTCGCCGAAAACCTCCCGAAGTTTCTCCGCCTACGAAAACCCTCTCGCGCCGTCTTAGAGGAAACCCTCCTCCGCCTCGATAAACCCGCCGACGCCCCGCTCCGCGACCAAATCCGCGCAGCCCTCACCAACGCCAGCGCCACCCCCGCGCCGTAGACGCAGCGCGAGACACGCCCCCGCCGTCGCAATCCCACCCCTCCCGCGCGCCGCAAGCTCGCTCCCGCCCCTTTCGCTCGATGCTATTTCCCGCCGACGGCCGGTCGGGCATGGGGCGCTGGACGAAGAGGGCCGGTGGGGCTTTGGCGCGTTGGACGGCTTTCCAGTCTTGCGCGAGTTGCTGGCGCTCGTAAAGCGGCGCGTTCGCCGGCAAGATCACCCCGCGTTTCTGCCGCTCGAAGGCATCGTCGATCCCGTTGAAATTGTCATCTTCGTAGAGGGGATTTTCGTCGGAGAGCACGAGCCCGCACACCCACGCGCCTTCGGTGCCGGCCGTGACGCTCAGCTGGCGCGAGTCCTTCTTCGAAACGATGACCGGAAGGTGATCGGCCAGCAGCGCGCTGCCGGAATACAGGTGCCATGAATTGGTCGCCGGATCGATGGCGATGGTGAGCGTGGGCAGTGCGGCGAGGCGCTTGCCGCCGTAGGTCTCCAGCGGGATGTGCACATTGAGCGGCTTCCATTGGAGCGCACCGGAACTCGATTCGTCGAACATGAGCTGCAGGCTGTTTTTGATGGGGCTGGCCGTCAGCCCGAGCCGGGCACCGCCGATTTCAATGATGGTGGTCTGCGAGCCGTAAATCATGAACGAGGCAAACGTCGGGTCTTTCGGCGACCCGCGCAGGGATTGCGACCACTGTTTCCCCGCATCGAGCAGGAGCGTGTCCACGTTGTTTTTCTGCACTTTGCTCACGCCCGCAAGCCCGTTGGCCGGGAGTGAATCGATGACGAACTTGGCAGGGAGGAGTTTGGTCGCGTTGCCGGGCTTGGGTGTGTCTTGCAACCGGAGGAGCCCGAGCGGCGCCGCCACGCGCGGAGCTGTCGCCACCGGTTGCGCACCAAAGCCGATCATGGGCAGTGACCAAATCCCGAGGGTGACAGCAGAGATTCTCAACGAGGATGTTTTCATGGAAATTGAGGGATAGGGAAGGCTGAGATTTGAATCCAACTATGATTCGAGACCGTTGCTCAGATGTTCGAGCTGCCAGGAAGTGTTCGCCTTGGGCTTCGTCTCGGCATGGTCCGAATAGTCGGTCAGGGCTCGCGGGGTGAATCCATTGCCCCCAGAGCCGACAGGAGATTGCGCTTGGTATCCCACTCAAGATTTCGGTCAAGGGAGGTCGGATTTAGGTAGTAGGTGAGCTTTATTTTGCACGTCGCAGAGTTCGAGGGAGCAAGCTCCAGCCCTCCGCGGATTTTTCCGTAGTTCGCGCTTACGATACGTCCGTCCCGCTCTACGGTGCGGACGCGAAAGAAATACACCTCATCCTCCGTGGCGGTTTTTTCGTAAGGGCCACCGGGCTTGTGCGCGAACCGTCCAGTGAGAATAGGCTCATATCCCTCCGCCACGGCTTCGCGCTGCCATTTAAACACGCTGTTGCGACCGATAGCAGGCAACTTCGTTTCCTGAATACCGTCGCGAGCATTCGAGAAACCCAAGTGCATTTTTACCTCAAAATCCTGTCGGCTCTCGTGGCGCCTTTCCACCGTGAAAACCATATCGGCGATCACACCATCCCCATGGGGCGCAACCCAATCGCCCTTCATCAAATCGAAGCCGCACGGCTGGCTGACGACTGGGATATCGAACCAGCCTGTCTTAACATACATAGGCACGGGTGTGCCGACCAGCCGGAGCACCGATCTACAAACTACATCCTGAGGCTTTCCATTCACAATATCGTTCAAAGGCGGCACAGACAGTCCGCTATCGTAGTATCCCGATTTGCGGACCGGGGCGCCAAAACTCCCTCCGCTATGCCCCTGACCAACAAACTGACCTTCGCCACTCGTGTTTCCCTCAATTCTTACGATTTCGTTGGCGTTATGCGGAGCACCAAAGACCAGTCTTACGGTCGCTCCCGCGATTGGAGTCCCCGTTTCATCGACGACCAGAGCGGTGACCTTCACTTTCGGAAGTTCACCCATTTTCCCAGCCGCATCAACAGCGGCAAGGCAGAGCAGAGCGCCCACGGTGATTGATAGGTTTCTTCTCATGGGCACGAATCGGAAAGGTCACGGCTCGCGGGGCGCTTCCATGGCGCTCAACCCGGAGAGAAGGTTGCGCGTGATGTCCCATTCAAGATTCTGATCCAGTAGCGTCGGGTTGTAGTAATAGGTGAAAAACACGGTGCATGTTTTCGTGTCGCGCGGATCAATGCCAATGTCGCCAGCAATCTTGCCGTAGTTTGCTGCGACGATGCGCCCTTCTCGCTCCACCGTTCGCACCCTGAAAAAATAGCCGCGATCACGGTCGTATAAATCGAAAGTCTTGTCCGGCTGTTTGCCGCTACGGGGATCGTGACCTTGAATCCGAAGTGTGTGGCTGGTGACGTAGCCGCCATCAGGCGCTGACCGCTCCCACCGAAGAGCGGAGCTCCTCGCGATTGCAGGAGAACTCATGCGCGCCAGGCCATCGCGCGGTTGAGCAAATGCGATGGTCGCTTCGGCAAAGTAATCGTAGAAACCTTTAACGCTGGCGTGAATCGTGAAGGTGAAATCCGACACTACGCCTTTGCCATGAGGAGCGACCCAATCGCCTTTTTCAAAATCGAAACCACATGGCTGGTCGAGCACCGGAACGTCCATTTGCACGCGTTTCGCGAAGAGCGCCAAAGGCTTTCCGATTGGGCGCATAATGATTTGGGCAACCGGGTTCCACGGCACCCATTTGCCGTTCGCTTGATCATTAAAAACCGTGCCCGAGGAGCCGGAAACATAAAACCCGTCTTTTCTTGCGCTCGAAAGAAGCCGCATATCGCTGTGCCCTTCAGCCGCGAATTCTCCCTTGGCATCGGTTGCGCCAGTAACCCGCGCATCTTTATTGGACAGTTTCTCCCGAAACCCTATTCCGACATTCGCAGCACTAAGAGGGAGACCTTGCTCATCGACTACACGAACCGTTAATTTCGCAAGGGGCCAGCCCGGCCAAGGCGGCAATGCGCCGATCCCCATGATCGCACCGATAAAAATGAATGCGAATACTCCGACGTGTTGTGTTTTCATACTGTGCTATTGGTTGGCCAGAAAGATCACTTGATTGAAAAAGCGGTATTGGTAGATGTAAGCGACCTCGCGCATGTCACTGTGACGCCATTCGGGCACCGCACTTACAGGGTCTCGTCTTGGCCAATTGTCAGTGAGCGATGGAAGGTCAAACTGTCTCGCCGCCGGTATTAAACTGCTCGCCCGCGAGCCCAGCGGAAACGACAGAGCCGGAATCGCCTCGGCGAGCAGTTGGTTTCGCTTCTGCGGATCAGCCGAATAAGTGCTGCCATGGGAGGTAAAGAGCCAACCGATCCAGTCGGGCACGCCCGGATAGGGATCGGTATAGACGTAACGCACCGTTGGATCGGTGATGTTCCAGGTGCCCCATCCAGGTTGGAAGAACGGCGAACGCGTCATGCCTTCCAAATGAGCGGCCGTCAGTGGGCCAATCTCGGCTGGCGTCTGCGCGCGACGACCTTGCAGATTGGCAAAATACCAAAACGGGTCGCCCTGTAGGATCGGATTGAAGAGGTTCACTCCCCAGCCCCAATAATAGCTGCCGACATGCGTGAGCCCGAGCGCATAGTTTACCCTTTCTCCCTTTGCCTTTTCCTGAAAGGTCCACGAGTAAGCGCCATTCAGCCCCGAGGTATTGGCAACAGCGAAAACACTTTCAGGCACCTCACCGGCATATTCCGCGAGCACGTCTTCCGTGCTGGAGTAGAAATGATAGACCTTCCCGGTCGCGTCGGTCGTGGCGGCCGTGCCAAAGCGATTGCGCCACGTCAGGGTCTTACGGGCGTCGCTCGTGCCAACAAATCGCTCGTGCCAGTTGCTCGCGTAAAGCCGGGAATCGTAGCTCCGCCAATGTTCGGGAGTCATGCCGGTAGACTCGCTTGAAACAGCCCCATCATAGCACTCGCGTGCCAATGCCGAATCCACGAACAGGGCCTTGCTGACGATCATGCCGTGGTCGGCGATCGCGCTTGAAATCACGCCCGTGCCCAAGCTGTGGCCGAAAATCGTCTTCGTGCCCGGCAACGCGTTGATCTGCGCCGCGAGCGTCTGCGCCGTGACCATCGCGTTGCGCACGGAGCGATGGTAGTCGGAGGGCAACGGACCGACGCCTGAATCGGGATTGCCAAACCACGATACGCCGACAAAGCGCGATTTGTTGCCGCTCCAATAGCAGCGCTTGAACATCTCCGCATTCCAACCGCGCGCGGCCTGCCCGCCGACATTGAAACCGTGGACAAAAATCAACCAGCGATTGTCGCTATTCGGATTGTCGGGAAAGCCCGTCGTCGGATCACCCATCGCCTCTGGCTGAGCGGTGCCGCCGCTCATGGCCCCCACGAGGTTTGGCAGGTTGCGGTCATGCAAATTCAAGTGGCGAAACATTCCTTCGACCGGGCCGATGGCGAGATCGAGCTTCACCTCAGCCAGCACGGTGCCGTCAGATTTCTCGACGCTGAGGACCAGCGGCGCGATGGTGGCCGCACGGCCTTCCATGAGGATAACCCCTCCGTTGTGGTTCAGAATCGCGTCGAGGAATGCTGCTGAAGCGTTGGTTCCGCTGAACAAATTCGCCCCATCTGCGGTGATCTGAGATTTGTAGGCATCTCCAGGAGCCTGGCCGAGATCGAACCCGAAACCAGTGGCCAAAGGACTGGCACCTGCCGGTGTGCGCTGGAAATTAATTGCCTGCGCGCGGGTCAACTTCGAGAAGACAAAGTTAAGCCCGCCGTCGGCGTGTTTGAGTTTATAGTGGACAGCGGCGCTCGGAGGTATCGCACCCACGCACGCCTTGATGTCGAGAAATACTGGAAACCAATCTACTAGATCTCTCGCCCCATGGACGAGACCGGTTCGGCCGAACTCCAGCGGAGTCAGAAAATCGGGATTTGTGTTACCGGGGATATCGTCCCCGCCGGTGTCGCCGGAATCGTTGTCATCATTGAGCCAAAACCGATACGGCGCCGCCGCCGTGCTCGTCTCGCCGTCGGAGATCGTGCCGTCGCGGTTGGCGTCCACCAGGAGCTTGATCGACGGCGTCACGGTAAACCACACGATCGGTCCGTCGGCGCTCGTCCGCAGGCCGACTTCGTAGAGACTGCCGGCCGCCGCCAGGCTGATATCGGCCTGGCCCAGCACATTGGTCGCACCGGCCGGCAACGGCAGAATTCCCCCGGTGCCAAAAATATCGCGGATCACCCAAATCGACTCCCCGGTCAGCACCTTGTTGGCGACGGAGACGACCTTCGCGATGATGGGCGGCACGTTGGCCGGGAGCTTCAGGTTGATCTTCCCGCCCGCCCCCACGCTCACGCCCACGCCGCTCGGCAGCGTGGCACTCGCGCGGCCGGTGCTGTCCACCACGAGTTCGGTGCCGTCGGGCAATCGGAGCCCCGCACCCACGGTGCCGTTCTTGTCCACCACCACGGTCGCGCCGTTCGCCAACGTCACCGAGCCGCCACCGTTGGCTCCGATCCTCACTACCGTGCCGCCGGGAAGCGTGGTCGTCGTGTTGCCCTGCGCATCCGCCGCGAGCACCGTGCCATCGGCCAACGTTTCGGTGGTGCCGGCCGGCAGAGTGTTGACGCCAGCCAGGCCGGTGATCGAGACCGCCCCGCCATTCACCGCGATCTTCACTCCATTCGCCAGTTCAACCGAGCCACCCGTGGGCCCGACGCCGATGGTCGCATCCCCCACCGGCAATCCACCCACCGAGACTCCGCTCGGCGAAGCCTTGATCCACGGACCCCCATTGGCCGAGGCCACCGTCACGCTGTCCGCCCCGATTACCGCCTTGAGGTCGTTCGGCAAGTCGAGCGTAATGCCGCCCCCGGTGACCGCGGTGCTCAGCACCACGCCCGGCGCAAGGCTCGCCGTGATGGTTCTGTATTGGAAAACCCGATGCCCGCTCAAAACCTGCCGATTGGATTTCACTTAACCAAGCGGTCGGGCATGGGGCGCTGGACGAAGAGGGCCGGTGGGGCTTTGGCGCGTTGGACGGCTTTCCAGTCTTGCGCGAGTTGCTGGCGCTCGTAAAGCGGCGCGGTCGCGGGCAAGATCACCCCGCGCTTCTGGCGCTCGAAGGCATCGTCGATCCCGTTGAAATTGTCGTCTTCGTAGAGCGGATTTTCGTCGGAGAGCACGAGCCCGCACACCCACGCGCCCTCGGTGCCGGCCTTCACGGTGAACTGACGATTGTCGCGCTTGGCCGTGATGAGCGGCAGGTGATCGGCGAGGAGGCGGCTCCCGCTGTAGAGATGCCACACCCCGGCGGCGGGATCGAGGGCGACGGTGAGCGGATGGAGAGCCGCGAAATTCTTCCCACCGTATTTGGCGGTCGGGATGTGGACGTTAAAGGATTTCCACTGCGGAGAGCCAGAAGTCGAATCATCATACATGAGCTGAAGTCCACCCTGAAGTTGGCTTCCGGTGAGCCCAAGCCGCGCCCCGCCGATTTCAATGATCGTGGTCTGCGACCCGTAGATTTGGAACGAGGCATACGTCACTTCGCGCCCGGACCCACGCAACGGCCGCGACCAATCCCTGCCCGCATCGAGCACAAGCGTGTCGAGATTATCCTTCTGCGCCTTGCTCACGCCCGCGAGGCCGTTGGCCGGAAGCGCGTCGACCGCAAACTTCGCCGGGACGAGCTTGGCCGCTTCGCCGGCCTTGGCGGTTTCTTGGAGCCGCAAGAGGCCGAGCGGCGCTGCTACGCGCGGAGTGGTGGGTGTCGGTTGCGCGGCAAAACCGGCCACGGGGAGAAACCCAATCGAGAGAAAGACGACGAAAATTTTTAGCGTGGATGTTTTCATAGAAATCAAGCGTGCGAACGGTTAGGAGTGGTTGATTTACCTATTTCAAAAATCGAGTGCGTGATATTCTGCCTTGCATCCCCCAAACCCCAAAGCTTCTCCCCATTCGGTGGTCATACCTGAATCGCTTCATTTTATTTTATTTTTCCCGCGCCGTTCATCAGTCACCTCAAAGCGTGCGGGTAGTCCCACTGACGCACGAACCGAAAACGGGCCGGGTTCGACCTCTGAAATCGAAACATACAAGAATTGGCCATCACTCACTATTTCCAGAAAATCCCATGCGTCGACGTGCACGAGACTGCCGTCGGTCTTTAACACCGGAAAGTCTCCACGAGACATCGTAAAAATCGCATCAGTGCGGACAAAATTGAGCCGTTGAATCGCAAGATTCACATCGGGTGCAGCGAAGAATTTCCCCAACCACTGCCTAAATTGCGTCCTCGGGTCGGCGGGGATTTCAGTCTCTTGGGCAAAGTCAATGCGCACAGAAACCGACACGCCTGATTCCAAGACGTAAAAACGATGACCCGCAATCTCGTAGTCCAGAACGAAATAATCGCCCTTCCATTCCGGACGTTCCGACCCTCCCCTTCGCGACCCCTCCCGGAGTATGACGCCTTTTTTTGGCACAATTTTTGATTCGAAATCGTGCGGCAACCACTCCGCCTTCAAGAAATTCCTGATCCAGAAAACTCCCAATTTCTTAACCCGCTCGTCAACTGCGGCGAGCGGGATGGTTGTTCCTCGGACTTTCTCCGGCAGCAATGCCTCTGCGAAATGCGAACTCTCGTCAGCAAGAACTTCCATTCTTTCCGCCGATGCCTTCTTCAGCCGCAATGGTTTCGACATATCTTCAGCGGAGATGGCCAACGCCGCGGTCACGAGACTAGTTGCTAACATTAATGTATAGTTCATGGAATTGGGACGACTTCATGAGTCGATATAATGCTGGAAGATGACCGGCCAATGGGTCCATTGAGTGTGACCCAAACTTGCTGAACCCCGAGACGTCCTAAAGCCTTCAGTATTTCATAGTCGTTGGCCGCTTCAAGTTTTTGGCCCATGCCAAACGCGAAATACTTGCCGCCGGATTCACAACACCCTTCGTAGCGATTCCACCGGTTCGACGCATTTGGACCCGAGCCCGGTTGGAAGTCTAGGAAAAGATACTGCGTCGTGCCATTGGGCCCAGGTCGCGAGAGCGGGAATTCATCAGCACCTGCCAAACAGTTGCCTGCACCGGGGACTAACGAAGCTCGAACCAGACGAACTGCCGCATGACCCGGAGAGGCGCCGCCGATCAATTCGACTGCATCAACCATGAGCTGAGCGAGTCGTTTACAGTCCCCCTTACCACCATCGAGCAGAGCCCAGTCACTGGCTGTATTTCCACTGCCAAAAACAGGAGGCGTAGTGTAGTCAGGTGGATTCATCGCATCGTATATTCTGTCCGCAATACCCGTGGTCGTGGATTGATTTTGGGCCACCGTGGACACCCAATCGACCCGTTTCAACGTGAACCCCGCCCCAAGAATCGGGGCTCCACTCCCGTTGAACGCGGAATCCCATGTGACGTATATCTTGTGCGGACCGGAGGAATTCGCCTGATAAAATTTCCCGCCAGTTCCAACCGACCAACTGAACGATCCTTCGAGGATAGCGACCGAGTTCGGCAGCGACTGATTGGCGAGCAATTGGACGGTCACGATCTGATCGGCCCCCGTCGAAATTTCGTCGCCACTAGCAAAAACGAGCCCGAGCGTTGAATTGAAGCCACGCAACGTGAACGCGGTATCTGTAGGCGTCACTTGAACCGTCACGTCGAGCGTTGCACGAACCCCTTTGCGGATTACGACCGGGTTGTTCGCGCCACCGTTTACCCAACCGCGCGGACTAAACGTGCTGCCCAAACCACTGGTGAAATCGCCCGTCCAATCCGTAAGCGTAGTGGCAGCATCCTTGAAAACCACCTGTTTCACGGTTAGCCGGCGAGTCTCGACCGACACCACCTGCGGCGTCGCCGCCCCGAGGATGACAACCATTTTAACTAGGTCCACAGGGAGATCACTGAGATTCACATCGATGCCAGTGCCCACACGTAGGATATTCCCAAGCACATCGTAAATCTTCCACGAAACCGGATTCCCGCTGGAGGGAGCCGGACCGGATGATGTCATGATGTAATTATTTGCTAGATCGCGCAGGCTGATTGTGACGTGTCCGTCGGCGGGCAACCAGAGGTCGGGAGCGGCGCTATTGTTAACGGCCACATTATCGACAAGCACATTGCCCGCAGCATCGCTGAACCTGACACTACCAACCGGCTTGCTGTAGCGCACGAGCACCGTCGGGAAGGCGTCGTAGGAGGACTCCAACATCACCCCAAACGGGACTTCGTGAACGCTGCCCGACAGACCCAGAGCCTCCCAGATGGTGCGAGCAACCAGCGGCGGATACACTTTGTGGTGGATGCTGTCGTTGAACGTGATCTCGCGATTGATCGAGTATTCGTTGCCTGGCTCGGAGAAAAACTGAAACACCGGCGATACTTGCGCTAGGCGGATCGTCTGAATCGACTCGGTCATTTCCGGGACAAAGGCCGGTGGGACGTAAACCTCAACGGGCACTTCAAAGTTTGCCGTGACTTTGTGCTCCGAGCCGTTGAAGCCAAACGTCCGCCATGTTGTCGTATAGGTCACTGTCTCCACGTAATAAAATCCCGGCACAAAGGTAAAACTCTCAATCCACTCGCTCATCGTCAGCTCGCGATCCGCCTCCGGTAGGGTTAACGCGGTAAACGTCGCGGTATTCTGCGGGATGATTTCGTCGAGCAGTCCGTCGCCGTCGACATCCTGCCAGCGTGTCGTGGCCGCCACCACGGGGGCCGCAGCGGGAGGCGTCACCGGGAGCGGAGCGCTCCAAACCGTCGCGTTATTGCGCGAGTCTCTCGCCCGCACGACGACCTGATACGTCAAACCGGCGGCAAGATTTTTGAGAACGGTCTCCGGTTTGGTGAGGCCGCTGGCATAAACCGTGGCGCCATTGTCGAGGGAAACATCATAGGTAACGCCACGCGGATCAGTGGCGGCGTTCCAACGCACGCTGGCCGAGTTCGGCGCGACCAACAATTGCGTCAACCCCGTCCCCCATTCAAAAGTCGGCGCGGTCTTGTCTCGATTTTCAAAAAATACCGTCTTGGTCGCCGGGAGATAATTGGCGTCGCCGTCGTAGGTGGCCGTCACGGACAAGGGGCCGAAACTTTGATCCAACCCGTAATAGAGGAGGGAATTGGGCGTCGGTAGCAGCGGACTGAAGGTCTGATTGGGGTAGTCCACCCGATAGGACGTGTAGCGGACGGTGCCGGTAGGAGCGGGTAGGCCGCTGGCCGGGGCGACCGCGTTCACCGGGATCATCGATTGAGTGATCGGCAAAAGCGTTTGGTTGTCCACCAACTCATTTTTCACCGTCAGCACCGGCGT
>Ga0209829_10002031_pt1 | contig 15700 bp, 12 predicted proteins | sample C_140205_EF_Meta_FD_187311 | JGI IMG/M metagenome (GOLD analysis project Ga0209829, IMG submission 187311) | Freshwater microbial communities from Lake Croche, Canada to study carbon cycling - C_140205_EF_MetaG (SPAdes) (version 2) | ecosystem: Environmental > Aquatic > Freshwater > Lake...
GCAACGATGATTGCACTTTTTGGTGCGGCGACTTCACTTACAAGTCCTCATAAATTATTGCGCGTACTTCCTGTATTTATATATGAAATTGGAATTACTCTGGTCATCGCTACTTCAGTATTTCCTCAACTAGCGGCCAGTTTCCAAAGAATTCGCAAGGCACAGAAACTTCGCGGAATAGAAGGAAGTAAATTTAGAAACCTAGCGCTTCCGCTTCTTGAAGAGTCTCTGACTCGTTCGCTGCAATTGGCAGAATCCATGGATTCGCGTGGTTACGGCGTAAGCAGAAAACGTTCACGGTATCGTCCCGAGAAATGGCACAGACGTGACTCTGTCATTGTGATGACAACCTTTTTGGCACTTATAACAATGGTGGCTGCATGATTACATTTGAAAACGTATCGCTGATTTATCCGCAGTCCACGAAAACTGTCCTCGAGGGCCTCTCATGTGAAATTCAAGAAGGGGAAATGATCCTCGTCATGGGTCATACCGGTTCCGGTAAATCATCCTTGCTTCGACTCATCAACGGTCTAGTCCCCCATCACACAGGTGGAATTCTGGCTGGAGATATCTCTGTAGATGGAATCTCAACTCGAAATGTAAAACCAGGTTCTCTCGCCCACCTTGTTGGAATTGTTGGCCAAAATCCAATTAATGGTTTCGTCACAGATATTGTTGAAGAAGAGCTCGCCTTTGGTATGGAAGCGCTGAATATTCCGCAGGATGTCATGCGCAAACGCGTCGAAGAGGTTTTAGATTTATTAGGACTCAATGCAATTCGCTCTCGAACAATTAGCACCCTCAGTGGTGGTGAACAGCAGAGAGTTGCAATCGGAGCTGCTCTGGTCATGCACCCTAAAGTATTGGTTTTGGATGAACCGACGAGTGCATTGGATCCCATCGCTGCCGAGGAAGTTCTATCGATTTTGCATCGATTGGTTCACGATTTAAGCGTTACGGTCATTCTTGCCGAGCATCGTCTGGAACGAGTAATTCAATTTGTTGATCGTATTATCTATATTGAAGGAAATGGTGAAACTGCTATTGGCAGACCAGAAGAAATTCTCAAAAATTCCACTCTGGTTCCACCCATCATCAGACTTAGTCGAGCTCTGAACTTAAGTGAATTTGGAACAAGTGTGCGAGAAGTTCGAAGACTTACTTCAGATATCAGAGATAAATCTTTCCCAGAAGTTCAATCCTCGGTGAGCGCTCATTCACCTGTAATTGAAATTGAATCACTCACCATTGCATATGGAGATAAGCGAGCACTTGATTCGGTAAAGACAACAATTGGCGCTGGTGAGATTGTCGCGGTCATGGGCAGGAATGGCGCAGGCAAGAGTTCTCTCCTTGAAACTGTCGTTGGTTTACTTCAGCCACATTCAGGAACAGTGCTTGTAAATAACAGGGATCCTCGCACACTCAAAGGTGCAGAGCGTCGCACAGCAATTGGTTACGTTCCACAAGAGCCAAGCGATCTCTTGTACAAGCAATCTGTGCGAGATGAGTGTGCACAGGCTGACGCTGATAACGATTTACTTAGCGGAGCTACATTCGCATTCTTAAATAGCTTGGTCCCCAATGTTTCACTCGATACCAATCCTCATGACCTTTCCGAGGGTCAGCGTCTTGCTCTAGTTCTCAGCGTTGTTCTCTCGAGCAATCCGCAACTCCTGGTTTTAGATGAACCCACCCGTGGACTGGACTATCAAGCCAAGGCGCTATTTACTCTCGCCCTCAAAGAATATGCGACATCGTTGAATTGCCCAGTCTTACTTGCTACCCATGATGTGGAACTTGTTGCAGAACTTTCTGATCGAGTTCTATTTCTTGCCGAAGGAGAGATCGTTGCAGATGGCCCCACTCTCGACGTTCTTCTTTCATCTCCAGCATTTGCGCCACAAGTTGCAAAGATTATGTCGCCTAAACCTTGGCTCACCGTCAATGATGTTGTTTCAGCGCTGGAAAATAATTCATGAAGACAAAGAATGTTTTCAGTTTTAATTCTGCCAATGTATTCACATTGGGGCTTACAAGTCTGGTCTCGCTTATGGGATTCATCTGGCCATTCTTCACTCCATCGCAAGCAGGCCACCCACAATGGATCTTCCTAGTAGCAGTTCCTCTCTCGCTACTTCTCTTTCTTGTGAGTGTGAGTAATGAAAATTTAGATGCTAAATCTGTTGCGCTTCTAGCAGTCTTATCCGCACTGATTGCAGCACTTCGTCCCATGGGCACTGGTGCAGTTGGAATTGAGCCGATGTGGTTTGTTCTGATTATTAGTGCTCGAGTTTTCGGACCCTCATTTGGATTTCTCCTTGGTGCAACGTCAATGCTTCTCTCTGCATTACTTACCGGAGGAATTGGTCCATGGCTTGCCTATCAATGTTTTGCAGCAGCATGGATTGGATTAGGTGTTGGATTGATTCCGCGAAAAGTTCGTGGCTCACAAGAATTATTCTTACTGATTATCTATGGGGTTATCGCAGCTGAATTCTTTGGCATCGCGATGGATCTACAATTTTGGCCCTGGTCAGTTGGCGCAGGAACGCAGCTCTCCTACATTCCCGGAGCAGATATCTCTGTCAATCTCGGTAGATTTTTCTCGTACCATTTCTTATCTGCAATGGCCTGGGATATTCCGCGGGCAATCTTTACCACTCTTCTGATCGCAATAAGTGGGAAACCTATCTTGGCTGCATTGCGCCGTGCCCACACGAAGGCTGCCTTTCTTACTCAAGCAGAGTTCGTTACCGCACGTGAGAAGGCATCATTGGAATTGAAACAATAGTCACTGAAGACTGACGCCCTCTGACATCAATGATGAGCGTGTCACCTTCGGAGTAAGCGGGCTCTAGTAATGCAAGTGCAATACCTGTCTTCAGTGAAGGCGAGAAAGTCCCGCTAGTAACAAGTCCTACTTCAGATGCATCAGCGTTTAACACTGTCATTCCAGCACGTGGAATTCCTCGATCATTGGAGCGAAGTGCGTAAAGGGTGCGCACTGCCTTCTCCTCGCGCTGCTTGCGAAGTATTTCAGATCCCCTGAAAATCTCTTTCTTCCATCCGATAGCCCAGCCCGCACTTGCCTGCACGGGAGTAATCTGCAGAGAGAGTTCATGTCCGTGCAGCGGATAACCCATCTCGGTACGTAATGTGTCGCGTGCTCCAAGACCACAGACCAATCCGTTAAATGGTTGCATCGCAAGAACGAGTGCATCCCACACATCTGATGCGTCGCTCCATCGCGGAACGATTTCATATCCATGTTCACCGGTATAGCCAGTGCGACAGAGAATGACTTCAAAACCCGCAATCTGCACATGCGCAAAAGTCATGTAATCCATAGTTGGATTTATTCCCAAACTTTGAATAACGGCATGTGCCTTCGGGCCTTGCAGAGCAAGGACTGCAAACTTTTCATGAAGATTTTCAATTGTTATCTCAGCTGGTGTTTGCTCATTTAAAACTCGTACAACATCGGTGGTATTTGAGGCGTTCGGAATCAGAAAAAAATCTTGGTCAGAATTTCTATAGGCAATGAGGTCATCGACTACTCCGCCATCTTCATTACACAGCAAGGTGTATTGGGCTTTTCCGTCAGTAATTCTCGTTAAGTCATTGGTGAACATTCGGTTGAGAAAATCAAGTGCACCTACACCTTTGACACTTGCCTTGCCCAGATGCGAAACGTCAAAGAGTCCAACACGTTCACGGACTGCTGTGTGCTCAGCCAGAACGCCGGCTCCTGGATATTCAATGGGCATCAACCAGCCACCAAAATCCGCCATTTTTGCATTGAGTGCGAGGTGCTTCTGGTGCAAAGGTGAGTTTTTCACAGCGACAACTTACACTTAGGCTTCACCGGTTGGCGCTAACGCCATACTCATAATTGAGCAGTACAAGGTAGTTACAAGGGAGTCTCGATGACCACGATCCGCCTTTCAGACGGAATTGTTAAGGATGACATTTTGGTCGTTGGGCTAGCGGCGAAATCTGCAAAGGGTGCACTTCAGATTGAATCAGGCGATATCGCCATTGATACTAAAACGCTTATGCAGACTTTGAGCGATCTGGGCGCAACTGGCAAAGCCGATGAAATCATTAAACTCCCACACACTTCTACGCGACTGATTGTCTTCACGGGTTTGGGTAAAGCTTCGAAGATTTATGACAACGAAGTTTTGCGCCGCGCAGCTGGAGCAGCCTCACGAGCGTTAGCCGGACATTCATCCGCCACCTTTTCACTGCCGGGTCTCAATCCTCAAGCAATCGGCGCAATTGCCGAAGGAGCGACTTTAGGAAATTACCTCTTTGACGCATTTAGAGGAAGCACCAAGAACGCACAAAGAGCTCCACTAAAAACTATTACAGTGCACACTGAATTAGCTTCGCAAGGTGCGGTTAAGGATTCGGTGAAAGCCGCGGAAGTAATTGGTATTTACACAAATCTTGTCCGCGATCTGATTAATACTCCCCCAAGCCATCTGACTCCAGACTCATTCTGCACCATGATTTCTGACGCGGTTAAATCAGCTGGCGGATCATCAGCAGGTCTCAAGGTTTCGGTAATGAATGAGAGCCAATTGAAATCCAAAGGCTTTGGTGGAATTACCGCTGTGGGTCAGGGCTCTATTAACCCACCACGACTTCTCAACATCTCATACTCACCAAAAGGTGCAAAGGCGAAGAAAAAGTACGCCTTCGTCGGTAAAGGAATTACATTTGATACAGGTGGACTTGCGTTAAAACCTGCCCTTGGTATGGAAGCGATGAAATCTGATATGAGTGGGGCAGCTGCTGTCTGTGCTGCCGCAATTGCAATTGCAATTTTAAAACTTCCGATTGCCATCGAAGCATGGGCTCCACTTGCTGAAAATATGCCAAGTGATACTGCAACTCGTCCTAGTGATGTCATCACAATGTATGGTGGAAAGACAGTCGAAGTTATTAATCCTGATGCTGAAGGCCGACTCGTTCTGGGAGATGCACTCGTTAAGGCACAGGAAGAGAAAGATCTAGATGGCATCATCGATGTTGCAACTTTGACAGGTGCACAAGTGGTAGCACTCGGAACTCGTACAAGTGCGGTCATGACAAACAATCAAGATTTCTCATCTCAATTTATGAAACTCACCCAAAACACAGGAGAATCTTTCTGGCCGATGCCGCTTCCAGTTGAGTTACGTGCATCACTAGATTCTCCAGTTGCCGATATGGCAAATGTCGGCGAACGGATGGGAAATATGCTCGTTGCTGGACTATTTCTTAAAGAGTTCATTGCAGATCACCTTCCTTGGCTGCATTTAGATATTGCAGGACCGGCATATAACGAAGGTCAGCCCCACGGGTACACCCCAGTGGGTGGCACCGGTGTTGCGCTGCGAACTCTTGTGGAATTGGCGCAATCGCAATCCAAAGGTTGAGATTTCCTGCCGTTAGTCAAGAAGCCCTCGGGCTGGCAAGATAGCCCCTAGAAGAACATTCTTAAGAAGTCCCAAAGGAGTTACTCGGTGTCGAATTTTGATCTCGTTGTTCTTGGTGGAGGTAGCGGCGGATACGCAGCAGCTCTACGTGGCGCACAACTCGGTTTATCCGTAGCGCTGATTGAAAAGGACAAGGTTGGCGGCACTTGCTTACACCGCGGTTGTATTCCTACTAAGGCGCTCCTACACGCGGGAGAAGTTGCCGACAGCGCACGTGAATCCTCACAGTTCGGCGTAAATGCCACTTTTAATTCAATAGATATGGCCGGAGTGAATTCCTATAAAGATGGAGTTATTGCCGGTCTCTATAAAGGATTGCAAGGATTGGTCAAATCTAGAAATATCACTTTTGTCGAAGGTTCAGGCCGGTTAGTTTCTAATAACACAGTTGAGGTAAACGGAACTCAGTACACGGGAAAGAATATTGTTCTGGCAACCGGTTCGTATGCCCGCACTTTGCCTGGTCTAGAAATTGATGGCAAGAAAGTCATTACATCGGATCACGGAACTACTTTGGATTATGTACCAAAGAGCGCAATTGTTTTGGGTGGCGGCGTTATTGGCTGCGAGTTTGCATCAGTCTGGAAATCATTTGGAGCAGATGTCACAATCATCGAAGGGCTCGATCACCTTGTCGCTCTAGAAGATGAATCTTCAAGCAAGTTGCTGGAACGTGCCTACCGCAAGCGCGGAATTAAGTTCGAACTTGGCGTTCGCTTTAAATCTCACCGAGTAGATGCCAATGGAGTAACAGTCACACTCGAAGATGGTAAAGAATTTACAGCTGAGGTCCTTCTCGTTTCAGTAGGACGCGGGCCTGTAACAGATGGAATTGGTTATCAAGAAGTTGGCGTTGCGATGGATCGCGGATATATCACCGTTGATGATCATTGCCGTACAAATATTCCTGGCATTTTTGCAGTCGGTGACATCATCCCTACATTGCAATTAGCTCACGTCGGATTCCAAGAGGGAATCCTTGTCGCTGAAACAATTGCTGGATTAAATCCTCGACCAATCAATTACGACGGCGTGCCACGAGTAACTTACTCCGAGCCAGAAGTTGCATCAGTTGGTCTCTCAACAAAGGTTGCGAAAGAGCGCGGATTCGATGTTGTTGAGATCGATTACAACTTGGCCGGTAACGGAAAAGCACAAATTCTTAAAACTGCTGGTTCTATCAAGCTCGTTGCTGCAAAGAATGGACCAATTCTCGGCGTGCACATGGTCGGTGCGCGTGTTGGCGAACTTCTTGCAGAAGCGCAATTAATATTTAACTGGGAAGCGACAGCCGATGACGTTGCGCCTCTTCTTCATGCACATCCAACTCTGTCTGAGGCAATGGGCGAAGCTCACATGGCTCTTGCAGGCAAACCACTTCACTCGCACGGTTAAGCAATAGGAGAAAATAGCGATGACATTCTCAGTAACAATGCCTGCTCTCGGTGAGAGCGTCAGTGAAGGAACGGTTACGCGTTGGCTGAAGAACGAAGGCGATGTCGTTGCAGTAGACGAACCGCTCCTAGAAGTATCAACGGATAAAGTTGATACAGAAATTCCTTCTCCAGTTGCTGGTGTGCTTTCAAAGATTGTCGTCGCAGTAGATCAGACCGTACTTGTTGGCGCAGAACTTGCCGTTATTACTCAAAGCGGATCAGCACCTGCTACACCTGCTGCTCCAGTACAAGCACCGGCTCCAACTCCCCCACCAGCTCCTCCTGTTCAAGCTGCGCCGGTAGCTCCTGCTGCACCTGCAACTCCTGTTGCACCTGCTGCACCTGCTGCGCAAAGTGGAGCAGGAACTGTGATCACAATGCCAGCACTGGGTGAATCAGTCAGCGAGGGAACAGTTACACGTTGGCTAAAAAACGTTGGAGATGCCATCGCTGTCGATGAAGCGCTCTTAGAAGTTTCGACAGATAAAGTCGATACAGAAATTCCTTCACCAGTTGCGGGTGTTCTCTTGGCGATTGATGTTGCAGTTGATACAACTGTTGCAGTTGGTGCGCGACTTGGATTAATTGGAGTATCCGAAACACAGACAAATACAAATGTGCCAGTAGTTGCAGCACCAGTAGTTGCAGCACCAGTAGTTGCAGCTCCAGTAGTTCCGGCACCGGCACCTGTCGCATCCATCTCTGTCGCTCAGCCACAAGATGCTTATGTGACTCCGATAGTTCGCAAACTTGCCAACGACCTTGGCGTCAATCTCGCAACTGTTCGTGGAACCGGAATCGGCGGAAGAATTCGTAAAGAAGATGTGCAGGCGGCGGCTCCTCAGAGTTCAACTACTTCGGCTCCAGCAGGCGTTTCCGTGCCATCGTCACCAGCGACTCCTCGCCCAGCTGCACCTGCGGTATCACCGTTGCGTGGAACGACAGTAACGATGTCACGACTTCGCAAAGTTATTGCCGCTCGCATGGTTGAGTCCCTGCAAGTTTCAGCTCAGCTCACAACAGTGATAGAAGTAGATGTGACAAAGATTGCTCGACTTCGCGATCGCGCAAAGTCATCTTTTGAGGCACGCGAAGGTGTCAAACTCTCATTTCTTCCATTCTTTGCTGTTGCTGTATGTGAAGCACTCAAGCAACATCCAGTTCTGAATTCTTCAGTTGAAGGCGATCAAATTATTTATCACGGTGCAGAGCACCTGGGTATCGCAGTTGATACCGAGCGCGGACTTCTTGTTCCAGTTATCCATAGCGCTGGTGATTTAAATATGGGTGGCGTTGCACGAAAGATTGCAGATCTAGCTGCACGTACCCGCGATAACAAGGTAACTCCTGATGAACTCGGTGGCGGAACATTTACTCTTACCAATACCGGTTCTCGTGGCGCACTCTTTGACACACCAATTATTAATCAACCACAGGTTGCAATTCTTGGGCTAGGTGCAATCGTCAAGCGCCCAATGGTTGTGCGTGGTGAAGATGGTGGCGAAACTATTGCGATTCGATCAATGGTGTACCTAGGACTTTCATATGACCACCGCGTTGTCGATGGTGCAGATGCGGCTCGATTCTTGGTAACCCTGAAAGAACGCCTCGAGGGTGGAGCCTTCGAAGCAGATCTAGGTCTATAACTCGATGTCATTGCCACAACGCATTGCGATTACGGGTGCATCTGGACTTATCGGCACTGCACTTGTTGGCCATCTCAAGAGTGAAGGTCACACAGTTCAACGTCTAGTTCGACGTCCTGTAGTTGGACCAGATGAAATTCAGTGGGATCCAAAGACCGGTTACGTTGATTTAGAAGCACTCCGCGGGGTGGATGCAGTTATACATCTTGCAGGTGTTGGTGTTGGAGATAAAAGATGGTCAAAGAAATATAAGTCAGAGATCCTCAATTCACGACTTCTTGGAACCACAGCTATTGCTCATGCAGTTGCCGAAGTAAAGCCACAACTCTTTATCTCAGCTAGTGCTATCGGCTGGTATGGAGAATCTGGTAATCGCGCAGTAGTTGAGAGCGATCGCGTTGGAGATGATTTTCTAGCTGCTGTATGTCGAGAATGGGAATCCGCCGCAGACCTTGCCACAGGTACCCGCGTCGTAAAGATTCGCACAGGACTCGTTCTTGATCCAACTGGTGGCGCACTTGGCAAGATGCTTCCACTATTTCGTCTTGGCTTAGGTGGAAAATTAGGTTCCGGAAAACAATGGTGGTCTTGGATCACGCTTCACGATGTAATCCGCGCAATTACTTTTATTCTTGAAAAACCAATCTCTGGTCCAGTAAATCTCACCTCACCAAACCCTGTAACTAATCAGGAGTTCACATCGGCACTTGCTCGCGCAATGCACCGACCTGCACTCTTTCCCGCTCCGGCGATTGCACTCAAGTTAGCACTTGGTGGTTTCTCCTCCGAAATTCTTGGAAGTAAGAAGGTTATGCCTCAAGTTCTGAGCGATGCTGGCTTCACATGGGATTACCCGCACATCACAAGCGCGCTTACAGCTTTAATCGAAGAGTAATTCCTGCGCGGCCATGCGGCCAGATAGCAGCGCTCCATTTTGCGAGGGAGCACAACGATAATCTCCGGCAATAAAGATGCGATCTGAGAATTTTGAACTCTCTGCTCTTCTATTTCCAATTGGAAAAATCGGAAGCGATTTAGGGATTTCATATTTCGCAACTAAGGCCCATTGACTTGTTTGAGCACCCCACATCAGCGCTAGATGCCTACGGACTTCTGATTCGGCTGAGAAATCTAAGGTTGTAGAGGATAAAAGAGTTTTGCCCTCAGGTGCATAAGAGTGCATGAAATTTGAAATCACAATTGAATTTACGACAGGTCCACGAGCTTCCCCATCGACCAATAATTTTGAGGAAGCGCTCAACTCACTTGGAACCTCGTGATACCACGTTGTGCTCGTAGCTAGCTGAGGAACATTTGAAATATCTAAGAGCTGCGCTGCGGTGGTGAGATCTGTCGCGACAATAATTTTCTGCCCAGCAAATTGAGCTAAAGAATCAATTCGACTATTCAGATTGATTTTATTTACCCTTGTCGCAAGAACCTTAGGCAAAGTTGCTGCCCCTGCACTTGGTAGGCCTGGTTTTCCATAAATGAATGTTCGGATGAGATCTTTGCCGGTTACTGAATCGACTGATTCAGGTGAGGTAAGAAAAACACCTGTGAGAAAAGGCTTGAGTACTCGCGTGTAGAGAGAACCCAAAAGTCTCAACTCATCTGCTACCGACTTATTTGATTGTGATGAACGAAGGAGATACTGGATAAATCCTAACTTCTCGCCTATCGATCCAGTTTGCTTGTTGAATGCGGAGAGGAATTCAGTTCGCGGATCACCGAGTGAGTATCTGCGTGACCCCAAAGAAACATCCACACTTCGTGTTGCATAGATAAAATCAAGTTCGTCGACAAGATTAAGCCGTTCAATCTCTGGGTAGCGGGCATTGATGAGTTGAAAACCCCGATCTAAACGAAAACCGTCAATCACATCTGTGGCTACTCGCCCACCTACTCGATCACTACTTTCATGCACTTCAACATCAACGCCAGCTTCTTGTAACGTGAGTGCAGCGCTCAAGCCTGCAAGACCGGCGCCGATAACAATTACTGGCTTATCGGACACTTATCTCACGAGCCTTCTCACAGTTACTTACCTATCTTGTAACTTGGAAGGCCACCAGATTTTTGGACCGATTTCATGGACGAGCGCCGGAACAAGAATTGAACGCACAATGATTGTGTCAAGCAAAACACCAAATGCAACTGCAAATCCCAATTCAGCAAGTGGCACAAGAGGTAGTAGCCCAAGCACAGCAAATGTTGCAGCGAGAACAATTCCAGCAGATGTGATGACAGCGCCTGTCACGGTTACGCCTTTAATGACACCTGCACGAGTACCAACTTTTGCCGATTCTTCGCGAACGCGAGTCATCAAGAAGATGTTGTAATCAATACCAAGGGCCACAAGGAAGATGAAGGCGAAGAGTGGGAATGAATTATCACCGCCTGCAAAACCAAATACATGGTTGAAGACAAGTGCGCACACACCAAGAGTTGCAAAGTAAGAAAGCACCACAGTGCCCAGCAAAACAACTGCACTGATAATGCTTCGCAGAAGAAGTCCAAGAATCAAGGTAATCACAAAGAGAATGATTGGAATGATTGTGTGATTATCTCTGCTATTTGCTGTGCGGACATCGAAGTACACCGCACTCGTTCCGCCAACCAGTGATGAAGCATCAGCTTCATGGGCAAGGCGACGAATTTCAGGAACTTCATTTCCTGCTTCGACGCTATCTGGAGCCTTATCTAAAGTCAGATTCAGGATTGCTCGATTATTTACAATCTGAATTTGTGGAGCAGGCTTTCCAGGAATCGGCAATCCATCAAGCTGTGGAGTTACATCAGTTACTCCGGGGGCGCTCTTAAGAGCTGCAGTTACAACGTCAATCTTGTCAGCGCTTACAACAACTTTGGTCGGATCACCTTCTCCGCCAGGGAAGTGCTTAAGAAGTAACTTCTGTCCCACCACTGACTCAGGTTTTCCAGTAAATGTATCCACTGTTCCGATTCCATCTGCCTTTAAGGTTGTTGATGCGAAAGCTAGAAGCAACAGAACAGTTCCGGTAGTTATCCATGCACGACGAGGGTGGTTCCCAATTGCATTTGCAACCTTTGACCAAGGGCCTGACATCACATGATCATCGCCATCGTTACGTGGAACACGAGGCCAGAAAATCCAACGACCGAAAATCAACAGCAGCGCCGGCAGTAGAGTCAAAATTGTGATCATTGAACAGACGATGCCAATTGCACCGATTGGTCCAAGACCAGCAGTATTTGTTAACTTACTAAAGAGCAGAATGAGAAGCGAGATTGAAACTGTTGAACCAGAAGCGAGAATAGGTTCCCATACTCCCTTATATGCAGCGCGCATTGCATCGAATCGGCTTTCGTGATGGTGCAACTCTTCGCGATAGCGCGCAATGAGCAAGAGTGCATAATCTGTTGCAGCGCCAATTACTAGAACTGAAAGAATTCCTTGAGACTGCCCATCAACTTTGATGACGCCGTTCTTCGCAAGGAGATAAACAATTCCACCTGCAGTTGAAAGTGCAAAGAGTGCAGACATCAATGGAATGATCCACAGCACCGGTGATCGATAAACCACAATCAAAATTATTGCTACTACGCCCAATGTCGTGAGTAGAAGTGAAGAATCTAGTGTGCCGAATGCTCCGAAGAGATCGCCCAATAAACCGGCTGGTCCAGTTACATAATGGCTAACACCATTAGCATCGGCAAGTGGTTTGATATCTGTTCGCAGGGCTTCGACGATTGCTGGAAGAACTGGCTTGTCATTAGGAAGTGTCTTGCCAATTGCTGTTCCATCGAGCGGCACATTTGCGAGAATTGCTTGGCCATCTTGTGATGGGAAAACTGTGATTGTCTGACCAGGCGCAAGATAATCTGAGATCTTCGCGCTAGTACCTGACAATGTAAGAGCGCCAACTCCATTCATGTGAGAATTAATGGCTGCAAGATTTTCTTGAGAGACTTTGCCTTCAAAGAGAATGAGCGTTGGGAAGCTAAAAGTTTCTTTCCCCGAAAAGGTCTTAATCTGATCATTGGCAAGTGTTGCCTCGGCGCCCTTGGGCAAGAATGATGAGTTGTTATTGTCTTGAACAGTTGAGAGTTTGCCAAAGAGCGGTCCAAATACGCCTGTAATCATGAACCAGATAATGACCACCAACATGGCGATGGCAAATGGCTTGCGGGATTTTTTGGCAGCGTTTGTAGACATGGATTCTGAGGACCTTTCGGGCTTCCTTGGATGCGTAATTCGCTAGAGCCCAAGCCTACCTTTAGGCTGTACCCGTGCCACTTGTTAGCGCCGATTTCGCGCCCGAGACTTCTATCTCAACTCTCGCGATAGAACGCGTTGGCCTACGTGATTATGAATCAGCCCTTGCGTTGCAGCGAGAAATTCACCGCAATGTTGCCGGCCGTACATCCCCCAATTCTTTGCTTCTTTTAGAGCACCCATCAATTTACACGGCTGGAAAGAGAACGCTGGATTCAGAAAAGCCAGTCGATGGAACACCAGTAGTCAACGTTGATCGCGGCGGAAAAATTACGTGGCACGGTCCAGGTCAACTGGTTGGTTATCCGATTGTTCGTCTTGCTAATCCTCATGAACTTGTTGGATTCGTTCGTGAAATTGAAGCAGGGCTGATCAACGTCTGCGCAGAGTTTTCAATCAGCGCAACTCGTATTGCAGGACGTTCAGGTGTATGGATTGTTGATGAGCGCGGTGAAAGAAAGATTGCCGCAATCGGAATTCGCGTTGCATCATCTGTGACGATGCACGGCTTTGCACTTAATGTGAATCCAGATCTTTCGTACTTCCAAAAAATTGTTCCTTGCGGTATCAGCGATTCCCAAGTTACATCGTTAGCCACAGAATTGGGGCGAGATATAACTGTCGAGGAAGTCTTGCCCATTGTGGAACACCACCTCACTGACTCATTGAATAAGGTGAGCGCATGACAATTGCACCAGAGGGTCGCAAATTACTTCGCATCGAGGCGCGTAACACTGAAACTCCTATAGAACGCAAGCCTGAGTGGATTAAGACTCGAGCCAATATGGGCCCTGAATACACCAGACTTCGCTCATTAGTGAAGACAGAAGGACTCCACACAGTCTGCCAAGAAGCAGCATGTCCAAATATCTTCGAATGTTGGGAAGATAAAGAGGCAACCTTCCTCATTGGTGGTGAACGCTGCACGCGTCGCTGCGACTTCTGCAATATCGATACAGGAAAGCCTGAACCGCTAGATCGCGATGAACCACGTCGCGTCGCTGAATCCGTTCAATCGATGGGGCTTAAGTACGCAACCATCACCGGTGTTACACGCGATGATTTAGATGATGAAGGCGCATGGCTCTATGCCGAAACCATTCGCAAAGTGCATGAACTCAATCCGGGTACTGGCGTTGAAATGCTCGCACCAGATTTCAGTGGTAATCCAGTATTTCTCAATGAGGTATTTGAAACCAGACCTGAAGTTTTTGCTCACAACCTCGAAACTGTTCCACGAATCTTTAAGAGAATTCGTCCAGCATTTACATATGAACGTTCTCTCAATGTCATCACTCAAGCTCGTGATTTTGGGCTGATCACAAAGTCCAATCTCATTCTCGGGCTCGGTGAGACCCGCGAAGAAATTAGCCAGGCACTCGTTGATCTTCATGCAGCTGGTTGCGATCTCATCACCATCACTCAGTACTTGCGCCCAACAAATAAACATCATCCCGTTGAGCGATGGGTCAAACCAGATGAATTCGTCGAACTTGCAAAAGAGGCGGAAGATATTGGGTTCAGCGGAGTTATGAGCGGACCACTCGTGCGTAGTTCTTATCGCGCCGGACGTTTATATAAGCAAGCGCAAGAAAAGCGTGCGCTGCGTGGCTGACCTTGTTTATCCTCCTGTAATTGTTGCGATTAAGACGCTCTGGAAATACCTCGGATTGAAATTTGATTTTCAAGGTGAAGAAAATATTCCTCGCAAAGATGGGGCAATTCTCTCTATCAATCACATCGGATACCTGGACTTTGCGCTGGCTGGAACCGCTGCACTACCGGCGGGGCGCTATGTGCGCTTTATGGCGAAGAAGGAAATCTTCGATAACAAGTTGGCTGGTCCATTAATGCGCGGGATGCACCATATCTGCGTTGATCGCTCCAACGGAACCTCTTCCTTCGTTGCCGCACTTCGCGCACTGCGGGCAGGTGAAATTATTGGAATTTTCCCAGAGGGAACAATCTCAGTGAGTTTTGAAATTAAAGAGCTGAAATCGGGCGCAGTACGTCTTGCAATGGGTGCGGGAGTTCCGGTAATTCCGACAATCGTCTGGGGCTCACAGCGCATCTGGACTAAGAAAGTAAAGCGAAATCTTCGTCGCAATAATTTCCCGATATCTGTGAAATTCGGCGAACCTCTCTACTTTGATAAACAGAGCGATGTTGAAGCGGGCGAGAAATTGCTGCGGGAAACGATGCTTGCAATGCTTCATGAAGTCCAAGAAAAGTATCCCGACGCCCATGCAGGTCAGCGCTGGGCACCTGTACGTCTTGGTGGTACCGCCCCCGCTCCCCTAAACTAAGGCACATGTTTAAGAAGAAGAGCAAAGAAGCAAAGATCAAATCTCCACGTTTCCAAACTTTCCGAGATGCCTACAGCGTCACTAAGAGCGTTAAACCTTGGATTGGAATTGCACTCGTTGTAATTTTCCTCGTCGTTCTTGTTGTTGGCGGTGTTCTAGGTTTTGTACTTGGACATCCGGTTTATGGTGGTTTTGTTTCAATCCCTCTTGCCGCACTCGCTGCGATGTTCTTCTTTACCCGAGTTGCTGGAAGCGCTGCCTACGCAAATATTGAGGGCCAGATGGGCGCTGGCGCAAGTGTGTTAATGGCAATCCGTAAAGGTTGGACAACAACTCCTGCTGTTGCAGTTAATCGTCAGCAAGATATGGTTCACAGAAGTGTTGGTCGCGCAGGAATCGTGCTTACAGGTGAAGGTGGCTTCGCTGTTCGCCAAATGCTGCAGGATGAGAAGAAGAAATCGGAACGCTATGCACCAGGGGTTCCAGTTACTCTGATTCTTGTTGGAGATGCTGAAGATCAAATCTCTATTCGTAAGTTACAAAAGCATATTGCCAAACTTCC
>Ga0209829_10002032_pt1 | contig 15692 bp, 13 predicted proteins | sample C_140205_EF_Meta_FD_187311 | JGI IMG/M metagenome (GOLD analysis project Ga0209829, IMG submission 187311) | Freshwater microbial communities from Lake Croche, Canada to study carbon cycling - C_140205_EF_MetaG (SPAdes) (version 2) | ecosystem: Environmental > Aquatic > Freshwater > Lake...
CATGCCCCTGATCAGGGTGATTCCGGCCCAGAGAAAGAGGATGCCGAAGATCACTCCGCAAACTGCGCCACCCAGACCAAAGCCGAGCCGGATCACTCCCGAGTGATCCTCAGTTTTTTTAAAAAGAAGCCCTGCGACGATCGAGATACCGATATAGATACCAATTCCTACAGTCAGTCCAGCTACGCCGGGGGCAATCAGGGGAGGAACCTTGGAGAAAAAGGCGACCACCGTCCCCGTGGCTCCTGCTGCGGTCGAGCCGCCGATCCAAGCACAGAACAGGGCGGCGAGCCTCAACAAACCACGGACAGCTCCGAGTCTCCAACCCCGCCAGACTTCCCAGATCAGGAAAACCGTCGCGGCGATGAAGATGTATCGCTGCCATTCTGGGGAGCCGTCGAGGAGCATATGATAGGAAAGGATGAGAGGCTGTTAGCGGCTTAGAATGTAGACTTTACGGATAGTTAAAGGATGATGGTAACTAACCCCCTCTCTATTTATCACTCAATCAAAGCACCCACAACACATCAGCAATCATCACGAGCGCTTTCTCTCTTCCAAGTAGCGCAATTTTTTTAACGTTCCTTTATCGAGTCTTTCTAATATGGCCACTCGAGATTGTTCGGAAAGGATTGCAAAAACCTTAACCACGTCTTTGGAGGCCATGCGCACACAGCCATAACTTGCCCGGTGGCCAAGGTCGTTTTCTTGGGGCGTTCCATGTATGTAAATGCACCTTTCAAATGCATGCCGATTGGATGGCTCAAGCCCCTCTAACCAGATAATTCGGGTAACGATTGGATCGCGATCCTTGGCATTGGGAGCCACAACTTCCCTTGTCGGCTGTCTCGACTTCAATACCGCCCCAAGGGTCAGGCCACCTCCAATCTTACTGTGCACCCTAAAAAGTCCCGTTGGCGTCTTGTAGGAGCCAAATTCATCACCCACACCGTACTTCGATGTGGATATTGGATACTCACGGAAATGCTTGTCCCCAAAAAATACATACATTTTTTGATGAAGAATGCTGATGATTGCCTTTGACTGAGAAATCAAATTCTCATTGGGAATTTCATGATTAGGATGAACAAGTTGAACAAGCCGTCCGCCTTCTGGATCGCTTGCGGCGGAGTGAATTGCCGTTACTTGTTTAGATTGAAGCGCCCTAGTTTTAGTGTCCACATCGATAGCGGATAAGTTAGCAACGCGCTTTAAGTTTTCCTGCTTTTGCCAGATTTCCTGTAGGCGCTGAAGTTTTGTCTCCCTACTGATACTCTGATCAGCGCGAATACTTAATTCATCATTTTCCAATCGCGCCAGATTTACAATGCCCTGTGCAGATACTATCTTGGTACTCGAATCTGCGACAGATATTGCGTGCAGCGGCATGCACGCGCCAACACTAAGTAAACCGAGCGTTTTTACTAACAATAGCTTCACTTTTTTAAAGCAACGATGGCCCCGGTTTCCCAGGGCCATCGCTTGTCAATCAACCACTAATTTAATTAAAATCCAATTGCCGCTCTACGCCCCACTTTATTAACAGGCTTCAATTCTTCCCAAATAGCCAGGCCGCTGCCAATTTTGTTCAACGTCATATGTATCTGGTACTGTTTTTGAGACGTGTTTCCTGAGTACCCAGCATTCTCGATCAGCTCCAAGGTCACAGAGTACTGAGGACTTGGTCCCGAAGAGGCATGTGAGCCCTCACCGAGAAAATCCCTAACGGTATTTTCATGGGCAACCGCAGAGCGATTTCTGGAAACATAGGCGTCATTTGTCACATAACAGTAAGCAACACCAGATTTGTTAAGGGTAACACGTAGCGGATTGAAAATCAGGTTTGGATCAAAGTCATACAGCGAGGTATTATTCCGAAATGTGGAAATTGCGATGATCGATCGCCCCTCGGACCCTTTGGCTTTGAGGATGTTTGCTGCAAGCATCGATTGAGCCATCTGCGATGATGTTTCCTCGATGTCTTGCGGATCAAGTCCCATCGTGGTGCGGAACTGGGAAGTGCTTACCTTGCTGACAGAGGCACAGGAGCTAAGTAAAAAAACTGCAGCCAATGGAAGAAGTGATAGGATTCTGTATTTCATTTAAGGGTAGTTGTTGAATTTTGTGTTTTAACTAGTTATAAGGGAGCTATTTTGCGTGTGGAAATAATGTTAGCGCGACGCTTGTTGGATTTGGAGCAGTTGATGTTCCTTGAATGACTTGCTGCTCTCCCCCAGCCAGCGAGACCATGGCCAGCGCCGCTTCAGATGGGGCTGCACACATCATCCCATCAGTTGATTTCCACGCCCAGCGAATGCGGAATGTTTTTCTCCAAGGTGCAGAATTGGTAACTTTACACTGCACTGTGACAAAGCCACCCGCGTTCTTAACCATGGTAATCTCTGTCAGAAAGGGATTCTTTGGGTTGTAATTGAAGGGCGAGCCCAAAGTGCAATGTACAAAAAGAGTAAAAAAGCCTCCTGGCTTGGAGTTATTCCATTTTTGAACCTCCACAATTGGACTCCCGGCGTGAGCTCCTTGCATGCACAGAATGCATGCAAGAGCCCCGAGAATGATCAATCTTTTGCCCATATTACTTATTTACTTAAGCTTCTGAGTCTCTTCGCTCCAAATAAGCTTGAGAAGCTTGGTTCGATCGGAAGCGGTTAAGCTTGTGTCGTTCCGAATGCTGAGCTCTTCCGTGTCGAACTGAGCGCGTGTGCTGAGACTTTTGATCTTGGTTATTCGTTGATTGATATCATTGCCCTCTGATGAGGTGGTAGCAGTCGGCTGTTTTTTTACCTCGCTCAAAGTAGATCCACTGGTTGAAAGATTTCCTTCATTGGCTTTGGATCCAACCTGCTTTGTCTCCTTTATCTTAGCATTTGCGTTGTCTGTAATAGTGACTGGAGCCTGAATGCTTCCGATGGGTTTCATTTTCCCCACTGACTCCGCGGGTGCATCTTCCACTTTCGCAGATCTTTGCATTGTGGCGGATCCGGTCGAGACGATCGATTTTGCTCCATCCGAGGACAATGAAGCAGCGCGGACGCAAACCTGCCCGTTGATGACACGAGCAATCACCAGATTGCTACCGCTGGAAGGCAACTTGATGCTCTTTCCTCCAACCTCGACATTTCCACCTGAGGGGGTATTGACGCAGGCGTAGCGCACCTGCTTTGGAAGTGTAGACCAGATACGTTGGTCAGCCTGTGCGCTTGCAACGTTGTAGATAACGGATGCGACGCCGATTCCATTAGCAATCAAGTCGGCATACTGGCCGCCCGACTGCTTTGCTGCAAGTTGGCCAGCGATACCAGCGGCGGCCTTGAGGGTGGAAGATGCCATTGTGCGGGCAATCGTGCCAGGGATCTTGCGGTGGTACTCCGCACCGGCAATACGGTCGAAGTCGCAAATCACATCGGCTTTGACCTCGCTTCCACCTGATTTTACGGATGCAAGTAAGCCAGTGAGGGGGGTTGGCTGGAAAACAGGGAAAGCGGCTGAAAGAGTCGTGATCGCACCATTGATGTAGATCGGGAGATCAAATCTGGTGGAGCCCAGTTCAGGAGCTGCCCCGTCCTCGATGAAGATATGAGTAGTGCTGTTCGGCGAAGAGTTGATTGCCTTGTTCAGACTCGAAGCGCCTGGATTCGCTTTAAGAGCAATGCCGAAAGACTCGTTCGCACGTTGCTTCTCGGCATTCTGACCGCTGCCAAGAATTGCTCCGGCAAGCGCCTCGGAGTACGGAACACTCAATCCATCGTTGTAGGGATGAAATTGGGCAACCGCTGCCTGAAGGCTGGTTGTCTGTTGCTCGATCTTACCCTCGTCCAGTTTGATCTGCATCTTGGGGTCTGCTTGTACTGCCTGACGGAGTGATGATTGTTCCTTCTCAATCTGGCGCTTAAACTCCTCGTTGATCTGGAGTTGACGGTTTTTTGCCAGTTTGATTGCTGATCTGGCGCCGGTAATATCACCGGTTTGAAGCAGGGCGGTCGCCAAGTATGAGGCTGCCATCAGTCGTTCCGCGGGACTTGTATGGTAGGGGAGGGAATTCAGATTAACCAGCATCGCGCCGGCTTCGTTGCCAAGTTGGATCTTTGAAGCCATGAGATGCTTCTCAATCGAATGATCTGCATGAACGTAAGCTGTCTTAGCCAACTCTGCATTTCCTGCTGTTGCATTGATGTTGCCCTGCTCAACAAACACCAGTTCGCTATCTCTAGCACCCTCCTTTTCTTTAGAAGCCAGAGAGTTGATGCCGCTCGTGGCTCCACTGATGGATCCAGAGCGATAAGCGCCTTGAGCGCTACGCAACCCGCCGCTGGCGCAGGAAGTAAGGAGCAGAGGACATCCAAGAAGCGCCGCAAGGGCGATCCTGCCGATCAGTTGTTTGGTCATGGTTTTTTGTTTGGAGTTGGGTTGGATTGGGGAGTGTTTTTCTGCATAGTGATTTTATTAACATCGCTGAATTCAGGGACATTGGGATCGAGACGAAGATTGGAAGTGTCCTCATTCACCATCTCCACAGTTGCATTTCCCAAAGGAAAACCGGCATCTGTCCCATAAGTGCTGTCGACACGCTCAATCAGTTTGTAGCTGTCTCCAGCCTTCACTCCAGCCGCCTCTCCGCGATCCATAATGATCAAGGCGCCCCGGCGGGCAACGATCTTGGGCGGTGAATAATTATCCAGAATTCTTTCGGCCAGTCTCTTTGAAAGCTTCTGCGTGATGTTCTGGATCTGTTGGGCATTGAAGTTGGCGGCTTCGCCGCCTACACCCCTGCGACCCTTGCCTCCATCTGCTACAGTCTCTGTAATAGCTTTTTTAGTGCCGCCATTAACCTTGGTAATTTCAAGGGTTGCAGAGATCGAGTTTGTCCAAATGGCTGCTTCCTCATTACCCAACACCTTCCGGTCAGTGACAAAATCCGTGATTTTCGCGGTGGCGATGTAATCTGCCTGCTGAACGCTCATATCCGGTCCGCCATCAGTCGGTTTTCCAAGCTCTTCACTGACTTGCCATTCTTTTTTCAGCGCATCCAGCGACTTGTCGCGAACCGCTAGTTGCATCAGTTTTGTAGCGCTCATCTCCTGAGCCAATGTGGCGGCGAAAGCTCCTTTGATACGGTCCTCCACGCTGGCCCTCAACTTGTCGATTTCGGTGGTATCCGTCTTGGTATCTACCTTGACACTTACTTCACGGCTTATCTGATTATGATTAACCTGAATGGAATCCCGTGCCGAAACCTCCCCGGTAACCGTCGGCTTTTTCACCTTCGTATTGAAGCGTTTCGCAATCTCATCCGTAATCAGGCCATCGGTGATCTCCAGCTTTTCCAATTGCACTACCTGGATCTTAGGCGCTGGAGTATTCTGGGCAGTCGCATGACTGGCAGCTAAAAGCGCAACAAGCGCTATCATCCGGGCAATATATCGGGTGGGAAATTTATCATTCATGAGATTTTACTTCTTGTTGGCCGCGTCTTCACGGTCGACCGAGAGATGCCCCCAGTCACTGATCGAACGTTGATCGACCCTATATCCGCTCTGACGGAGCATCTTGGCGTATCCCTCCAGCACCTTGATTTCCGCATCGTTGACCCTCTGTGTCATATCGAGCTTCTTGAGGTAGGCAAGCTGTTGATTAAACTTTGCCAACGTTTCATCGGAGGGAACAAGAACCACATCATATCGGTTCTGCCCGGTGAGGTTGATGGTTGCCGTGTAGGGCTTAAGTCCCTCATGCGTGACTTTAAGCTCATGCATTCCCCTGCCTGCTTGGATGGCACAAGGGGTCTGCCCCACAACAATGCCGTCGAGTTCAACGGATGCTCCGGATGCAAAAACTGGAACACTCTGGTTGCTGAAACTCGGAGTTCCGTTGGTCATGACAAATGACGGCATACTCAACCCATCCACCTTGGCATGAACCTCGCAGGTTGTACCGATGCCTTCTGCTGCTGCGGGAGATTGCCATGAAGTTACCTGTGCTGCTAGACCCGCCGCAAGGTCTTGCAGCAGTTTATCGTTGATCTGCTGTTCGTTAAAACTCCGTGCCCCGGCGGAATAATCGCCGGATTTGCTACGCGTCCCATCAGCATTCGAAACCATGGAGACCGTTCCGCGGGCGGTTCCCAAGAACATACCCGCCGCGGTTTGAGCGGGATGTATGTTAATACTTTCAACACTCAGGGTGACAACTGCGGGAATACCCTGGGAAGCCGCAAATTGTAGAGTTTGCTGTTTTGAAGAGAAGGCCTGCATGCCTCCCTCTCCAGATTTGGCTTGAAGTGCCTCTTTGGCGCTACCCGTCAGATCCTCAATGGTGACAAACTTAATGCCTGCATTCGAAGCCTTAGCAAGGAACTGTTGCACGAGCTTCGTTGCAAAAGTTGAAGGAATGGAGGGATCTGCGATCCTTGCAATCACAAGTGCTTGACCTGACTTTGGGGGAGCGATGAGGGACCCTTGGCTCGTCGGTTCCTTTGTTTGTGCCCCGGTCGGCGGAACCGTGGTTTTATCGTAGAAAAGGTAGCGGAACATCGTCTCGACCCTGCCGGATAATGACGACTGTGCTTGGGCGCCGACACCACCAAACAACATCAGCCCAAGAAAAATCGATAAGACATATTGTTTGCTCTTTTTTGAGCTCCAGAATTGGGGTAGTGGCAATTGCACAAAATGCGGTGTATCACATCGCGCGATTCCGTCAACCCAGATGAATAAAATCTTTCAAAATTCCATCCATTGTTAATCAATGTATGTGCTCCGTATATTTTTACCTGGCAAAAATAAGTCCAATTTTCATGTTTGATAACACGCGCAACTGCAAAGGTATTTTTGCCTTGTTCCTGATGCTTGCCGCCGTGCTTTCCGCGGCAGCAACGGATTCCTCAAAGCCTCAAGGCTCATTCCGCGAGGATGCCTTCCGAGGAGTGCCTTTCGGGGCATCGCTTGCCGATTTTTCAGCAAACAAGTGGGAACTCTGTCCAACCAATGATGCGGGTTGGATTAAGGCTAGGTTTCAATCCTTCATCCGCACAGACGAGCAGAAAGTCCTTGGTGACATCAACCTGCTTGAGATCACGTACTACTTTCTGGACGGGAAGTTTTACGGGGTCCTTCTCCAAACGGCCGACGGGAGCCAGACCGAGATCCTGAGGCAGGCCCTTGTGTCGACCAGGGGTGTGCCGTTGAACACGTCTCTTCCTGCCGGGGGGGCTGTCTGGATCGGAACTGCATCCACCGCAATTCTACAGAGAAACCAAGGTGCAAGTGATGGAGCCTTGCTGATCGTCGGGAATACTCTTCAGCAAAGCTACGAGGCCTATGTGAAGGATGCCGGGGGAAAGATCAGCAAGGATCTTTAGGGGGTCGTTGATCTCAGCACTTCCCTGGGCCAAAAGAGTTCATTCGTAGAGGAACGCGCCTCCACATCCCGTACAGGTATTAGCGCCCTTCTGCAGCGAGGAAAGCAGCACGATCTTCTCGCAATGAGGGCAGGAGGCAGTGTCCTCATTCTGTGGTTGGAGAGTTACTTCCATGGGTTGTTTTCTAGACGTGTCGAGGAGGGAGTGGAGTTCCTGAAGATCCTGTCTGACCAACTGGAGTTCGGTTTTTAGGATTTGCTCCTTAGTCCGGCCAGTTCTTCGTCGCCTGATTGCGACAAATAAAAGAACCAAGAAAAGAAAGAGGATAATCAATACAAAGGCCGTCGCCATCGGCACGGTATCGGCACGCCGATGAGTCCAGTGATCCACGCCTGTCTGCTCCCACAGCGCCAAGAGGGAAGAGAAACCGACGTTGGCGGTATCGGTTGTGGGTGTCGGGGATGGCTGATAGAGCGTCGTTTGCTGAACGGGAATACTGCCGTAAAATGGCCCCTTGTTCACTTTTAAGATATCACCGGCACGCTCCTCGATCGTGAGGGTGGTGCCTGCAGGCAACTCGATCCGGATTTCACCCATCGGGGTAACGCCTCCGAGTGTAACTCCCACGGAGGACTTGGTCTCCTTTTGCTGAGCATGAAGCATGCGGGGTGAGATGATTCCGGCCAAGGCGATCCCTGCAATGAGGATGGCCGCAAAACCACGGCCCCGTGTGTTTTTGGCAAGGGGTGGCATGGATACGTTCATGGCAAGAGTTTCAGAGAAGACTGGAAAAGGAGCGGGATCTTTGCAACACCAAGTTCCTGCATGCGTGACCTGCATTACGATTATCTCCTGACAAAAAGGCGTTTTGTAGCAGGCGCCCTCCTGACCAGCCTTGGATTGGGGCTTGGGAAGCTTTTTGGGGAGGTAAAGAAATCCTCCCCCGTCGTCCTGATCATCGGTGACTCAATGGCTCTCTGCGGTTTTGGCAAACACCTGGACGGTAAATTTCGCAAATCCGACCACCCAAAGGTCTTCACCTACATGGCGTGTGGGACGAACCCCCTGTCTTGGATGAAGATCCATACCTACGCCAATGTCAGGACGTCTTGCGGATTGTGGACGATCGAGTCTCAGGAAGACGGTTCCGTGAAGGAATTCGTGGACACCTATGGCATGACCCGCGGGCACAAACCGTCACCCCACCTCGTGCCCAAATTGGAAGACCTGCTGGAGGCGGTTCAACCCGATCTGCTGATCGTGCAGTTGGGCAACAACCTTCTCGATCTTCCCATGAGTAACAAGGGCAACCCTGGCGGGGTATTCGACCCCTATATTAGGCCCCTTCTGGACCTCGCAATCCCGAGAGTGGGGCGAGTTGTGTGGGTGACGCCACCCGTTTGTGGAAGAGTGCCCAAGGAAAAACAAGATCAGCTTGTCGAACACATCCAGTCCTACCAGGCAAAAAACTTCAGCGTGATCGACAGTAGGAACCTCCTCGCCTACCCCTACTCACATCTACAGGCTGACAAGCAGCACTTCATGGGGAAGGACATGGATCTCTGGGCCGACAAGGTCTTCGACATTATCTCGAGCGGACCATCGACTCCGGTTGCTTCGCTGCCGAACACAATACCGGCGCCCGTTTCTCCACCCCCGACCCCTCCAAAGAAAAAGGAACCCATCAAGGTCAGAGCCCTCCTCGAGGAGATCACGCCTCCTTTTTCCAAGGAGGAGACCGCCCCTTACTACAAGTGCCTCGTGGAGGAAGTCTATAAGGTTATCTCTTCCTCGGACAAGTCGCTGAACAACAAGCGGATCGCTGTTCTGCGAATCTATCTCTCCAATGAAAAACGGATGAGGCTGGAAGGGGGGCATTCCCTGAATGCAAAAAATCTGAGCCTGTTGCCCCTCGAGGATTCCCTCCTTGCCACATGGAAATGCCGCCGTGATGCCCGATATGCCGAGCTTGCCCAATATGTGACAGCGGAGGATTATTCCGTTGCAGCCAGTTCCGGGGAATAAAGCCTGTACCATGAATCTGCGTCACACAGTCCGAATCATTTCCGCGAGCGCGCTGTTGCTCTCCCCATGGATGCTGCGGGCTCAGGATTTCCGCTCAAATAGCAGTTTGGATTCCACGCCGCCGGCGGCCGAGTCACAGATGCGCTTTCCCCCGCTTTTCGGTCCCCACCGTGTCGCGGTGATGCTGATCGGTGATTCCCTCAGTTTCGGGCCGTTCGGAGAGCACCTAGAGTCGCTCTTGAAGAAAACAGTCGGCGATCGCGGGGTCTGTGTTTTTGCCTCCTGCGGCTCCTCCCCGCAAAGCTGGATCGATGGGGAGCCCGTCTATGTGACCAAGTGCGGATACCGTCAGGTCACACCTAATCCCAGGGAATCCGTCTTCAAGGATTTCGAGCATGGAAGAAAACCTCCTTTGACACCCACGCCCAAGTTGGGTCAGATCCTCTCTTGTTATCGACCCTACGTAGTCCTCATCCAGCAGGGAACAAACTGGATGGACGGCTTCAACCCCAAGAATCGCCAGGATTATCTGCGGTTGGGATCCTTCATCAGGAGCATGATTTTAGAAATCAGATCACGTTCGCCCGAAAGTCGGATCATTTGGATTCTTCCTCCTGCGGCCTCCAAATATCCCCAAGTGGTTCAGAGCTTGATCGCAGTTTACATCCGAAGCTGCGCGGTGGCTTTTCATTTCCAAACCATCGACTCGAGGAAGCTTACCGGTGACTACATCAAAGGGGTCACGGGCGGCGATGGAGTACACTATGCTGAGAAGCCGGCTCAATCCTGGGCCGACAAGGTGTTCTTGCGACTCAAGGCAATGGCGCCGGAGTTGATTGCGAAGCCGACGGCCGGATAACAGGGACTTTGTCCCATCGCCCTCCTTCCGTCAGATCGCGGGCCGTAAAGCACCAGATCACGGCTTTCTTTCCCGCCAGATTGTCGTGCCGTCTGGCCAGACTCCAGCGAGCCGCGGTCGCTCCCGACCCCATCACGGCGACCAGATCGACGGGAAAACCGAGGACAACGGCTAGTTGATCGGGTAAACCAGCCCCTTCCGCGTGCATGTCGCCACCGGAATGAAAAACCAGATTGTGACTGTCCCCCAGCAGAAGGACCGGACTGTTTCGTGAAACGGCGATGGGATGTCCCGCTGAAGAAACGGAGTTCAGGGTGACGGTCTCGGTCGATCCGTTCGTTGGGGCAAGGTCTCCCCGGAAAGTCAGGCTCTGTGAGGAGTTGGTTATCGGAATTGATGGAGCGATTTGGTTACCCGAAAGCTCGGGCAGGTTTTTCAGCATCTCGGAGGCTGCGATCCGGATTCCCTCCGGCGACCAATGGGAGTCTGTTTTGCAGTAAAGGGGAGCCCCTTTGTCACGGTGTTGGTGGAACGTATCGGCAAGGTCCAGAACAAGGACTCCATTGGTCCTGAGTTGGGCGCAGAAATTACTGTCAGCCGGGAAGGGGAGCGTTGCCGGAGGCTGAAGGCCAGCGGCTAATTTGTCCGGATAAATTGCTGCTTTGGCAGGTACTGGAACCACGAGCAGGCGGATGCCGGCCTTCTCAAGCTGATTTTTGAAGTCGACGATGGCCTCCAGTGCCTGCGGGCTCTCATTGGTGGGGCCCGTACTTTTCTTTATGTGCTGAAGTTCCGGAGCAAAGAAGAGCCATCCGTCAACTCCTGTCTGCACGTAGGAGTCCGCAGACTGGGTGAGACCGGCCAATGCCGTCTTGAAGATATGATCCTCCGAGTTCTGGGCTTCCAGAGGACAAACCAACAACATAATCAGAAGCAAAAGAAACACGGGAGGGCGCAATAGGCTGGTGACTTCGGTCATCTTGAGGAATTGCTTAGCCTATCACGTCCGATCTGGGTTGTCTTGCCCCGAAAACATGGGTATGAGCAACCCTCTCTTCGGAGGACACCGACACACACACTATGGTCTTCAGTTCGCATCTGTTCCTCTTTTACTTTCTGCCACTTGCGCTCGGGTTGTATTACGCCCTTCAAGGAGTGGGTCAAAGGGCGCGTAATCTGGTGCTGATCCTCACGGGATACGCTTTTTACGGATGGGCGGAGCCTATCTTCATGCTCCTGATGTTCACCACCACGTTCACCGACTGGTTTGCAAGCCTTGTGATTGCCCGCGGAGATCTCAGGATTTGGAGTTTTGCAGGGCAGGAGATCCATTGCTTGGAAAGCAGCTCCGTGCACTCCGGAATCCAAAAGGGGGCATTGGCTCTGTCCGTCGGCATGAATGTCGCGACGCTCGGCTTCTTCAAATACTTCAATTTCGGCGTCGTCAATTACAACGCCCTGATGAGATCCCTCGGGATCGAATCCTGGCAGTGGAACACTTTTTTTGAAGTGATCCTCCCCTTGGGAATCAGTTTCTACACATTCCAGGCGATCAGCTACACGGTCGATGTTTACAGGGGTGAAGCGAGGGCCATGGGGAACTTCCTCGATTTCTCCTGCTTCGTCTCGATGTTTCCCCACTTGGTTGCGGGTCCAATCCTCAAGTTCTCGTTTCTGGCCAAACAGATCGAGCATCGCACCCTGACTTCGGAAAAATTTGCGCGAGGGGTAGCTTTCTTCTGCCTCGGATTTTCCAAAAAGATCCTCTTGGCCAATCCGTGCGGAAAGATTTCGGACTTGAGCTTTCAGGCAGGGGCGCTACCTCCCGCCGAGGCTTGGTATGGGGCCGTTGCCTATTCCTTCCAGATCTACTTTGATTTCAGCGCCTATTCCGATATGGCGATCGGACTCGGCCTGATGCTCGGATTCCTCTTTGCCAAAAACTTTGATTCCCCTTACCGGGCTGTTTCGATCACCGACTTCTGGCAACGGTGGCATATCTCCCTCTCCAGTTGGCTCAGAGACTATCTCTATATTCCGTTGGGCGGAAACCGCCTCGGTGGTGCCAGGACCTATCTGAACCTCATGATCGTGATGCTCGTCGGTGGTCTCTGGCACGGGGCCTCTTGGAACTTCGTGGTCTGGGGTGGCATCCACGGGGGAATGCTGGCTTTGGAACGGTGGAAAGCAGAAAGGGAATTTACGCATCGTTTTCCACGGATTCTCCGGGTCGCGCTGACATTCATTCTGGTAACGATTGCCTGGGTCTTTTTCAGAGCCAAAGACCTTCCTTCAGCCGTGACGTATCTTGGAGCGATGTTCGGCCTTGTGAAATCGATCCCGGCCGCCGGACTCGTGGCGGGGATCACCCTTTCCCCGTATTATTCGGGAAGTTTCCTGATTGCCGCGGCGGTCACGTGGCTCTGCCCCCAGACCTGGGACTGGACAAGACATATCGGTCTGCCCCAAGCCATAGTCATCTTGATGCTTTTTTGGTTCTCGATCCTTGCGATGACTGGACAGTCCTATAATCCCTTCATCTATTTCCTCTTCTGAGATGACGAAAATCCGTATGGATCGCGAGGCGGCTGCACTACGGGAACTTGGCTTGACCGGGACGGCCCACCGAGTCAGGTGGATTCTGATCCTGGGCTTCCTTCTGACCATCTTCACCATTCCTATCATTCAGACATGGCGGGAATACAGGAAAGCCAAAGCCGGACACCACTCGGCCTTGACCACTCCCATCACAGCGTTTTCCCACGCCACCTCGGTGGGAAAGGGACTGATCTCATGCGGGCTCTTTCCGGCCATCTCCTCCGCCGATCACTCCCTCAAGGTGGATTTGCATAGTTTTGAGAAGTCCTTGGAAAAGGATTCGTTTCTCACGCATCGCCTTCTGCCCGAATTTCAGTGGTTCGCTACGAAATATCTCAACTTGGGCAATGAGAAAGTGTTTTTGGGACGAGATGGCTGGCTCTACTATCGTCCAGATGTCGATTACCTGACGGCTGGGGCTTTCTCCCTCAAGCCAACGGAATCCCCGGAGGGCAGCGGTGAGCGGCAATGCTCTCCCATTCCGGCCCTCAAAGCCTTTGGGGATGATCTGGCAAAGCGAGGAATCAACCTTCTCGTGGTGCCCGTTCCGGTGAAACCCATGATCGAACCGGAGCACCTCTCGCTCGACTCCAGAAAGGTTCAGACACTCCTTCAAAATGCCTCTTACGCTTCTTTTGTTGAGAAACTACGTTCGCAAGGAATTGAGGTCATGGATCTGACCGCTCTCCTCCTGAATCGCAAAGAATCCACCGGAAAGGCGCAGTATCTTCAAAGGGACACTCATTGGACGCCGGACGCCATGGAAGCCGTGGCCGATTCCTTGGCGGAAAGGTTACGCGGACTGTCTCCCGCAGATTTTCTCAGCCAGTCCAATCCTACGGGAGAATCCATGTCAGTCCATCAACCGGGGGATTTGACGGGTATGCTCGACCTTCCGAAATCCGCACCGCTTTTCCCCGATCAAGAGGTGGGCATCCTGCCGTTCCGAAGCACGGACAGAAGTCACTGGAAGCCGGATCCGTCCTCACCCGTAATTCTGCTGGGAGATAGCTTTTCCAGAATCTTCTCCGCGGAAGATCTCAACTGGGGACGGGACGCGGGTCTGGCCGAACGTCTTTCGGAGAAACTCGGTAGGAACATCGATGTACTGGCCGTCAACTCAGGAGGCTGCAGCTCGGTGCGCCAGTCACTGGCACGGTCACCCAAGCGCCTCGACGGCAAGAAAATCCTCCTCTACGAGTTCTCGATGAGGGATCTCTCGGGAGGGGACTGGAAAGTGATTCCCCTTCCCAACGCAATTTCTACTTCTGCCAAACCCGAACAATCTAAGGATGCCATTACCCTGACCGGCGTCATCGATGAGATTTCGGATATTCCTCCTCCCGGATTGAATCCTTACAAGGACTTCGTCAGAAGTCTCCACCTCAAAGAGGTGGAGGGTGGTGCCGCCCGTGACGCTCTGGTCTTCGTTCAAGTGATCCGCAAGGGACAATTCACCGGCGCCGAAAGTTTGCACTCTGGCAAACGAATCACGCTTCACCTGCTTCCTTGGGACAAGGTCGAGGCACAATTTGGTTCCCTGAACCGATCGGAGCTTCAGGGGGTGGCAGCGGATCTTCCCAATGTCTACTGGTCCGACGATTACTAGCCCGTAAATTGTTTTGTCATCGTCTCACATCAATGTGTTAATAATCTGCTGCCTATTCGGTATGAAAAGAGCGTCCTTCATTTTAGCCCCCCCTTCTTGCCCTGGCTCCGGCCTGCGGAACCGGAAGATCTGTTGAGGCGGATAAGATGAATTATTCGCTGACGCAGGCAAAGAAAATCCCGGCCAGGCGCAGAAAAGGGCTGCTAACCTCAGGAGTCCGCGTACGGCTCCGAGTCTCCAACCCCGCCATAGCTCCCATACAAGGAAAAGTGTCGCCGCAATAAAAATATACTGCTGCCACTGGGCGGAGCCTTCGAGAATCATGAATTTAGGGGTTTAGACTGAAGGCTGAGGGCTGTCAGCTACTGAAACAAACAGAGCAGATGCATTGGTCATGAAGAAGCGGCGCAAGAAATCAATCCTACGCCGCCTCCTCGGGGTGGGGGGAAAAGGCGCCTGGGAAGGCGGCTTTGCTTGCCTCGCTCGTGCGATGTCATGCGAGCCTCCAGGCGAGCAGTCCGAGGATCATCGATCCGAGGATGCCTGATCTGGGAAGATTGGCAGACAAATGGCACTCGTTCCTCAGTTCCTATCTTCCTGATTTGCTGGCTTGGCCGTTGCTTAGCATCCGTTGCATCCAGATGAATTATCCTTCAATCTCCTCCGTTACACCAACGGGAGCCGTTTCCAGCGTCTCGTCGCGCAGGGTGCTGTTCGTGGCTGCGGCGGGCGGTAGTTGCTCGTCCCGACCGGTGAACTTGACGCTGAGGAGCTTGCTGATGCCGCGCTCCTCCATGGTGACACCATAGAGAGAATCGGCACGCGACATCGTGCGCTTATTGTGGGTGATGACCATGAACTGGCTCTGGCCGATGAACCTGTCGAGCAGCTTGATGAATCGCCCGATATTCGACTCGTCGAGCGGGGCGTCCATTTCGTCGAGCACACAGAAGGGGGAGGGCTTCACCATGTAGATAGCAAAGAGCAGGGCCACCGCCGTCATGGTGCGCTCGCCGCCGGAGAGGAGCGAAATGCTCTGGAGCTTCTTGCCAGGAGGGCTGGCGATGATCTCGATGCCGCTCTCGAGCGGATCGCTCTCGTCCATGAGGAGGAGGTTGGCCTTACCGCCGCCGAAGAGCTGGGTGAACATCTCCAGGAAGTTCACGCGGATCTTCTCGAAAGTCTCCGAGAAGAGCTCCTTGGTCGTCTTGTTGATTCGGGCGATC
>Ga0209829_10002033_pt1 | contig 15690 bp, 13 predicted proteins | sample C_140205_EF_Meta_FD_187311 | JGI IMG/M metagenome (GOLD analysis project Ga0209829, IMG submission 187311) | Freshwater microbial communities from Lake Croche, Canada to study carbon cycling - C_140205_EF_MetaG (SPAdes) (version 2) | ecosystem: Environmental > Aquatic > Freshwater > Lake...
TGGCACTGGCACTGGTACTAGCACTGTCACTGGTAAGGGTAAGGGTAAGGGTAAGGGTACTGGTACTGGCACTGGTACTGGTACTGGTACCGTGAAGGCTGGCAAGGCTGGCACCGCTAAGGCTGGTAAGGCTGGCAAGGCTGACAAGGCTGGCACCGCTAAGGCTGGTAAAGGTAAAGGTAAAGGTAAAGGTAAAGGTAAGTCTGGCAGTAGTACTAGTACTAGTTTTGGCACTGGTACTGGGTTTGGTACTGGCACTGGCAATGGCACTGGCAATAGCACTGGGGTTGGCAATGGCACTGGCACTGGCAATGGCACTGGCACTGGCAATGGCACTGGCAATGGCACTGGCACTGGCACTGGTAAGGGTAAGGGTAAAGGTAAGGGCAAGGGCAAGGGTACTGGCGATGGTACCGCTAAGGCTGGTAAAGGTAAGGGCAAGGGTAAGGGCACTAGCGATGGTACCGCCAAGGCTGGTAAGGGTAAAGGTAAGGGCAAGGGCGATGGCACCGTGAAGGCTGGTAAGGGTAAGGGTAAGGGTAAGGGTAAGGGTACTGGTACTGGTACTGGTACTGGTACTGGTACCGGTACAAGCAACGGTACAAGCAACGGTACAAGCAACGGCACTGGCAATACCAGTTCTACTTTTAACGCAGGACCTGCAAAACAGGATGTGCTCGTCATACATACCGATAAACGCCTGACACCTGCTCAGATTGCCATACTCAAGAAAGACGTGCAAAAGGTTTATCATACAAAGGCTAAGGAAGTTGATGAAATTACCGGATCAAACCTTACAAAAATAGGTGGTGGGCCAGCAGATGACATGCTAGGTGAAGTTATAGAGGTTAAACTAGAAAATCCTCCTAAGCCAGGTACTAACTTATCCAAACAAGACAAAGAACTTGATAAGATTCTAACAAAAGACCTAGGCATGGCAGTTAACGTGGCAAATGTGAAAGCAAATGCAAAGGGTCTACCAGCCGAGCCTGTTCCATTTACCGAGCCTGCAGCAAACTCTGGTAAAAATATTATCATGGATTATTCTGGACCTATAGATGATACACATTTTCCAATAATCGAAGCAGATTTCAAAAAGGCTTTCGGTGTCGAGCTACAAGCAATAGATGAAGTGAATCCCGATGGTACTCTTACAACTCTTAGTGGCATCACACCAGTTACAGCACCTACAAAGGTTACCATGGTAAGTAGGGCAAAGGCCGCCGCATCAAAGGTCGGATCAACTCTTAAGAAGGTTGGATCTAAGGCCGCATCTGGTCTTAAGAAACTTGGATCTAAGGCCGCATCTGGTCTTAAGAAGGTTGGATCAAGCATATCTAAAGGATTCTCAGCACTAAAGGGAAAACTAACTAAGAAGAAGAACGCATCTGTAGCACCTGCACCTGCAGCTGCAACAGGTAAAAAGCCTGGTGTCCTTTCACGTCTATTTGGCAGTAAGAAGAAGAACACATCTGCAGCACCTGCAGCTGCAACAGGTAAAAAGCCTGGTGTCCTTTCACGTCTATTTGGCAGTAAGAAGAAGAACACATCTGCAGCACCTGCAGCTGCAACAGGTAAAAAGCCTGGTGTCCTTTCACGTCTATTTGGCAGTAAGAAGAAGAACACATCTGCAGCACCTGCAGCTGCAACAGGTAAAAAGCCTGGTCTCCTTTCAGGTCTATTTGGCAGTAAGAAGAAGAACACATCTGCAGCACCTGCAGCTGCAACAGGTAAAAAGTCTGGTGTCTTTTCAAGTTTAAAGGGTATGTTTACCAGTAAGAAGAAGGGTTCATCTACAGGTAAAGTAGTCGCAAATCCCATGAATCCTAAAGTAGTCACAAATCCCCTGGTTAAACTCAAAACAGAAGGGGGCGGTCGACTTGTTGGTGGCACGCAGTTAGAACTCATATCAAAAAAGCCTCTAACTGGTAACTTATCAGCACAAGAAGAAGATCTTACAGCCAAACTGAAGGCAGATGGAGTACCAGTCGGCACGATCTCTGATAGACCTGCCAGGTCAAGGCCTCACCTTAAAAATGCCGTAAACTCTACTGGTAATCCTCTAAACCCTGATGGTAATAAGACATTCCCATACGTAAATCTCCTCTCCAACCCCGAGGTCGCAATCGAGGTCATAGGAGAGCAGTTGCGTGGAATGACAGCGCAGATCAATGAGACTCCATCTCCCCTCATACACAAGATCAACGATCAACAATCCGTCACATACTACGAGTTTGCGGTCCCAGGCCCAGGTGGACAGGGCTTACGCCTATTCCGCGTCTTCATACCCAATGGTAATGCGGAGCAAAAGATGTTACGGGTCATCGAAATCAGAAATCTAGTGGGTACAGGATTTGAACAGGAACAGTATGTACATGGCCCTGCAGGTCTCATGCAGATTATAGATGATGTAAAAGAGGTGTTAATGAAACAGGCACAATCCATCACATCCGCTCAGAGCAAGGTTGAAGGTTATAAACATGGTATGGCGGGCTTAGATAAGCACCAAGCCAGGTTTGCCAAGAAACTCATTCCAGTTCTCAGCGAATCAAGTTCAGCAGATCAAAAATCACAGGTAGAACTTGAGAAAATATTAGTCGAAGTACAAAACGAGTTTAAGACAGTAAATAAAGGTAATCCATAAAGATGACATTTAATAGGTTCATATCATACAATATCAGAAGTTCTATAAGATTTTCTGATATTGTTTAGACCGACGGGCATTTCAAACCGGCACTATTTAGTAATAACGACAAACATATCATTCCCCCAATCATCTCCATTGTAACAGAACATACAAGATGTATAAATATACTCATTGTCTTCATCTCTATATTGATAACAAATACGGGTATTGTTACAACTTTCACAATCACCTTTGCACTTTACACTGAAGTCATTATATTTTTTGTGAGGTATGTGCCCCCCATTTGCTTTTTCGCCAATAATGATATTACTACGAATATGAGGTATTATGATGTTTTTCTGAGGATTATTAATAGGGCATTCATTAACAAAGTGTCCTTTTTTACCACATTTATAACACTCGTCTTTCATAGAATGAATAACCTCTGATATCTTCTTTTTATCATTTTCGGAAAGTTTTATAGTAGAATAAGAACCGCCCCTAACGTTTTCTATACCATACTTATCCATAGCAAGATAAGTATGTTTCTCCTCTGCAAATATATCATTACCATCAAGAACTGATATAACTTTTATAGGTTTATGTAACTGCGTCCATTTACTTCCATTTCCTGTAAAGTGTTCTAAGACTCTCCTATCTATCATATTAGTTTTTCCAACATAATATTTTTCATTTTCAAGTTCAATCAGATATATCTTAGATGCCATTCTATGATGTTTGATTAATATAAAATAACGATCAATTTTTAGCGACTAAGTGCCGGTTTGAAATGTCCAGCGGTCTAAAAACCTACGCATAGTATAGGATGAAGGGACGAAAGGTTCCTTTACTTAGTTTAAGCGATAATCCAATAGGGACTGATCAAAACTTAGTGCGCAAGGAAACTGCGGAAGATAAGCCCGGTGTAGGAGTTCTGATTGATACCGAGATCATAGGCGGCTCTGAAACAGTGAAGGCATATCCGTATTTTATCACAGTGAACGGGTTTCGTTATTATGGTAGCACTCCAGAGGATGTCGTGGAAAATGCTAGGAACTATACGGGGCCGAAACTAAAGAATCTAAGCACAAAAGGCACGTCTGGACCTGTTGGTACTTCTGGGCCCGTTGAATCACTAGGTGACACATCGACGAAATTCAATACTGCGCTAAGTGAATCTGTCAACGACTTTGGATCCAACACTAGTGGTATACAGTCAAACCTTTTTGGAGAGGCTGATGCTCCAAGAACTAGGGGCACTATTTCTGCAAATAACATTGCGGGATTTAAGGCCGCATCGAAGGCAAAGAGGGATAAAGCCAAGGCTCTTGCTGATCGTGCTGGCTTATCTAGTAAATCCGGCATCGGTGGTATACAGTCAAACCTTTTTGGAGAGGCTGATGCTCCAAGAACTAAGAGCACGATTACTGCAAATCAAATTGCGTCAGCCAAGGCGGCCTCAAAGGCTGCAAAAGAGGCAAAGAGGGCTGAGGCCAAGGCAGCTGCGGAGGCAAAGGTTGCAGAGGCAAAGGCAGAGGCAGCAGCAGCCGAGGCCGCCGCAGCTGCTGCTGCGATTAAGAATGCAGCAGATAAAAAGGCCGCTCTAAATGCTGCTGCCGCCGCCGCTGAAGCCGCCGCCGCTGCCGAGGCCGAGGCCGCTGCTGCAGAAGCTGAAAGAGCCCGAAAGGCGGCTGAAGAGCAGGAGGCCGCCGAAGCAGCTGCACGAGCCGCCGCTGCTGCAAAAGCCCGAGCTATCGCAGAAGCCAATGCCGCGGCCGCCGCCGCTGCTGAAAGAGATCGAAAGGCTGCAGAAGCCGAGGCCGCTGCCGCAGCTGCAGAGGCTGCCGCAGCCCGAAAGAGGGCTGAAGATGATGCTAAAAGGGCCGCCGCGAATGCACAGAAGGCCGCAGAAAATGCACAAAGGGCAAAAAATGCACAAGCCCGAAAGGATGCTGAAGATGCAAAAGCCGCTGCCATCGCAGCCGCTGCACAGGCCGCTGCCGCCGCAGCAGCTGAAGAGGCCGCCAGAGCTTTAGCCGCCAGGCAAAGGGAAGCAGCAGCTGCAGAGGCCGCTGCCAAGGCGAAAGCCGAAAGTGACGCCAGAGAGTTAGCAAAGCAACAGGCTGCACAGGCAAAGGCAAAACAGGAAGCTGCCGCTGCCGAAGCGGCAGCAAAAGCAAAGGCAGCGGAAGCAGCGGCCCAAGCCCAAAAGGCTGCGGCCGCTGCCAAAGCAACAAGAAATGCAGAAACTCTACGGATGGCAGAATCTGCCAAGGCCGCCGCTGCCCAAGCGGCGGTTAGCGCAAAACCCAAACTCAGTTATGCAAATATCGTTAAACAGGGTGTGAGAACAGTCGCCACACAGGCTGCAAAGACCGCTACCAATGTCTACGGAAAAATCAAAAATCTTACACAAGGCGTACCATCCTATATGCGTTCAACGAACTCATCTAGACAGAAGCAGACTCAGAAATTCAAGCCACCATCCGGACGGCAACCATTCAGAGGTGGTGCCAGTAAAACAAGGCGTCGCTCCAGATCATCGACGCGTAAGAAGATCAAACGATAAGAGGATGAAGATACCAGTTCCCACAAACAGCAGAATCTCTGTTTGTGAATCATGTGACTTCTTCTTTTCCAGGACTTCCAGCCTGCCCATTAAAGTATTAATCTGTCCCAGTAACTCGGCCCTATCGTCTTTCACATCACCCTTCCTCTCACTTATGGTTTCAGGCACTGTATCATTCAACGTCTTCTTCGCCGTCACCTTCCCGTCCTTGTGTTCAATGTTCATGGACCATCCGGACTGCTCCTTCGTATCATCACTCACGTAGGCAGTGTAACTAGCAGCAGGGCTCAGCGGCTTCCACGTATCATCGAGATTAGGTTCCGGGAGGCCTCCAGCCTTCGACACCCCTTTCAGATCAAATGTCTTCGTGAAATCCGGTTGCAGCATAAAGTTGGGATTATCACTCCCAACTGCGCTAAAACTGGAGAACCCCTCCTCGTCATCTACATCCTTCCCAAAATAGGCCGGTGTCCCTGCATCCGAAAAGAGACAACTCGCCTTCGGGAGAACAGGAATCGTGAATCCGTCCTTCTCTTCTTGCACGCTGTTCACCGAGTCCATGCGTTTCACAAGCCGATCGGGGTCAGTCGGAAGATCCTCTTTCACTGAATCCGAATAGGCAAGAGAAGGTCCCTTCAACTTCTTCGCCTTCTTTCTGGCTGCCCGACGTTCCTCCTTACTCGCCTTTGAATCCGTCCCACCCACGAAAGGAAAGCCTGTAGGCCCTGTCAGTCCTCGATGAACCGACCCCGTGTCAATGTTTGGAAATGCATCTTCTAATGAACAGAGGTCCATAGCCTCACTCTGTTTTCAACCAAGGAATTCTTATCGACAGATTCTCATACCACTGAGAAGAATGAACAGTCGTCCCATCATGAAAGGGGGTGCAAGGGAGCACATGATAGACATCATCAAAAAGTATGCACAGCCCCTCAACGTCTATGTAGGCGTGACACTCATCCTGCTCATCACCTACGTGGGCCAGATCCCCAAAAACATTGCCTTCCGAGCAAATACCTTCCTCGGCCGTCTAGTACTCTTCTCGCTTACCATCTTCGCGGCTGAAATGTATTCCTGGATCTACGCTCTCCTCATGGCTCTTTTCACCGTTCTCATCATTGCCGTATCTCCCCGGACTCTTAAAGAGGGATTCCAGGCTCTGGCACCCGATATTGATGTGAAGCTCGTAACCCAGAAGAATAAATGGTGGTCCGAGAAGGTGTTCAAGGAGGACCCGCTCGGTATCGAGGAAGACCGTGTATCCACATCCTCTATCCAGGATAACTCGAACGCCAGTAACTCCAATACGAGCTCAAAATAACCGCACAACACGGTACAGGGCATATCCCTCAGTAGTATTGTAGGCTACAATAAGTACCTCCGAACGGAGGTACTTATTTTGGCACAACACGGTAGGATGAAGCTCAGTGTAAAGAGTTTCTTGAAGGTGTCTGACACCGTGGAAAAATACATGAAATTCGCGGTTGTAATATTCTTTCTCGGCTGGAACGTCATCGAGGGTGCCGTGTTTGAAAATGAATATCCCGCTCTGTTCGTGAGGCTGTACCCTATTGCGGCCTGGCGCCTCCTTCTCCTGGCTGCACTCATTGCCGGCGCACTCTGGGACCCCTATGTCGGTGTAATGCTCGCCTTCACTGCCTTCTTCTACGTGATGGATATGGAGGTCACGATGGAAAAATGGGCTTCTAAATAGAGATGAGCCTTCCCCCACCTCCCGTTGCAGCGGCAATGGGTCCACTCAACCCTATAGAGGCATTCATAACGGGCTTGAATACAAACACATACCTGATCGGCATGAGTATGATTCTCCTGAATCTGGGAGGTCGTCATCTGGCCCCTGGACTTACGGCGGAACAGGACAAGTTCTTCCAGAATCCCTGGATTCGTCGCATCATGTTATTCGTGGTGATCTTCGTGGCGACACGTAACATGATCACAGCACTTTGGCTCAGTATAGGACTCGTCTTAGTGATAGGATATCTACTCAACGAGCACAGTAATCTGTATCTTTTTGGGGAACCGACGCCACTTCCACCAGCCGCGACACCTCCTCCTACAGCGGGATTAACTCCGGAGGAACAGGAGATCTATAAGCGCCTACATGACAAGGTGGGGCGCATGAAATCCACTGAAGAGTTGGATCGGAAGAAGGAAAAGGAGCCGATGGATAAGCAGCTCGTGGGCTGGTACAAGCAGAATATGGGTGTTCTTCAGCAATATATCAACTAGACGTTCAGACTCAGGACGTTACCGACTGCCTGACGTCTGCGCCTTCCACGACCAGCACGGGACTCGGTCGTGCTACCAATATCATCACCCGATACCATCGATTGGATCTCAATGGCCGCTGCAACAGCGGGCTGAGGATTCATAGGGATCTCTGGAAAGGCCGTGCCATCCATAGACTCATTGCGCCTGGCCTCCGCGAAAGACTCGAGAATGTCATCGACGCCAGTAGGGCCGCTCATCTCACGCCTGGCCGTCTGCTTAGCAGGCTCCATAGATGCCACAGGCCGGCTCACATTCTGTTGGAAGTTCACCTCTGCTCTCGCGCGGGCCTGGGCCTCTCCTGCCGCCTGGGCCGCTGCCTGGGCGGAAGAACCGAAGAAGTTGCCCGTCTGGGCAACAGGAGCACCTTGGGGTGCCTGGGCCCCGTTCATCGCCATATTCATAAAGTTGCCGAATCCTGGACCCGCCTGGCTCGCCGCTGCAGAGGCAAACTGCTTGGCCAGATCAGGATTGTTCTTCAGAATGTCATCGGCGTTGATACCTGACATACGGGACTTCAAGAAGGTGTTGCTCACGTGACACATGAAGCCGGAACCGGCCAGGGCCATCATCAGACGTGCCTCAGGAGGCATCTTACCGCGCTCCTTATACTTGTCATAGAGCTCCTCAAAGATCTCGTCGAAATCCTCCACATTCTCGTGAACCGCCTCGGACCATCCGTCGAGCTTCACGTCAAAGGGATCGAAACGGCTATTTGCCCACTCGAGGCCCGTCACCACGGACATGAGAGCCTGGCGCTGGAACTTGACAGACGCCTCCAGATTGCGTGCATCGACGAGACGATTGAACTCCTGGGTCATCTCCTCGAGAGTATTGTCCATTGTGTAGCGCTTGCTCACCGGGAAATTCTTTTGCTCGAGGCGGAGGAGCTTCGCAATCAGCTCGGACTTCTCCTTGCGCTCCTTCTCGGGATCCATGCGGGGTGTGGCTGCGGATGAAAGGCTGAAGCCAGGGGCGGTGGAGGTCTGCATGTTGGAGAAGAGACTGCCACTGGACCTCTCCTCCTCGGCCTTTGAGAACTGGATCTCAATAGGGGCTGACATCTGAGGACCGCTGAGGCTGGGCCCGCCGAGATTGAATGAAATAGGCTCCATGGTACTGAGGTTTCCAATTTCAACCTCGGCAAGGGCGGGGGGCTCAGGATTAGAGGAGGCACCCCCGTTATTGTTGCCCCTCTGCCGCCCAGGATTCGCCAACATACCGAGGCCGAGGGCGTCGTTGGAATCTGAAATGTTAATAATGTTGCCGATATCCTTTGTGAAATCGGGCCCATCCATCCCTATCGCCATAGATTCCATCTCGTGGAGTGTCACACCGCGATCCATCTTCTTCGTTTTGTTTCGTTCTTTTTAGATAGCTTTATAGCGCACTCCTCTGCCGGGTATTTCGTAGAATTCTGAATCCAGAATCATATGAAATGCCTAATCAACCTTCTTGGCCAACTTGATTTCCGTTATCTTGTAGCCGTCCTTCATGTAATCTTTTGCCCTTTTCCATGCCTCTCGCTCACTTCCTCTGCGTGAAACCTTGATTGTGACCCTATTTGTCCGCCTTGTGCTGAGAAGCCGCTTCCGTTCCTTTTCGCCACTGCTATTACTATAGTTACTGCTACGGCGGTTGCGGCTGCCACTACGGCTCCTACCAATCGTCATTGCACCGAGTGCCTTCTCCAGAGTATCCATCTACTCATAGGCCTTATTTGCCCAGCACGACATGCCCACCACGACGCCCCTCCCTCACAACACGAGTATACCCCTCATCGTGAAGCTCCCCCAATCGGTCACGGAATGTCTTGTTGCCTAAGACCCCTTCAAAGGCGGTCATGCCTGCAGGAATATCTACAGACACCTCATCCCTTGGAGCTACCGTGGCCCTCCTCCTACGTGCACGATCCTCATTCATTGCCATTGAAGCTCCCTTAGGTCCCTTGACTGTCCTAGCCCTAAACCCAGGCCGCTTCTTAAAGACCTTCTCGGCAATACCGGACCTTCCTTGACGAGAAAGAGGAGCCCTACTATTTCTCTTAGTAAGAGACCTGGCATTTCGGATTGCCTTTGCAACACTGGGCCTTGTCACCCTGAGGCGCGCCTTTTGAGCCGCACTCAGAGTACGACCCATTGAGAGCCGCCTAATATTCTGCATACCAAACCCGCGGGTACTGCGTTGCCTGCTGCTTTTGTTATTGTTCTTCTTGGTGTTATTTCTCCGGGGGGACGCAGGTTTTTGACCCAAGCTTGTTGATCCAAACATTTTTACTAGATCATCCATTTCTAACTATGCCTCCTAAAAAGAATCAGCGCCTCTCAGACCTGGCAGTTTGGATTGCCCTAGCAACACTGGGCTTTGTGACCCTGAGGCGCGCCTTTTGAGCCGCAGTCAGACTACGCCGCTTTGACAGCCCCCTAACATTCCGCATATTGAATCCACGCTTCCGCGTATTCTTCTTATAAGACGCGGGCCGATTAGACAAGCTCATCGATCTCATCCCTTTTAGTAAGTTGTCCATTTCTAACTATGCTTCTTAAAATAATCATATCATACGGTCCCAGCACATGCAAAAGGCATCCGCCAGATCCGACTTCTTCCCGTGCCCTTTAAAGACACCTAACCATTTTGCCGCGTCATCAAGTTTGCCTGCCGTGAGGAGCTGTTCGACCTTCGCCTCCGAGGCATCTTTACGGGATTTATAACCGGAATCACCCGTTTCCAGCCCCTGGACCTTTTTTCCCGCGTGGACGAGTTTCAGTGGAGGCGGGCCAGGCTGTAGAATATCACGCAGTGTGGCGAACAGGAGAATCTGCACCGACTTCATTGTGGGATTTTTAAGAACCGGCTGGTTTTCCAATAGGATGTGGGTGGCTTGGCGAAAGGATTCCACGTGACCGGTGACGAACGTGCGGATCGCGTCATGGAGGATGGTGAGTTCAGTATCGATCGCATTCTTCTTTTTCACTTTTTCTATAGGGAGTGAGTGCTTCTCTGCGAGAGCTGTGAGGAGTTTCACCTTTGTTGCAGATCGGACAAGGGGGCAGAGGGTGCGCAAGGTCTTCAGATCCGGAATACGTTTATAGACTGCGCCGCCACTGAGATCCTTTATGGGTGGATGCGTAGGAGGGCAGTGGCGGAGACAGGTGGGACCGGCCACGGGATTCGTGAATGCGGCAGTCACGGAACATTTACAGCAAGTGATCTTCGTCTTGGGGACTTCCGCCCCGGAGCCTGTAAGAAGATCATAGTTCTGCCAGCCGAGGATTTTAGGCTTTTCCCCGGATTCCATGAGACACCAGGCGAGATTGCGGATTCCAATATCAAATGCCAGAACACGTTGTTGTTCTGTCATTTACTATTCTCTGTAGGAACCTTTTAGACGGTGGTGTTGTAGGCCTTTAAGGCACAACACTTCTGGTCGTGTTGTAGGCCATCTAAAATACCCTCCCCTGGAGGGTATTTATCTTAAGCACAACACTTATCCCCTTGGCGTATTGCGCCCGCCCTCATACGTCGTAGTAATAGGCGTCCTCTGCACTGTAGGGGCTGCCTGGCTATACTCCCATGTGCCGAAGAGATCAGGAGCAGCGGAATCGGCACGCTCAATCCCAATCCCTCCAGGCGCATGCGTAGTAGTGCGTGTACAATCATCCGTTGCACACTTCACAGTGATCGCCGGAGGAGGCACGACTGTCTTATCGAGCCCATAAATCGATCCAGTCACTTGGGAAAGACGCTCCCTCGTCACACGGATAATCTCATCAGCATTCTTCGTCATCCATTCCTTTGTAGCAAACTGCTGTCTGCTCGGAATGTTCTGTGAGCAATGTGATGCGTAGTCCGTCACCAGACGACCATCCGACATGGGCGCCGCCCAACCAGGAAATCGGGAGTCGGAAGTGGGGAGTTGACTCCGCTTTTGTTGCTCTCGGAGCTCAAAGGGGTCGGCACTGGCGATTCCGGAATAGAAGTTTGGGCTTGTTGGAAGACGAAATAGCTTTGAATCCATGATATCTGTTGTAACCCTATATACTTACTCCAAAGATGTAGCATCCTGTCCCAAATCAACAACACTGCCGTCCAAAGCTGCTGCGGATCCAGAGACATTCTCCGCTCCTGCTGTCATGCCGGTATTAGGAAGAGGGACAGAACGACGCAGTAGTGTCAGGAGGTCGGTGCGGTTCATGTTCTTCCTGGCCCTCAGACCCCTCTTCTCGGCCTCCGCCAGAAGATCGTTCTTTGTCATGGTCTCGAACTCGGTATTGGCGTCGGCAGGGATCTCGGGGCCCACAGTTTCTATAGCACTCTCGTCGGGAGTCTCCGCCTGCTCATGGGCCTGCTCGAGAACGGAAGAATAGAAGCTCTCTTCGGGAATGGGCTCGGACTCGGAAGACTCGAGGGGAATGGGTCCAGACAACTGTACAGGTGCCTCCTCAGGGCTGGGGCTCACAGGAATAGAGGCTCCTCCACGAAATCCGCTGCTCATCAGAGAGTCGATTGCCATCTTCAGATCCACGATCACAGACTCCATCATGCTTCCCTTACGCTCATAGAAGGAGATGCGCATGTACAAATAAAAGAAGGCAGCGCCACACACGACAAGCACGACAAGACCTACGATCAGGGCATCAATCTGCATCGCGTGTTTCTCCTTATCGGGGAGAGTTTGCCGGTGTTCTCGTTCCGCGGCTAGGCACATCACAGGCCGGCACATCACAGGCCGGCAAATACTTGCCTTATTCGTGATGTAGGCACAAGTTAATAACCCTCCGTTCGGAGGGTTATTAAGTTCGGCACATCACAGACCATACTTCTCCCACACGGTATGAACACTACTCACCCGACAAATGCCCCCCTCAGCCCTATAGGAATATGTGATACGACCACCCTTTTGGGTAGCAGGGCAACAAATCGCCTGGACCGTGTCGGGCCGTTTCTCCACAAGAGGGAAGATGTGCGTACTCACCACACTGTATGCCCCACTTGCCCACAACTTCTTCAAAAAGAGCTCTGCACTCCGGACTCCATCGGGAGGATTCGTACTGTGGAAGAGTTCATCAAAGAGAACAAAGCCCTTGCCCTTACGGGTGGCCCGAAGACAGTCTGCGGCGAACTTCACTTCCGTCTCGAACATGGAATATTTACCGGGAGTATCCCGAAGCTGGAGGCCGGAAGCGATCCAGTCGAAACGGGGCATGATCGCCTCGATCGCGGGAGCAACCCCATAGGTGTGTCCGAGGATAACAGACTGAAGGGCCGCCCGCAAAAAGGAGGACTTCCCTCCGCCGTTTGGCCCCGTAATGATTGCATGATGCTGACCATCTTCAGATAGGGCAAGAGAGGAGGGGATAGGATCCTTCAAAGAGATGTCACGCATGTCCAAAAGAAAAAGCATATCGGGCTTGAAAGTGACAAAACGGAGTTCACGGTTTTGGGAAATCCGCCAGAGGATTTCCAGATTCGCCAAATCCTGGAAGATGATCCTCAGCCGTTCGGGCTCGTCCTTGATCAAAAGGAAGGCTCTCCGAGAATCCGTTTCATCCAGTTCCTCCAAAGTGTCCGCGAGTTTTACAGGAAGATCCCCGAGATCCGCCCGGATCGCGCGAACAAGATCCCGAAGGGCGAGCAACTTCTTTCCGAAATCCACAATCACCGAATCCGTTTTATTGAGATGGAGGGCGTTCTGGATGGGCTGGATCATACTTTGGGCGAACGTGAAACCGAAAATAATGAACTGGGCGATCGATCTTGCGGAATACATGTCCGGCTGGACGCCTGGTGGAGTTCCCATCTGGCCCACCCACATTCCTTGGAGCATACGCACATACTCCTGCTGCTCTATGGGGAGGGCGTAGACGAAGCGGAGAAGGATGTAGGGGAGGATCCAGGCGACGATGGGGGTGAGTAAAGTCATAGTGGGAACCACCCAGATTTTGAAAAGGGCCATGACGAGAATCATGAAGGGGGCCTGATTCAGGGGCTTGAACCATTCGTCTTGAAAGGACAGTTGGGCGATGGCGTCGGATTCGAGGGAGTCCTTTTCGGAGGCGGTTTTGAAGAAGTTGGAGAGTTCTTGCTCTATGGAGGCGGCTTGGGTGAAATGGGACTCCCAGGCGGGGGCCTTCATTCGTAGGGTGCGGATTGTGTGCTGACGGGCTGCGAGAGTCATGGGCTTTATGAGGGTGGCGAGGGCGAGGGATTTCTGTAGGATTGTGGGGGCCTGTTCGAGTTTACAGCCGAGAGTATCGGACAGAGTTTGGAGATTCGCGTCTTGGGTGATCTTGTAGCCGGCTGCGATCGAATCTTGGAGCGACATTCTGTAGGCTTTGGAGAAGGTTCTTTCGGGGTATTGAACGCTAAGCCTGGGGCCTAGCGGCGACTGGACCCCCCATGCTAAAATTGCAATAAACTGCCTAAGGTTTGAGTTAGCAAGTAACTTAGGATGTCAACCCAACTCCAAACAATCCAGGAGATCATGGGCTACCAGAGCCAGGCTGGTCGGCCATCACCAGCCATCTGTGCCGCCGTAGCTAACTTGAAGGATCTCTGTGATCTGCAGGGAACAGGGAGTGTGGATTGGAGGCGCGGAACTCCAAATCAAAAGGCCCAGGCACCCTTTCGCGGTACGCAAGCTCCTCCACGAGCTGCTCCCTCGAGTGGCCCACCATCGCGCTACCAGTCGAGATTCAAGAACACCAGCCAGCCTGTAGAGGATAAGATCCTAAATAACATTATTCTTTCCAAGCTCAACAAGTTCAGTGGATCGACCTATGAGGATGTGCGCGAGTTCCTCTACCAGATTCTCGGATCCGGTGAGCCAGACTTGGGTGAGATGGTACGCCATTTCATGCTACTCGTCTTCAAGAAGGCCGCATCCGAGGAGATCTTCTGTTCTCTGTATGCCAAGCTGCTTGGAGAGATCTCGGGTCGCTACACGGTCATCTTGGAGGAGATGCACAAGCTCCAGGCGAACTATTTGGAGATCTTTGATGAGGTAGAGGAAGTGCCTGAGGGCGGAGACAACTACGATGCCTTCGTGGAGAAGAACCGTGAGAAGAGATACAGACAGGGCTACAGCCAGTTCTTGGCCGAGTTGGCCGCGATTGAGATTCTGGATCTGTCGAACCTGGAGCAGACCTTTAGGAAGCTGACAGATCTCATGTTGAAATACGCGGCGATGACGGATAAGAAGTCACTGGTGGAGGAGTACGCGGATTGTCTGTTGCGCATGTCCCGTGTTCTGAAGAAGAAGTCGTCTCCATTCTTCGTGTCGGCGCGAAATGCCCTGTTGACTATTTCCAAGACGTCAATCGACTCGCTTTTGGCGAAGAAGGAGGCCTTTCCCAGCTTCTCTCCAAAGGCGAAATTCATCCTGATGGACATCAAGGACAATCTGAACTAGGCATAAACTAAGGGTCATAAAATTTGCCCGCAAAAAACGTTCGATCGTTTTTTACAGCCAAATGAAAACCACAGAGAACCATAGAATGCAACGCCAGAAGAAGGATGCCAAGGACAAGGAGTCCAAGGCTGCCCCCGAGAAGAAGAAGCCAATGACGAAGCGTCGTGGCGGCGGAGCAGATGATGACGATGAGAGCGTGGATAGCCGCGGAAACATCCGTGGCCTCATTGCCTACACTGAGTCCGAGTCCGAGTATGAGACGGAGGATGATACTCCCAGTGAGTATTCCAAGGAGCGGAAGGTGCGTCGTTCTCCCAGGGTTAACCAGAAGCCCGCAAAAAAGAAGGCAGAGGTGGAATCCGAGAGCGAGGAAGAGGCACCTCCCAAGCGGCGTGGCTTCATGCCTCGCACTAAGAAGGTTGTCGAGGAAGAGGAGGATGATGAAGATGATGAGGATGATGACGAGTACGAGACCGAGGATAGTCATCGCGGCGGTGGCCTCATCATCAGCTTCGGCGGTGAAGAGGAGGAGGATCGCATGATTCCCAAGCGCCACAACATGAAGAAGGAGTCATCCGAAGTCAAGAAGTTTGTAGCTCTGCTGCAGAAACAGCAAGAGGAGGGTGGCATTGACGACCAGATCGACGAGTTCAAACGCCAAACACCTGAGCGCCAGGCCAGTATCCTGAAGGCGCTCGATCGCAAGCCCGCCACGGACCCCAACTCCCAGTCCATGATGTTCAAGATCCTCTCCATGAATATCAGCCCTGAGATCCAGTCCATGGTTCTGGCCCG
>Ga0209829_10002034_pt1 | contig 15686 bp, 18 predicted proteins | sample C_140205_EF_Meta_FD_187311 | JGI IMG/M metagenome (GOLD analysis project Ga0209829, IMG submission 187311) | Freshwater microbial communities from Lake Croche, Canada to study carbon cycling - C_140205_EF_MetaG (SPAdes) (version 2) | ecosystem: Environmental > Aquatic > Freshwater > Lake...
CGGGCTGGGTGGCGTGGCGCTGATCGTGGGGGTGGCGGAATTCGGCCCGTCCTCGATAGACGTTGTCGGCGCGACCTTGGCCGCTCGCGATGTGGCTTTTTTCGCGGCCTTTTTCGCTGGGGCCTCTGCGGCTGTAGTCGGTGCGGTGACCTCGCTTTCGACCGGCTTCCTCACGGCCTTTTTCGCGGCTTTCTTCGCGGCTTTCTTCGCGATGGTTGGTTTAGCCTCGGATGGCTCAAGGTCAGTCGCCTTGGTTGCAACCTTCTTGACCGCTTTCTTTGCGGCCTTTTTTGCAACTCGTTTCGAAGCGGCGTCGGGGGTGCCCGATGAGTTCTCATTGGAGAGAGAAGGCATCAGGGAGTCAGTATCGAAATTCGGGGTCATCCGGGGATAGGTGGAAGTGGGAATGCGCGAGGGCGTCTTGGAAAGATCAGGCGTTGAGTTGTTCGATCAGGTCGTCAGCGACTTCAAAATTCGTGAACACGTTGAGGGTGTCGTCGTAGTCGTCGAGCAGGCTGTAGAGTTTGAGGACTTGCTTCGCGGTTTCCAGATCTCCGACGACGGTTGGGCTCTGGGCGATGGAAACGAGCTTTTCAGAGACTGGCGAAAAGCCGGAGCCGCGCAGGGAATTGGCGATGGTGCCGAGTTCGTTCGGGGCGGTGTAGACGATGTGCTCGGCGTCATCGCTGAGGACGTCGTCGGCACCGGCTTCGATCGCGGCGCTGAGTATCATTTCCTCCGGCAGGGACTCCGCGGAGAAGCGGAGCTCGCCCCTGCGGTCGAAGCGATAGGCGACACTGCCGGGCGTGGCGACGCTGCCGCCATTCTTGGTGAAGAGGGTGCGGAGGTCGGCGGCGGTGCGGTTGATGTTGTCGGTGGCCATTTCGATGATGAAGGCGATGCCGGAGGGGCCGTAGCCTTCGTAGGTCACTTCCTGGATGGCGGCCCCGCCGAGTTCGCCGGTGCCTTTCTTGATGGCGCGATCGATGTTTTCCTTGGGCATCGAGACGGCCTTGGCGTTGTCGATGGAAGTTCGCAGCCGGGCATTCGCGGACGGATCTCCGCCACCGGCGCGGGCGGCGAGTGCGATTTCATGAGCGCACTTGCTGAATACCTTGCCTTTGATGACATCGACGCGAGCCTTGATATGCTTGACCTTGGACCACTTGTTGTGACCGGCCATGAGGGTGTGGGACGGATGGTGAAAATGAGGTTGCGGGAAGGCTCCGGTTGCACACGTGCATGGCCGGAAAGCCATTGCGAAAGGGCCGGGGAGTCAAAAACCTGCAGTCTGCCACAGTGCAAGACACAGGAGAATGAAACCCTGCGGGCGGTTCAGGAAAGAAACCCGACACCCAGTCGAACCAACAGCGAGACGATGCGTTTGGGAGGATTCGTTGGCAATACCAAATTTTCGAGTGTTGAAATGACCCTGTGAGGTTGATTTCAGGAGGTTGGGGCCTTCGCGCACGGTCGGTTACCGGTTGACCGGCCTTGGTCCAACAGACTACTTATCGGCCGCACACCGCATTTACCATGAAGGATCCCATTACCGTCTCCATCACAGGAGCCGCCGGCCAGATCGGCTACGCGCTTCTTTTCCGCATCGCCTCCGGCTTCGTCTTTGGTCCCGACCAGCCGGTGAACCTCCGACTCATCGAGATCGAGCCTGGTCTGCCAGCGCTTCAAGGCGTGATGATGGAACTCGATGACTGTGCCTTTCCACTTCTCAATGACGTCGTCGGCACGGCCGATCTCGACGAGGGCTTCAAGAACGCCAACTGGTGCCTTCTTGTCGGCTCGGTGCCACGCAAGGCCGGGATGGAACGCGCCGATTTGCTCGGCATCAATGGCAAGATCTTCACCGGCCAAGGCCAGGCCATCGCCCGCAATGCCGCCAAGGACGTGCGGGTGCTGGTGGTTGGAAACCCCTGCAACACCAACTGCCTGATTGCAATGAGCAACGCGCCCGGCATTCCTTCCGACCGTTTTTTCGCAATGACCCGTCTCGACGAGAACCGCGCCAAGAGCCAGCTCGCCAAGAAGGCCGGGGTCCATCAGTCGAAGGTCACCAACCTCTGCATCTGGGGCAACCACTCCGCCACGCAGTATCCGGATTTCACCAACGCGAAGATCGATGGCAAGCCGGTCGTTGAGGTCATCAGCGACACCGAATGGTTGCAGGGCGAGTTCATCGCCACCGTCCAGCAGCGGGGTGCCGCCGTCATCAAGGCCCGCGGCCTTTCCTCAGCCGCTTCCGCCGCGAACGCCGCGATGGACACGGTGAGAAGCCTGATCACTCCGACCCCGGCCGGTGACTGGCACTCGGTGGCCGTGTGTTCGGATGGATCCTACGGCATTGAAAAGGGCATCATGGCCTCGATGCCGATCCGCACGATCGCGAATGGCAAGTGGGAGATCGTCCAGGGCGTCCCGGTCGATGCCTTCAGCCAGGGCAAGATCGACGCCACGATCAACGAGCTCAAGGAGGAGCGCGATGCGGTGAAGGACCTCATTCCCCACTGAGCGATCCGCGGAGTTTCCGGAAGACGGTCGTTGGGAAACCGGCGGCCGTTTTCATTTCTGGTGGACGCACCGCTTGCATGCGTCGCCGTCCTTTTCCACAGTCCCCTCAACAGATGTCGCAGCCCTTGGTCATTGCCGGTCGTGAGTTCAGCTCGCGCCTCATGCTCGGAACGGGAAAATTTCCGTCTAACGAATCGATGCGCGATGCCCTCGCCGCCAGCGGGACCGGGATCGTCACCGTGGCCCTGCGTCGTGCCGACCTTTCCGGGAAGCACGATCCCTATGCGAACATTCTCGAATTCGTGGACGGGAAAAAATATTTGATCCTGCCTAACACCAGTGGGGCGATGAATGCCGAGGAAGCGGTGCGTCTGGCACGGCTCGCGGCGGCGGCGGGTCTGCCAAAGTGGGTGAAGCTGGAAATCCATCCGGACCCGACGTATCTGCTGCCTGATCCGATCGAGACGCTGAAGGCGGCGGAAATCCTCGTGAACGAGGGGTTCGTCGTGCTGCCCTACATCAATGCAGATCCGGTTCTCGCGAAGCGTCTGCAGGAAGTCGGTGTTGCGACGGTGATGCCGCTCGGCGCACCGATCGGCAGCAACCGGGGCATCTCCACGCGCGATCAGATCCGCATCATCATCGAGCAGGCCACGGTGCCGGTCGTGATCGATGCCGGCATCGGTGTGCCCAGTCATGCTGCGGAAGCCATGGAACTGGGCGCGGACGCCGTGCTGGTGAATACCGCCATCGCGATTGCAAGCGATCCGGTCCGCATGGCGAAGGCGTTCCGCATGGCGGTCGAGGCTGGCCGTGAGGCTTATGAACTGGGGCTTCCCGAGGCTGGAGATCGTGCCAGCGCCACCAGCCCGCTGACGGGATTTCTTTCCTGAGCGGAATCGAAACGCGCTTGGTTTACTACTTCGCGCCAACCTCCAAAGGGGGAAAGCAGCTGGTCAGGAGCCTCACGAATCTTATGGCGGATGCTCAGGGCGTATTCGAAGTCGCTGCCAACACCGCCTTCGACCGGGGCATCGTCAGCCCGATAAATGGCGGCCAGCATGGAGAGGGCGAAGCTCAACTCGCGGGCCGGTGCGCGGGATGCGATCCAGCGAGTGGCGATGGATTTCCTTCCCGCACTGTTTCCGGGAAGCTTGAGTAGTGGACTGGCATTGCAGCTGAGCTGGGATTCCAGCGACCACGGTCGCGTGACGGCAGGGGCCTCGGAAAAGCCGAGTGTGCCTTGGTCCTAAACTAGGCACCCTGATTGCTCCGTAGAGAAATTCTCGGGGGTGACGCCAACCAGTGCCTGGATCGGCGCGGCAAGCATCGTCGATGTGACCGCCGCGAACTAAGTGACGGCAGGCCTGATGGCGATGGAGGAAGGCGAGGATTTCGTCGCTACGCTCCATCAGCAGGTGATGGAACTCGGCGGTTCGGGTGATTGGAGCGTCGAGATGCTGGTGGGCTGGCTGGATCGGCGGATCGACCACGCGGACATTCCGGCAGGCGAGGCGGCTGTGTTTCTCAGAAAGGCGATTTTGGGATTTCATCTGCCTGCTCCATGACGGCCGCGTGCTGGCGTTGGAATACAAGGGAAGTCACCTCGTGGGAAATGATGACTCAGGCGAAAAACGAGCCGTCGGCGAGGTGTGGGAATCGCGGAGCAAGGGCAAGTGTCTCTTCATCATGCCCAGTGGAGCGGATCTCGCCCCTATTCAGCGAAAGATTGCTGGCGGTGCGGAGTGAATGACCGAATGCCGCGTCACCCCTTCATCAGTTCCGCTTCCTTGCTGCTGGGAATTTGCTTTTGGCGGGGGCTCCGGAAACAGCCGTTGGGGGAGTCTTCGCTGCGTTACGCCTGCCCAAGCCGGACCGGAGAGTGGGCAAAAAGGGGGAGCTTGGGTAACGCTGAAAGCCGAGAGAGCGATTGCGAACTCAAACCATGCCGGAAAAGCCGCAAACTGCTTGGACGAAGGCAAATGAAAATGACTCCTCAGAGGCCGGGATTTGGCGATAGTGTCAGTGTTCGGAGGGAAATTCAATGGCTCCGGGCGTCGCTTTCCGGGACGCTTTGCCAATATCGCTTTTGGCAGCGGTTTCTTGAGAACCTTTTGGGCGGAGACAGAAATATTCGAGAACCAAGGTGCGGTCGTCGTCCAAGTGGGCTGCCACGCCGGCCTTTGCATTCAGCGACCTCACAGACTCTCTCAATCTCAAGCAGGTGGCATTACGGACAGTTAGGGGATTCAGGCTTCTTCGATTACGATTCTTGGAAATACCGGCTTTGGTTTTCCGATCTCGTGTCCGTCCGCCAGCAGGCCCCACTTCAGGTCGTCGAGCTTCAGGGAAAGCAGGTCGTCGCGGCGCAACTGCGCGGTGATCTTCGCCGCTGCCTGAGGCAGGACTGGGGAAAGCAGGATGGCGCAGTGGGCGAGGCTTTCCGCGAGGTGGTAGAGGACGGTCTGCACGCGTGAGGCGCTGGCGGGATCCTTCTTCAACTCCCACGGCTTCATCCGCTCGGTGTAGCCATTGCAGTGGACCACGTGGCGGCTCATCGCCTCCAGCCCTTTCGCGACGTCATAGTCGTCCATCGCCCTGCGGTAGTCGGTGATCGATTGTGCCAACGAGGCTTGGAGCGCGGTTTCTTCCTCGGTCAGTTCTCCACCGGTGTGGAGGGTGCCGCCGGTGAAGTTCTGGCTCATGTTGAGCGCACGGTTGCAGAGGTTGCCGAGTTCGTTGGCGAGCTCGGTGTTGAAGAGCATGACGAGGCGGTCGACGTCGAAATCGGAGTCCTTGCCGGTGACGATGTCGCGGGAGAGGTAATAGCGCAGCGAATCGACGCCGAACTTGTCGGCGAGCTCACTGGGATCGACTACGTTGCCGAGGGACTTCGACATCTTTTCACCGCGGAGGCCGTTCCAGAATCCGTGGACGAGAAGCTGCGGCAGGCTGTCGTCGCTGAAGCCCATCGCGTGCAACATGCAGAACCAGTAGATGCCGTGGGCCGGGATCAGGATGTCTTTTCCGATCACATGCACCGGGCGGCTGCCCTCGGGCCAGACCTTCGAGAAATCGGGTAGATTGCTCCCTTCAGAGGCTTTGTAGCCGGCGAAGGAGATGTAGTTGATGAGGGCGTCGAACCAGACGTAGGTGACGTAGTTTTCATCGAAGGGGAACTCGATGCCCCAGCGCAGCCGCTCCTTCGGGCGGGAGATGCAAAGGTCGATGCCGGAATTCCGCTCCAAAGCGTTCAGCAGTTCGGATCGACGGAAGGCGGGGATGATGACTTCAGGCGTGGTTTCCAGGAAATTCCTCAACCAGTCGGTGTGTTCGCTGAGCTTGAAATACCAGTTCTCCTCCTCGATCTCGACGACTTCACCCCATTCCGCGCCGAAATTGCCGGCTTCGTCGCGGTCGCGCTCTTGGAGGAACTGCTCCTGCCGGACCGAGTAGAAGCCGGAGTGGGCCTTCTTGTAGAGCTGCCCCTGTTCCTTGAGCTCGGTGAGGATGGAACGGACGCAGGCCTTGTGGCGCTCGTCGATGGTCTCCGCCCAGCCGTCGTAGCGGACGTCGAGCTTGTCCCAGAGATTAGAAAACTTCTTGGTCGTCCGCTTCACGAAAGTCGCGGGGTGGACGCCTTCCTTTTCCGCCGTCTGCTGGACCTTCTGGCCGTGCTGGTCGACTCCGGTCAGGAAATACACCTCGTCTCCGCGCAGCCGCCGGTAGCGGGCGATCACGTCGGCCAGCACCTTTTCATAGGCATGACCGATGTGCGGCGATCCATTGGTGTAGTCGATGGCGGTGGTGAGGAAGAACATGGGGAGAGGAATTGCGGATTGCGGATTGCGGATTGGAAGAGGACAGCCCACCGCCGGGACAGGGAGGAAAGCAGAGCGAGGGACCCGGTGCAAGGCGGAGTGGGAAAGGCGCTGTTACCGGAGCGGATTGATGACCTCGAGGAAGTCGAATTTCCTGAAATCCGTGTCTGCGGTGTAGATGCGGCGGACTCCGTGTTGGCGGAGGACGGTGGCAATGTGGGCGTCTGGAACGAGATTGCCCCTGATGATCATCCCTTCCGTGACTGAAAGGTAATCGGTCGCAAAATCCGGCTCCTCCGTGATGATCCGCGTGCGGGGAAGGGAAAGGAGGCTTTGGATGTTTTTCCAGGCAACGGATGGCTCCAGCGGTTTTGAAAAAATGGAGGGATGGGTCACGATTCGTTGATAGGCCATCACCGTTGACCAAGTGAGGCAGAGTAGATCGGAATCAGAGGCGCGGGCATTGAGGAATTCACATGCGGCGAAATGCTCCTGCGATGACGCATCGCTGGCATAAATGAGCAGATTCGCGTCGATCGAGTAACTCATTTTCCCTCCATCGCACGGGCGACCGCGTCCTTGTCCGCGAGGTTGACTTTGGCTAACATCGGAGAGGAACTCCACTGCAGGCCCTGATGCTTGGGAGCTTCAGACGCTACCCTGGCCAGGGCATCCGCCAAGAGCCGGGAGGCAATCTTTCCGAGCGGGATTTTCTCCGTTTTCTGAAGGGATTTCAGTCCCTCCAAAACCGGTTTTTCCAAATCGAGAGTCGTCCGCATGCATCAGATGCTACATGGTATCGCATCAGATGTCAATTGAGCCGCACGGCCTTTGTCGAAAAGGACTAGCGAACGATGCGTCCGCCCAACGAAAGAATCCTCGCGTTGCCTTTTGCTGTCTCGGCCTCGGGGATGTTGCCGTCGCGGACGTACATCTGCGAGAGCGCGGTCCAGGCGAGCAGGTCGTTTGGCTGGAGGGTGACGGCTTGAAGGCCGCAGCCGATGGCTTCCTTGGTTTCGCCCGATTTCAGGAGGGCCAGACCGAGGGCGTGCCAGCCATCGAAGAATGCGGGAGCCAGTGCCACGCAGCGCCGATAGAGGACGATCGCCTCGTCGAGTTCTCCCAAGGCCAGATGGCCGTTTGCTTCGTCGAAGAGGTCGTCGAGTCCGGTCATTCGTTGCCCCGCTTGTAGAGACGTTCGATCTTCGCGGCATCGACCTTTTCCGCGAGCCAGGCATCGAGTGCCATTCGTTCGTTCATCTGGGCGGCCTGCTTGACTTCGTTCTTCAGCGCGGAGGCGGCGTCCGCCTGCTTGATGACCTCGCGCTTCTCGATGAAGGCGATGAAAATCTGGCTCGGTTCAACGATGGGTTCGGCAATCGTTCCGGGATCGACAAGATGGGTGGAGTTGAACAAGGCGGAGGGCTCGGAGGCGGTCGAAGGACGGGTGGACGCAGTGACGGGGCCGACTGATTTGGATTCGAGCCCGGCATCCTTGGCGGCGTCGGCGAATGACTTGCCACCGGTGACCGCTTCACGAATCTTCTTCAACTGTTCGTCGGCGTTCTTGCGCATGGCCTCACGGCCTTTTTCTTCGATGTAATGGGCTTTGGCCTGGTCACGGGCTTCCTCGAAGGTCTTCACGCGGGAAGGTTCCTCGCCATCGAGACGGGCGACGAGCCACTGGTTGTCTCCGATCTGGAGGGCGTCGGAAATCTTGGAGAAGGGATCGGAGGTTTCCTTCATGTTGAAAAGCAGGTCGACGACCTTGCCGCCGCGGCTATTCTTGTGAAGTGGGAACATCAGTTCACCCGGGGCGGCGGAGGCGGGGAAGAGCTCGGTGGACTTGATCTCGAATCCGTTCTGCTTGGCGAGCTCCTCGAAATTGGCACCGTGTTTCAACTGAAGCTCGTTGAGGAACTCATCGAACTTCTCCACGAACTCCTGTTGCTTGCGCTGGCGTTCCTCGAGGATCTTCGGGTCTTCCTTGGTGGGATCCGGCTTCTCCGGTTTGACCGCGTCCCCGGGTTTCGAAGAGTCTTCCGGTTTGACTTCGGGGGGCTTGGTTTCAGGGAGCTTCGCTTCGGCGACGAAGTAGGTGAACTTGCGCTTCGGTTCGGTCTTGAAGGAGTCCTGGATGAGTTCCCAGTAGGCCTTGATTTCGTCGTCGGTCGGCTTAATCGCCTCCTTGAAGGGCGGGAGTTCGATGCGGGCGATCTGGGCAGTGACTTGCTGGCGCTGCAGGGCGGAGTCGTTGGCGACGATCTGTTCGGTCACTCCGAGTCCGGCCCCGAGGATTGTTCCGAGCTTTTGAGCGGCGAGGGCGTCCGCGGAAAGCTCGCGGACGTCGGCCTCGGTCATTCCCATGCGGCCGATGCCCTGCTCGATGATGTTGCGGTAACGGAGTTGATCGAACTTGCCATCCTTGTCGGCGAAGGCGCGGTTGGCCTTGATCGCCTCGTTGATCTGCTCCTCAGAAGGTTGGAGTCCGAAGTTCTCCTTCGCATCGCGGAGGATCATGCGCCTGACGAAGAAGGCTTCGGACGGATCGCCCTCGCTGGCGCCGAAGCCACCCATCGACATGGCGAATTCATACATCTGGAGGCCGGTGGCAAGTTCCAGGGACGACTTGCCGAGGCGTTGGAATTCCGGGCCGTCGTAGGTTCGTCCATCCACCCGAATGTAGGGAGTGCCGCTGCCGAGGCCCTTGAGGTGGCCGACATCGAGGAACAGGAAGCCGAGGAACAGGCCTACGAGGACCACGAAGGTCAGGCCGGTGTAGTTGCGGATATTTTCAATCATGCGAAAGCCACCCGCCGTTGCGCGAGTCCGGGGAGTAAAGGGGGTGCGATGCCGGGCATCAATCCCAATTCTCCGGCAGTTTCAGGTCGCGTCGCGCCATTGATGCCGGGGCGGAGAAGCGCGGTGCGATCATGAACGGTTCGGGAGAGGGGATCGAAGCGCAGAAAATCGGTCATTCAGGCGATTTTCCTCACCCATGCAGGAAATGCCACCCACCGCTCATTTCGACTGCTCCAGCATCCGCAGCAAGGGCGCTTCAGCGCGGGAGCGGACGGACTCATCCATTTCGACCCTCGGCGACAGGCTCGCAAGGCAATCGCGGAGCTTTTGAAGCGTGTTCATTTTCATGTAACGGCAGTCCGCGCAGGCGCAGCGGTCGGTCGGTCCGGGAATGAGGTTCTTGTCCGGACATTCCTTGCGGAGGCGATGGAGCATCCCGCTTTCTGTTACAACGATGATGTCATTCACCGGTGCATTCCGGCAATAGGTAATCATTTTTTCGGTCGAGCAAACTTCATCCGCCAGCAGTCGCACGGCCTGGGTGCACTCCGGATGAGCGACCACGAGCGCTTGCGGAAACTCGTTTTTGATGCGGTTGATCGACTCGCGGGTGAACTCGACGTGGACGTAGCAGGAGCCCTTCCAAAGGTCCATTTTCCGACCGGTCTGTTCCATGACCCAGGCACCGAGATTTTCATCCGGGACGAAGAGGATCGGGCGGTCTGCCGGGGCCTTGTTGACAATCTTCACGGCATTGCCCGAGGTGCAGATCACGTCGCAGAGGGCCTTCACTCCGGCGGAGCAGTTGATGTAGGCGATGACATAGTAATTTTTTTCGGCGTGGGTGTTGAGAAAGGCTGCGAGGTCGGGTGCCGGGCAGGATTGTTCGAGCGAGCATCCGGCATCGGCATCCGGGAGGATGACGGTCTTCGAAGGGTTTACGATCTTCGCGGTTTCGGCCATGAAGTGGACGCCGCAGAACGCGATGACGTCGGCGGTGGTCTCCTTCGCGTGGTAGGCGAGCCCGAGCGAATCGCCGACGTAGTCCGCCACATCCTGGATATCGCCCGTCTGGTAGTTATGGGCGAGGATCACGGCGTTGCGTGATTTTTTCAGGGCGCGGATTTCCTCTTTCAGGTCGAGCGCGGGGGCGGCGGCGGTCATGGATGGATTCTGGCGGGCGCGGGCTGGGTCGACAACGCTGGAGTGGGCAAATCCTTTGGAGTGACGGAGCGGATCCTATAGAATCGGCTACGGTTTCCGAGAGCGGCGTCCAAGGTCTCGAGAGTGGGTGCCTGCGAGGATAAGATCACAAAGTTCCGGCGGTTGGCGGTATCAGCAGGACCACGTGGAAGGATGGTGACCGAGGTTACTCCGGGGAGGACGCTCCAGATCTTTTGGATGGCGAGCTGGCGCGTGCGGCAGCCGACTCCATCGACTTCGATCAGGGTCTCGACCGCACGAGCGGAAGTAATGGAAAGCAGGGCGGCGGCGAGAGCGGCGCGGATCATTCGATATCCTGGTCCGGAACCGGATTTTCGCCAGTGTCGGAAGCGACGATTTCCATCGCGCCGTTGTGGGTGGCTCCCTGCTTGATTACCAGCCTAGCCGCCCGCACGAGGCCGTTGAGCTTGGCGCGCTTTTCAAGTGTGATCGTGCCGGTGCAGTGGATTTGTCCGGTGACCATGCCGTCGATGAAGACGTCGGTGGCGTGGATCGAGTTGAGGAATTCCACCTTCGCACCGCGTTCGACCTTGAGCAGGTGGCAGCGGACATTGCCTGGAATCTTGCCGTGGCTGCGAACGATGAGATCGCCGGAGCAATCGACGGCCGCGGCGAGTTCACCGAGAACGGTTAGGTTGTGGCAGACAATTGGAGCGCCGGAAACCACTCCGGACTTCAAGATGACCACATCGCCCCGTGTCTGGATCCGGCGGTTCCAGTGATCGTCGATTTCGTAGTTCCTGAGGCTGATGTAGGCCCCGCAGGACGGGCATTGGCTGGACTGGGCGTCGCCGACGGTGGTGTGTTCCACGCCGCAATCGAAGCACAGCAACTTGCGCGGCTTCGGGTTCGTGCCGAGCATCCGCTGGAGGAAGCTCTGGGGCCGGCGGATCGGTGGGTCCGGGCGCTGGAACGGGGAGAGCATCTTGGCGGGCAGCGGTTCGGGCTCGGAATCGGCTTCCTCTGAGCGATCAATGGCGAAGCGGGTCGTTGGCTTCGGCCTTGATACGGCTTTCCCGTCCCTCACCTGGAAATGAAAACCGCAAGACCGGCAGGCGGTGGAAACCACCATTCCCGGTTCGTACTGGGGGTAGCTGCACTGGGGGCAAAACACCTCAATACGCTGGCGCGCTGGTCCGGTAGCCATGATGAATCAGGCGCTAGCTCCTCCGGGCGGACGGGAGGAAATCATTCAGGAAACGACACCGGCGATGGTGTCCTGTTTCGGGGCTTCCGGTTTGCTTTCGGCGGCTTTGGCCGGCGCGACTGCAGCGGATGCGGGAGTTCCCACGGTGGACTTGCCCACGAAAATGGCACCGGCTTCGATGGCGAGGGTCTTGGCCTTGATGTCACCGACGATCTCGGCTCCGGCCTTGAGCTCCACCCGGTCGGTGACCGTGATGTTGCCATGGATCTTGCCATAGACCACCAAGGTGCCGGTTTTGATCTCGGCCCGGATGCGGGCGTTTTCGCCGACGGTTAAATTCCCATCGGAGGAAATTTCGCCTTCGATCTTGCCATCCACCACGAGGTCGTTGGTGAACTTGACGGTGCCTTTGATTTCAACATCCGAGGAAAGGACGTTGCGGGTGCCGGAAGTCGAGCGCTGCGCGGGTGGAGCCGCAGGTGCGGCATGGGAAGGATGAACCGGCACCGGAGGCTCGGAACGGAAGGAATCTGATGGGGAAAGGGCGGGACGTGAAGTGTCCGACGTATCTTGGCCAATGACTTTTTTGAACACGCGCGAATTGAAGGTTGGAAGGTGAGAAAGTCAAACCGATTCCCCATGCTTACTGGCCTGGAGTGGCTGGTGGGTCGGTAGGTGGTGTATCGCCAGTTCCGAGCGGCAGGCCGGGAGAGGGCTGCAGCAGGCCGGGCAGGTCGCCGAGGTTGGCTGGTTTCACATCCTCGGTCTTCGGTGGCGGCGGTGGTGGGGCATCGATTTCCACCGGGGCCTTCGCGGTGAGATTGCGCAGATGCTGGTCAGCCAAGGCGGTGGAGAAGGTGCTGGTGGCGTAGTCCGCTTTGGCTTTTTCGTAAAGACTGCGGGCCTTTTCGGTGTCGCCCGCGAGCTTGGCGATGTCACCCAGTTGAGTGAGTGCGTAAGGCGCCAGAAATTTTCCGGCGGGGCTATCGACCACCGACTGGAAGGCGGCGGAGGCGTCACTGGTCTTGCCTTGCGCGAGCAGCTTGGAGCCGAGAGAGGCCTCCGCGGTCGCCCAGGCCGGATGGCTCGGATTTCCCTGTGCGAAGGCCCTGAGGGCGTCGATGGCGGCGTCTTGTTGGCCATCGTTCCACTGCTTCTCAGCTGCGAGCAGCACGGCGCTGCCGGCGGCGGCGGTTCCGGAGAAGTCTTTGCTGATCGATTGCAGCGTGGCCAGATCCTCGGCCTTTACCAGTAGGGCGCCAGCATCCTGATTCTTGCTGTGTTGAATGCCGCGATAGACCACGACGCCGCAGCCGGCCAGTGCGGCGAGGATGGAAACGACGATCAATCCCTTCTGGTTGCGGTCCAGGAACTGCTCGAATCCGCTCGGGCCGTGGGAAATTTCGCCGAGGAGGCGCGGGGTGTCTGAGGTGTCTTCGGGCATCGGAATCGGTTGTGCTTGGGTGGCGGACAGCGATTAAGGGTGTGGCGCTGATGAAATCAATGCGGAATTGCTGGAGCAGTGCGGTGGAATTTTCGTGGCCAGTCGGGGGAGGGTTCCGTTAGCATCACCCGCGAATGGCAGGGCGAGTCTATGTGGTGGCTGGAGAACTGAGCGGAGACGCCCATGGCGCGGGGCTGCTGCGGGCGCTTCGTCATCTGCACCCGGGCTTGGACATTGCCGGTGCCGGTGGTCCGGAGATGCAGGCGGTCGGCGGATCGAAGGTTCGCGACTGGGTCGAGGACGCCGCTGTGGTGGGGCTGTGGGAGGTGCTGAAGCGCTACCATTGGTTCAAGGCCCAATTCGATGAGATGTTGGCCGATTTTCGTGAAATGCGCCCCGAGGTGCTGCTGCTCATTGACTATCCCGGCTTCAACCTGCGCTTCGCCGATGCCGTCAAGACGGAGTTCCCCGAGACCCGGATCGTTTATTATATCAGTCCGCAGGTCTGGGCCTGGAACAAGGGTCGGATCCCGAAAATGGCGCGGGTGCTCGATGAAATGCTGTGCCTGTTCCCCTTCGAGAAACCGATTTTCGAAGACGCCGGGCTCAAGACCACCTTCGTCGGGCACCCGCTGGTCGACGAGTTGGAGGCCCATCGGATGGCCGGTGTGACGGTCAACGATTCCTTGGTCGGGCTTTTTCCGGGAAGTCGTGAACGTGAGGTGGCTCGGCTGTTTCCGATGATGATCGAGACGGCAAAACTCCTCCGCGCCGAGCGTCCTGCGCTGTGTTTCGAAGCCCCCGCCGCCTCGCCGAAGCTGGCTGTCATGATGCGCGGGATGGTTGCCAAGGCGAGGATTGGCAGCCTCATCCAGATCACGGATGGCGGCAGTCATTCACTGATGCAGCGCGCGGCCTGCGGCGTGATCGCGAGTGGCACGGCGACCCTCGAGGCGGCCTGCTTCGGGCTGCCTTACTGCCTCGTTTACAAGGTTTCCTGGCCCACCTACGTCGCCGGGGCCTTGCTTATCAAGTTGGAGCACATCGGGCTGGTCAACATTCTGGCGGGTGAGGAGGTCGTGGAGGAATTCATCCAGGCGGAGGCCGAGCCCGTTTCCGTCAGCCGGGCGGTCGGGCGCTTCCTTGACGAGCCCCATCACCGTGCCCGGGTCCGCGAGGGGCTTTCCCAGACGGCGGCCAAACTTGGAGGCCCGGGTGCCCATGAGCGTGCGGCCGGGGCGGTCGATGCCTGGCTGCGCGCCCATGCCTGAGGAATTCCTGACCCTTCGGGGTTGCCTTCCCGCGTCGAGTGGCTATTCAAGGCGCGCAATGAAAGCCTTTCACCTGTTCCTGGTTCTTGCGGCCGCGACTTTTGTCTCCTGCGAACGTCACGACTTCGAAGAAACGAAGAAGCTCAGCGAGCATCACGGAGCCCATCCCGAGCATGCCGAAGGCGCGACAGGTGAGCACGCGCCGAAGGGCGAACATTGATCAGTCGCGCTTGCGACGATAGCTGAGGAAGCATTCACCTTCGGACGTGGGCTCGAAGGCCGCCAGTTCGAATTTCAACGAGGCCGGTAAAAACGCGCCCGGAACCCCGGTCGGAGTCGGAGAATCTTTCCCGCCGAACAAGGTGTGGCCCGCCCAGGTGAGGTGGAACTCATCAATCGCGTCCAGCTCGGCAAGCCCACGGATGAGGCTTCCTCCGCCCTCGCAATGCAGGCGCTCCACGCCGTGATCACGGACGATGGTTGCCAGAAATTCTCCCAGTGACCTGTGATGGATCATCGCATCCTGGATCAGATCGATCTCGCTGCGACCTGTGACCAGTAGGTGAATCGGTCCGCCCGGCGTCTGGAAAATCGGGTGGCTTGGATCAAATTCTCCACTCTCTGAAACCACGCAGCGCAAGGGGTTCTCCGGCGAGGTCATGGTCATCCGGTCCGTCGTCCACGTGCCACGACCGACCATCAGGGCCTGCGCCCCAAGGCGGAGTTTTTTCAGCCGCGCGTGATCCGCTGCCGAAGTCCATCCGGACGGGCGCCTGTCGACCGACGAGATTTTTCCATCGGCGGAAATCGCGAGATTGGTGCTGATCCAGGGGCGTTCCATCGCTTGTATTTCCATCTAGATCTGGAAGATTTCCAACCACGAATGGACACGAATGAACACGAATCAAAAACCCTGGAAACCCAATGCTCTGGAATTCGTGTCCATTCGTGTCCATTTGACGAAGTCTTGTCATTCAGCCAGCTCGTCCATGTCCGCTGCGCTCCCATGGTGGTTCAACCTCTTCATTTCCGGGGCTTGCCGAAGCGGTTCATCCGCGTATCGTCCCGGCATGAGCACTCCTCAACCGAAGATCACCGCCTACCTGAAAACCTTCTGTGGCTGGAGCGAAGGCGTCCGCGCCATTTTCCGCAAATACGACCTGCCCTTCGAGGAAAAGGACATCATCAAGAACCCCGCCTTCCGCTGGGAAATGGAGCAGCGCAGCGGTCAGTCGCTTTCCCCCTGCGTCGAGATCGACGGTCACATGCTCCCCGATATCAGCGGCGATGAGGTCGAGGCATGGATGACCGAAAAGGGCTACCTTCAAAAGAACGATGCTCCGGCCGACGCGCCCACCAATTCCTCTTGCACCGACGAGCAGCACGAGGCGATGGCCCTCGGGAAACTTCCCGCGATCGGCAAGATCAAGTTCCTCGGCTGAGGCGGCCTG